>Ga0181350_1000160_pt1 | contig 20536 bp, 20 predicted proteins | sample Su13VDMM110DCMD_FD_130105 | JGI IMG/M metagenome (GOLD analysis project Ga0181350, IMG submission 130105) | Freshwater viral communities from Lake Michigan, USA - Su13.VD.MM110.DCM.D | ecosystem: Environmental > Aquatic > Freshwater > Lake | place: USA: Michigan | collected 2013-07-16
GTTCTGCCGGGTCCGGCGCCTTGGCTACGGGTGCCGGCGCCTTGGCTACGGGTGCCGGCGCCTTGGCTACGGGTGCCGGCGCCTTGGCTACGGGTGCCGGCGCCTTGGCTACGGGTGCCGGCGCCTTGGCTACTGGGGCGGGGGTTTCCTCAACAGGCGCGGGAGTGCGGACCGCTGCACGCTGTTCCGCTATCTGCTGCTTCAGGGTCTTAGGCATTAGAACTCCACTTCCTCGCCGACTGGCTCAACGGGCGGCGCTTTGGGAAGCGACGCGGCGCTTCGGCGCTTCTTTGCGAACAGCTTGCGCCGCGGGTCCTTCGCGGTGGGTGTCGTGCTCTGCGTCGGGGTGGTCGAGGAGGGCGTGGTCGTGCCCGCCTTCGGTGCCTCCCCTTCTGGCGACGCTGCTGTAAAGACGCGCGTGTCTCCGAGCGCCCCCGGTTCCATACGTGTTGAAACGGGCCCGCCAGGGACCGCCGTAGGGCTCGACGGTCCGGGCTTCCGGGCCAGGATCATCTCGGGGGCTGTGTACCCTTCGGCTGCTTTCAACAGCGCGGGCGGCGTGATCCCCGGCTGCGAGCGGCGATCCGTCGCGTCGCGTGTAGTCGCTTCGGCGTCCGACATACGCGCCGTGCGTGAATACTCCTGCACGAAGGTGTCGCTGCTCGGCACCGGACGGAGCATCTCGTCAGTCCCGTACGCAGGGACAATCGGGGGGCGTGCTCGCTTCTCCCTTCCTTTCCCCGACCCCGGGTATTCCTGCAAGAAAGCCCTTTGTGTATCTGGCTTCTCGCCCGGTACGTCTTGATGCTCCTGCTCGGGGCCCTCGAAGCCCTGGCGCTCAGCAGCGCCCTTCGTCACAGCGCGCCGTAGCGTCCGCGCCAGGGAGGGGCGCGAGGCATCCGCCCGTAGCCCCGGCTCCGACACGCCCCGGATGATGTCGGGGGTGATGTACTCCTCGTCCCCCGTCTCTTCATTGACGAAACGGACGGATCCTTCCACGTCGCGATACGTCGCGCGCTTCCGCACGCCCCGGTACGTGTCCTCCGGGGGTGGTTCGTCGGTGGCCTCCATCCCGACCACCGCTGTGATGGGGGTGCGGGAGGCAAGGGCGACCATCTCCGCGGCGGCGATACCTTCGGCGGCGAGCTTTTCTGCGTCCTTCTTCTCCTTGAGAGACCTCGCCTCCGCGACCATCTTCTGCCCTCGGGCTTCTGCGGTCAGAATATCGTCCCGCCCGGCAACTTTCGCCTCCGCTACCATCTTCTCCCCGGCGGACTTGGCGATGGGCGACCACGTCTCCCCCTCGTCCGTGGACCAGACGTACACGCCGTCAGCGCGTTGCGCGACGTGCCCGTTCTCGTAGGCGTAGACGGGCCTTGTGTGTTTCTCCAGTTCCGCCAACGGTATGTACTTCCCCGTCTCGGGGTTTCGGTAGAACTTCTCGCTGTCGGGGTCCTTGTAGAGCGCAGGGTCTTTCCCGACGGTCACTTCCACGATGGTCTGCGGCCCGCTGCCACCGCCGCCGCGCCCTATGCCGAGCGCTCGGAACAGGTTCTTCGACGGGTCGCGATTCAGTTGCCCCTTGGCGAACTGTCTCGCCTTCAAGTCGTCCGGCCCCGGGATGTAGACGCCGTACTTCGTGTACACCGCGCCGGGGAACTTCCCGGCTGCGATGTCCGCCTTCATCTGCTCGGTCAGTTCCTTTGTAGTCCCCAAGTTCAGATTGTTCTGCTTGGCCCACCATTGAACGTCTGGGCGCTTGATCCACGATGCGAGGAGATCCCGCTCCGTGTCCGCCGTGTCCGCCGTAGTCGGAGCATCGTCCTTGGGGAGCAGCCCCCGCATAAACTTCGCCTCTTCGTCAAGTCCAGCAACACCCGACCGCCCGACCTCCAAAAAGAGTTCCTGCTCCAACGACCTCGGCGCTTGCACCGCGGCGGCCAGTTGCCCGATGAACGCAGGGTCTTTCAAGAGAGGCAAGCGAGCCGTCATCCCCGTGCTGTTGTAGAACGCTTTCAGCGTCTCCGGGTCGTTCGGGTCCGCGCCCTGCTCCTTTACAAACGTGTCGTAGGCGCCTTTCACACCTGCGAAGGAAGCGTACGACTTTTCCCATACGTCGGCGCCTTTGTTCTCCCGTTCGATCTTATCGAGCACGGCTGCGCGGCGCCCCCCCAGATCCCTATCCGTCGCGAGCGAGTACGTGTCTTTCCCGTACCTGCTCTCCATCGCGTCGTACGTCCCTCGCAGATTCCCCGCTTCGGGGACTACCTTTGAGTAGAAGGCTTTCCATGCTTTTTGAGGAATCTGTGTTGTGGCGTCCGTCGTACTCGCGTCGTTGTTCGGATTCGCCTCCTTCTGCACGTAATCCAGAATCGCCGTGTCCGGCGCGTAAGCCGCCTTGGCGAAGTCAAGGGGCGCCGTCACCGCCAGCTCGGCCATATCGACAACCGCCCGCATAAATGCGGCTTCTTTGCCTGCGCCTGTGCTGCCGTAGTACCGTGCCGTAGCATCCGCAAAGGAGCGTTTCGTCTCCGCAATCTCCCCGGAGAGCTTCGTAAGCGCCTCCTGGCGATTGCCTGCGATGCGCTCCAGGGCGCGAATAATGTTGGCCCGAAGGACGTTTTTTTCCTTCGACTCGATCTCTGCGTACTCCAACGCGAGACGCTCAGTATCGTACCCAGAAAGACTTCTTGCCATGTGCCTACCCTCTCGCCATTCTGGTGGAACCCGTAGACGGTTCTTGCGTCGCCTTCGCGCCGTACACCCCCGACCAATCCTGTCCGTCGCCGCCGCCGCCGCCGCCGCCAGCACCCGCCCCGCCCTGCGTGGTCTGGAGCGAGATGTCTGCCTGCTTCTGCCAGAACCCACGCATGCGCTGGGCCTGAGCGTCCACGTTCGCCTGGTCGGCCGCATACTGCGCCTGCGCCGCTACGTTGCTCTCCTGCTGGACCTGCCCCGCGATCTGCGCGGCGCCTGCTGCCTGCTGCTGAGAGATCGCACGCTGGGCCTCCGTGAGCGCCCCTCCTGCAAGCTGTCCCCCCGCAGACGCCCGTGCGACGTCTGCCTGCTGCTGGGCCGCCTGCGCCTGGAGCTGCTGGTTCCCCATCGCCTGTGCCTTCTGCTGTTGTGCCTGAGAGTACCCGTACTCCCCGGTCTTCAAGCGAGTGCGCGCCTTCTTGAACTCCTTACGCTGCGCCGCCGCAGCAGGAGATAGCTCTCCGGCCATGCCTTGAAGGTGCGCCGCAGCGCCCCCGATGATCCCCATGATCTGCTCTGGGCCCATACGAGAACCTCCTAAAACGGTAGGCTATCGCTATCGGCGTTCCGTCACAACAACCGGATCGCGCTGGCGTTGCGGACGTAGAAGCGTACCCGCTGGATGCCCGAGAAGTTCGTACTCGGGCGCGCATCCGACGACCCTGCTCCGTTGAGGCGTAGGCGCCATGCCTCCTCATCGGAACTCGTGTCCTGCCCTGCGAGGTTCTTCTTCACCAGAACCGCCAGGCCGAAGGTGTGCTCCCCTGCGAGGAGCTGGTCGCACGGGCTCACCCCACCCACCATCTTGGGGTGCGAGAGGTTGAAGTGCCGCGTGAGGCGTTGCTCCACGGTGCTGATCCGGCCGACGTGGGGCGGCCCCACGGGGCTTGCAGGGTTGATGAACACAGTCTGCGGCATGTCGCGCTGGCTATGCTCATGCGTGCGTATTCCCCCGTTCGGTGACGCGAAGAACGTACGGATGGAGATGTCTGGAGCAACAACACGATTCGCCCAGGCCGCGCTGCTGTACGGACCAAACTGCCGCCAGATCGTACAGAACCCAGAAGCGAAGAACATCGCCATCGAGATGTCGTAGTCCGTATAGAAGGTGATCCCGCAGCCGGCGATGGGCGTGTACTCGTTGGACAAGCCCGTAGATAGGTCGGAGAAGTAGTCGTTCGACTGGGTGCGCCCGACGCTGTTCGCCTGGCCCGCCTGCCCCGGGCGGACGTGGTACGACTGAACCCGAAAAGCCGGGTCGAAGTTCAGCATCTCCAGGTGCCCGTTGCTCGTCTCGTGGATCGACGTGCCCGCGGTCGTCTGGTAGAAGTTCGCGTTCAGCCCTGCCGACGTGAGAACGCTGCCCGTAATAGGGACGTAACTGTAAGTAATATCAGGCACTTAGAGGTACACTCCCTTCAACACGAAGCCGTAGATCATCCCCCGCTGGGTACGCACCTCCACCGTACGCCCGCCGTAGCTTGCGTCCCACACGGACCCCACCACCTCTACGCGCGTGATGCGCCTGTTGGGCGCGGAAAGCTGCGTGCTGTCGATGGCCCACATGAGCGGGGCGTCCGTCTGGACCGCCCGCATCGTGGGTGTCGGGTCCTCGGGGTCGGGGTTGTGTCCGTTGATGTACACCTCCGTCTCCCCCAACAGCGTCACCGTCCCCACTGAGTTCGTGATCCGCAGCGCGAGCACTACGATGGCTTGAATGTCGATTGGCGCCGTCGTCGGATTGTGCCGGATGTCGAACACGTCCACGTTCGCAACGACCACGAACAGTCCGGGGTTGGCGACGAGATCCCACTGGCCTGCTGTGGGGCCGACGATGCGGAGGTTCACCCCCAGCCCGTCGTTGATGACGGTCCAGGCGGCGCTGTTCACGCCGTACCCTGGGTACACTCCGCTAAAGATCGCTGTAGGGACCGCCGGGCTGATCGGCGTTGCAACAGGTCCGTACACGACGCTGGGGAGGTGCTGGTTCCGGAACACCCCGCGCTCCAGGTTCGCGTTCCCCAGGTCGTTTGCGGTAGCCGACAGCACCGAGAAAGCGTTCGTGGTTATGTCCGCCGCCGCCACAACCTGCCCGTCGTTGAACGCCTGGATGTTTACGCTGGGGATGTCGCTGGACCCCGGAGAACCCCCCTTGATTCGGAGCACCACCAAGCGCCGGTTGAACACCTGGACGGTCGCGCCTTCCTGGCTGTTATCCGTCTTGTAGTCCGCCGCAGGCAGGCGTCGCGCTACCACCTCGATACTGTGGCTCCCTGCTGTGACGGGGAACGCACGCACGACGCGAACGGGGTGCATCGCGCAGGAGATCCCGATGGTCCCAGTAAGGTACTGGATGTGCCGGTAGTCGAAGTCGTACGCAGCGGTCACGGGCGCGACTGTCGCGGGCTCTGCGCGATACCACTGTTGCGGTGGCGTGTCGGGGTACACGGCTGCACCCGTGATGGTGTCGTCAAGAAGCGCCCCGTCCACGCGAAGGGCGTACTGGAGCCGCAAAGGGCTGTTGATTTCAGGGGCACTCGGCGTGATGCCGGTGCTGCGCCAGCCGACGTGCTGCATCTGCGCGAACAGCACCAGGGTATCTTCCCCCGTCGTGAGGGTGAGGCTCATATCTTGTGTGCCCCCCACGTCAATCAACCGCTGCCATCCTTCCGAATCTTCAACGTCCGCAGCGGCTTGTCCTGCTGGGTTTCCGTCCACAACGGCATACGACGGCACAGCGAACGTAAACCACGGGTCGGACGCGCGCTTGATCTGGTGCGCGTCGTAGTACGCCTCGTCGGCAACCCCTATCTTGGTCTTCAAGTCCGAAGATACGTCGTGTTCGTTCAGCCGCCCGGCGAATTTCCCGGCGACCTCTTGGAACACCTCATTCAACGTGTCGGGGTCCACAACCTCCCCCACCCGGAAAGCGCGCTGCGGGAAGATATGGGGCATCGGCTACTTCCCCCTACGGATGGCGGCGAACACCTGGGCGGCCAGGCGCGCGTCGGGGAGCGCGCGATGCAGCCCCTCCGCAACGCCGACGCCGAAGTGTTTGGCGGCATCCGCCAGCGTCGGGTCCTTCTTTCGTGCCGGCATCCGGTCGCGCGACATCCGCATCACGCACCCCGCCCAGGGCAGCGTAAAACCTGACCGCACCAACATCCCTTCGTCAAAGACACGGTTGTACGAGAATACCTCCGTCACCTGATGCTGCGCTAACCAACGGTAGAAGACGCTCCGGGCATCTCCTTCTCGGGGGGCACCAACCAGATCCTCTCGCGTGATCCCACTATGCTTCAACGCCTTGTCCGCACGGTCATCGACCCCCTCTACAGGGAGCATGAACGTGTGGAAATGGTTGATCTCCGCATAGTCCCGGTGGGGATGGAGCACGACCGCGCCAAGCTCGATGACTCGCGCCCATTCCGAAGAAGGGAGGCCCGTTGTCTCTGTGTCCAGGATCAAAATACTCATTGGCGACTCACGCGGGCTCCGGAAGCGTCCACGAGGTACGCATCGAAGCTGAAAGCGGCGATGTGCATAGGCGCCGTCGATGTCAGGTCAAAGGCGAAGTTCTCCACGGACTTGATCCGCACGTCGAAACGCTTCCAGGTCAGCCGCGGGGTGCGCGTCCTGCCGGTCCCCAGAACCAGCGTGTCAAGCACCTCGACCGTGGCGGCGTTCGTCATCTCGACGGTCCCCGTCGCGATGGCAACGTCCCTGGAGTTGTGCTTCCAGGTCTGCCAAGTGATGTCGGTGCCCTTCCCGGACTCCACGATGCCGACGTAGACGCTGTCCACGTTGAAGCGCTCCCGTCCCAAGGCATCCATCCGCAGCCATTGGCTACGGTAGGCATACGTCTTTGTAGGCGGCACGTAGCTTGCGACCTCGTGGTCCAGCACAAAGACTTGGTTCTCCGACGCCTTACGCCCCGCGGCAAGCACGTAACGGCGCCAGTCCTTCGTGACGCACAGCCCCGCGTAGGCGATGCCGTGCCGCTGTCGCCGCCAGCCGGCCCCGTCCCAGGCCACGAGGAGGCTGTTGCCGTACGTGCCCGCTTCCGGCAGCGCGCACAGGTATTCCCGTGTCGTGGGGTTCCATACTGCGGCTGCGCGAGAAAGCATCCCCGGGTTCAGCCGTTTGAACAGGGGGCGGATCTCTTCGGAGAGGGGGCGAACCGCCTCTTCGGTGTCCATGCTCCAGAAGCCATCGCGCCCCAGCCCGACGAACACCCCCAGGCCCGTCGCTGCTCCGGACGACGGCGCAACCAGACCTGTTCCCGCGGACAGGGGACGAGCGCGTAGCCCTCCGTTCGCTTCCTCGATGGAGAAGATGTCCTCTTCGGTGGTCGCGTACAACCTGCCCGCGAAAGAGAACAGCCCCGTGGGCTCATCGTTGATCGGGACGAACATCGTCCGCGTGAAGCTACCAGGAAAGCCGGGTTCGCTCTTTCGTATGTTCCGCCCGTCCGCCACCACCAAGCATCCGCCGTACTCGCAGGCCAGTCCGAAATGCGGGACCTGGATGTAGTCCTTTGCGACCGCCCCAAGGCCAGAGTCGGGCGTATTGTCGGGGAATATGCTGGTGATGTTGTCATCTATCCGCACTAAGAAGCGCGGTGCCGGATCGTTGCGGAGCGAGTCTTGGCTGCGGTAAACGATGCGGGCCACGGTGCCGTCGGGGCCAACAGGGAGCCCCGACACGAGGAACTGCCGTGTCAGGTCGTCCAGGTTGACGGACAGAAGCCCCAAAGGAGTGCCCGGGTACAACACCGTAGAAGAATCGTAGTTGTCGTAGTCAATCCAGTACAGGTCCTTCGTGTATTCCTGCCGCAACACGACGGGTCCGCCGGGTCCGGACAGCGTCGAGCGGTTCCCAAACTGGTCCTCGAACTGGACATAATAGTACCAGTTTCCAGCGAGCATCGCGCCCGACTGTACCGAGAAGAAGTTGCCTACGGAACCGATCTTTCCTGGATGCGAGTACCCGAGCTGGTTCCGAAAGACCGGGTGCCCCGTGTCTCCTGGCCCTGTCACGCTCGGCGCTCCGGGCCGCATCTCGTAGCCCAGGGGGAGCACGCGATACCCATCGTAGATCAGCGGCGCGTCTACACCGTTGCACCAGACGATCTTCCCTGCGACTTCGCAGAACTGATCGGGAAAGCGGGCGTTGGGGTCCTGAGAGAGCGCTGTGGGCGCGAGCGACCGCACGGTCGCTCCCGACACGTCCCACCCCGCCTGCTCCAGTAGTTGTGCCCCGGAGCGTACGAGCGTCACCTCACGCATGCCTCGATCCAGCCGCGTGTGGTACACCCCGAAGACCCTACCCGGCCACGGGTAGCCACTCCCGTAGTCGGGGATGAGCGGAGCAGGACCGCGCACCCCCCGCAGCGTTCCGTCCGCGGTCAGTTGCAGGTTCAACACTTCAAAAGCGAGGGAGCCAGGTGCGTACTTCTGCCCGCTCTCAATGAGAGGGAGCGGGAAGTTGATGTTTTCCCCCGCCATATTGCCCTACCCTGTAGCTACGGCAACGCGCGACGCCCGCCCACCACCGGAGGTGCTCGCGGGCGCGGGGACCGCACCTTCGGGCTCCGAAACAGGAAAAGTACGCAGCGTCGCTTCCAACGCCTGCACGCGCTCGACCAGCGCCAGGAACGTCGCCTTGTCTACCACGTCCCCGAGCACAGCAGCACCGCGAGCGGTGGCGATCTCCGCGGCCTCCAGCGGGCGCCATTCGCCCGTCGGCGTCGAATGGTAGAAGCGGAAGGCGTGCGCGATGCCGCTCTCGATGGTTGCGGTCCACGCCTGCATCGTGACGCCATCCCGCACGAAGTCCCCCGTGAGCTTCACGCCGGTAACGGCGCCGTACTCCACGTCGAACTCGTTCTGAACCCGCTTGAAGGGCTGGCCCAGGTAGGGCTGTTCGTAAAAGGTCTGGTTCGGCATGCTGTTCTCTCCACTCACTTGGAAACGTACGGCGCGTACCGAAATGGGTCGCGATAGACGTTGTCCGGTTGCCACGGCATCGCGGGGATGAAGGCGGCCGGGTTGGCTTCCTTCGCCCGATAGGCTTCTACACGGGTCTTGAAGCTGTTCTCGTAGAACAGCGCCGCCTCGGGGCTCTTGTCCATCTCGCACAGGCGAGACAGCACCAGATCCTCGAACAGATCGTCAAAGTCGGGATGGATCGCCGGGGCGTCGCTGTCCACGAGAAGCTGCAACGGGCGCCGGTATACGCGCAGATCGACTTGATACGTGGCGTCCTGGTGGGGAACCGGCGCCCAGGCGTAGTACCCTCGGCTCTCCGGGAGCCGTCGGTGGTAGTCGGGGATGATGCTGCCGTTGTCAATGAACGTCGTAGCTACCCCGTCCACTTCCGCCAAGAAGAAGTAGATATTGGGGAACTCGATGGCTTGCTCCAGGCCCCCTGCCAACCCGACTGTCGAACGCGCTCGATAGATCCGCTTCCGTAGCCCGGAGCGTCCGAAGCGCAGCGCCCCTATGATCCCGAAGCCAAGTTGAAAGTCGATGTTCGTTAGCATCGTCAACGCGACGGCTGCGATCAAGCTCCCGACCGTATGCGACCCGCTCTCAGGGCTCGGGGCGGACTCCCAGATCGGATCGTAGGACCCGCCCGGCGCCGCCACCTCGAAGTCCTTCTTCCCCCACACGTAGGTATAGCGATACTTGAACGCCCCGATGGGCTCCGGGCCCACCCACGGCGGCGGGCCGGCGCCCTCCGGAATACCCGCTATAGGTGCGCGATTGGGTGCCGCAAGCTGGAAGTATTCCCATCGGGAGAACGCCTCGGGGCGGCCCCGGTACGTGCCTCGGAAGTCCTCCTGCGAGGTACGGCGCACAAAGCCTGCTGGCAGGTTGTCGAGGAGCTGCCGGGCTGAGTCGAAGATACGCCCGTCCACCAGATCCGTCACGTTGTCGCGAAGGTAGAAGTACGGTTGAAACAACCGAAACTTCATCCCAGCATCTACGGTGTTCCGCCACGGGTGGTCGATGCTGACGAGGTACTGCCCGTCGTGGACGCCCCCCACCTGTAGCCAGAACTCCCGACACTGGCGCCGAAAGATGGTCCCCGTTCCCGTAGGGTCTTCCAGTTCGATATGGAACAGCCCGTCACGGGTGCCGTCTACGAGCACCGGCTTAGCGCCGGGGGCGACCGCCAACCCCAGGGACAGCACGTACACGTCCGCCGTAGCGGCGACCGTGCGCCCCAGGGTGTCGTGCGTCTCGTCCGTGTAGAGGTAGACGACCTCCTTGTCGGGGAGGAACGCCTCGGGCACCTCGCTCGCCAGGCGCTTTACGGCGCCGTCGATGCAAACGGTGTTGACCTCCGCGACGAACGCCGTGTCCACGTCCGCATGCCACGAGCGGCGGGAGAGCACGTTTGCACGGATGCTACCACGGTTCATCGGCTATGCCCTCCTGACGGCGTGCGCTTGCATAGCACACGGCGCCCAGGTAGGAAAGCCCCAGGCCCCCAGCATGCCAATGTCGAAACGCGGGGCCTCCCTACAAGGCGCAGCGGATCTTGCACACCCCGGAAGCGGTCGCCAGGGTCGTCGCCAGGGCGAGCGCGAAGATGGCGCCGGTCGCCCCTGCGTCGTCGGCCGTGCCGGCAACCGCGTTGCCCGGGATGAGCCCGGTGTCCACGGTGAAGCCGCCCGTGTCCGCGATGACCAGGCCCAGCCCCTCAGCCAGAATCCAGCCCCAGGACTGTGCCGGGATGGCGTGCTGAGCGACACCCTCAATGCGGTGTGCGGAAACGCCCGCAGCGGCGATCAGCGTCCGGCCCGGCGTGGCGGTGGCCGTCTGGTTCATTACGACAGTACCCGCCGCGTAGGCAGTAGCCGCCTCCGCGTTGTACACGTACTTCCAGGTCCGCACGCCGTAGACGGAATCCACGACGATTGTGCGTGCGCCGAGCTGGTAGACACCGCTCGGGAACGACACACCGGAATCCGTAGAGGTGATAGCACCGACAAGAGCGATGAGCATGGCGAAGACTCCCTGCCTGCGCGACTACGCGCGAGCGGTGCCGGTGACGGCGAAATGGGTGAGAAGATTGGTGAAGAGGAGGGTTCCCATCATCTCGTACTTCGCGATGACGGCATCCTGGTTGGCGATGCGATCCTCAAAGTCCGACATCGTCGGCTTCTGATACCACGACCACTCGATGTCCTCGGTGGTCACGCCGTAGCACACGCCGCTCGCGGCAGCGCCCGTGAAATCGGTCAGAATGAGGTTCTGCGCCGCGATGAGCTTCGCGTTGTAGATGGGGATCTCGGTCACGGCGCTGTTGCCGCCGTCGTCCATCCCGTCCTGCACCTTGACGATACGCACCTGGCTGTCCTGGCGCTCCTCGAACACGCTGTAGGTGTCGTCATCACACCAGATCACGTCGGGGCCCTGGTTCCCCTTGCCGTGCTTGTTGAAGCGGGCGGCCAAGCGGTGCTGCTTCTTCACGACCTTCTTCACGTCGGCCGCGCTGGTGGACTCGGCAAACTGATTGTACCAGTAGTACGCCGAAGACCGGTCGAGGTTCTGGAATTTCGCAGTCTGCGAAGCGGGGGCCTCGAAGCGGAACGCTCCGACGGTGACGCCGAGCACGCCCTTCGCCGATGTCTTCTGCCCGTTGAAGGTGTTCCAGCCCTGCATCTCGCTCGTCTGAACCGAGATGCCGTTGGAGATGCCGGTGAAGAAGTACCGGTCGAAGTCGTTCGCCATGCCGGCGATGTGCGACTCGGGGTACTTCTTCATAAGTTTGGTCATCGCCGCCCGACCTTCGCAGAAGATCAGATCCCTCTTTGGAATGGCGATGGCAGATACGAGCCGGTGCGGCGCGATCTGGTAGTTGTGGGACTGTTCGGTGCGGGTCGTGTCCAGCGTCTCGCCGCCATTGTACACGCCGGTCGCCTGCGCCGAGCTTCCGCCCATGACGCCGCCCTCGATCCACTTGGCCTTCTCCGTGGAGACGTTTCCACGCTTCTCCAGGTAGTTGAACAGGGGGGTCTTCTGGGCGAAAGAATCTTCAAGCGGCCCACGAAGGTCGTACAGGACGCTATTGGCAACATCGACACCGGCCATTGAGGCTCCCGGATTAGTTCAGCGTGATCTTACCGGGTAGGCGCTTATGTGGCAAGTAGACGGTAAAGAAAAAAAGCTACGCGCCCTTCTCTTCCGCCTCGTATTGTTTGATTAGCCGGCGTCTACGCTGGTCTATGGATTCGTTCGCTTCTTTCGCGTTGACCGTCGCGGACGGGTTGTTCCCCCCCTTCGACGCCTGCGCGATGCTGGGCGGGGGCCGCACGTCCCGTGTCTTTGGGGGGCCGCCCGTCTCGACGGGGGCGGCTTCGACCGCTGCGGGCTTCGTGATCATCACAGCGCGTGCCATCGTCGCCGCGTCGTCTTCCGAGAACCCCTTCGACAGCAGTTCCACGAAGCGTACATAGGCGCCCTTCGACAGCAGCTCTCCGTCCTTGCTCGGGTCTGGATGGCTGTCCGCCCAGATGTCGGCGTACTTCGTAGAGAGGCGCGTGTACTCCTGCTCCTCTTTATCTTCTGCTGTGCGCTCCTCGATGTCCCCCAGGGACTTCTTCAAGTCGTCGCGCTCCTTCGTCACGGACTCCAGATCCCGCCGGATGGCGTCGTCGTCCGCACCGAAGAGGCGATCCAAGTAGTCCGCTCGGTCTTTGGCTTCCGTGCGCTCGGTGTGCGCTTGGTTGAAGTGCCCCCGTGCGGACTCGGGAACGCTCGCCCACCAGGGCTGTTGGTCCAGGGTGGACCAGTCCGAGCCGTCCCACTCGGGGGCAGCGTCGGTTACGGAGTCGGCCGCAGGGGTGGATAATACTTCGGTTTCGATGTCGGGCATGCTGTCACCACTTCTTGCAGGACCAGTACCGGGGCGTGGTCTGGTCCTTGGCTGTGTCGCAGTTATGCCGCGCTCGGAACGCCCTCCGGCGCGCGGCGTCATGGCTCTTGTCCGGCATGGACGGATCACCGAAGCGGACGGTCTTCGTGTTCCCCGTGTCGGGGTCCTCCACGTAGACCTTCCAGGACTTGTTCTCGCCAGGTGTGGCGATAGGTTGTCCCTTCGGCTTGTTGTCGTTGTCGGCCACTACTTCTCTCTTCCGCTTCGAGCGGGCGCTTTGCTGCTCTCTCCAAAAAACGAAAGAACCGCTACTTCATCCGGGCCATAAAGTCCGACTTCATCCCCACGTCTGCGTCCAGATCCTTCGGGGACTTGGCGCCGAGCTTCTTCAAGACGGACAGCCCCTTCTTCGGATCTTCGTCCTGCATGGACTTAGAATCCTTGAAGTACCCGCCCATCGCAGATTCCATCTCTGCGTCGTCATCGGACATTGGCGGCGCCTCACCGTCCCCTACCTTCTTGGCGAAGGCGTCCAGGGCGCCACCTGGCTGGAGCGCCTCCAGATCCTTGTAGACGCCCGGGTCGTCGCGGAGCATCTGTGCCAGTTCCTCGGGGGTCTTTCCTTGCGTCCCCGGGGCCTGCTTCTTCTGAGCGAGCAGCAACGCGGTCCCCGCGTCCATCGGCCATCCCTCCTCCATCATCACGTCTTCCAGGGGCTTCAAGGCCCCGCTGGTCTTGGCCGCCATCACCATCTCGGCGGCGCTGCCTTCTGCTGCGGCGGACTTCTTGGGGGATGCCATCGGGTCGGGGGGCATGTTCATCGGGTCGGGGGGCATGTTCATCGGGTGCTCCTTGCGGTCTGTTCGCGCTGGTAATCTTTGAACTTCTGCGTGTCGAAGCCTTCACGCTTTCGCTTCTCCCACGCACGATGGCGGCTCTCATCGACGCGCTGGGCCTTGTTCCCCAGCGTCTCAAAAGCGTAACTGTCTCGCGGTACGCCTTGCCTGTCCGCGTAGGTGTGCAGGACCGCGTCCAGGGATGCCTTGTCCTGGTAGACGACGCCGTCGTACTTCACCGGGCGGAAGGTCCCGACCTGTTCCGCTGCGTGCTCCAGGGTCGTCCGTCCTTCCATCTCGCGTGTCGCGTAGAAGGGCAGTCGCTCCTTCCCGCACAGACATCTGGGGGGCGCGTCCACGAGCTTGTAGAAGACGCTGATCTCGTAGTGCCCGTCCGGGCAGCGTAGGTCACGTACGGTGTTCATGGCTGGGGGCCTCCAGGGAGAGGGTCGCCCGGCGCCATCGGGGGCATCTCTTCCCCGAGCGGCGCGGACGGGTTCATCGGGGGTGCGCCGGGGGGTGCGCCGGGGGGTGCGCCGGGGGGTGCGCCGGGGGGTGCGCCGGGTGGGGGAGCCTGCCTGGCCGCCACTTCTTCGTCGGTGTACAGGAGATCCTCGGGCGACCCCATCTCCACGTCCTTGAAGATGGCGGCGAGGAAGGCGCGCTGCTTCACGTACGGGTTCCCCGTCACCACCGGGAGGAGGTTCCGCAGCGTCTCGATGCGGACGGCGGCGTTGACCTTCAAGGGGTTGTACGGGACAACATCGAAGGTTGCGTTCACGCCTTCAAGGGTAAAAGGGTTGACGGTACGCCACTCCTTGTCCCCGATGAGCTGCACCACCTTCTCCTCGCGCATGAAACGCTGGGCCAGGAAGAACTGCTTGGTCGCCACGCTTTCGGTCAGCGCGTCGATCTCCGCGATGCGCGGGCCCAGGCGGTCGCGAATCTGCTGCTTGATCCATTCCATCTCGGTCGCCGTCTTCGCGCCGATGGTCTGCCCGCGCTGGCTGTCCGAAAGTGCGCTGACATAGGAGATGCCTTCCCGCTTACGCGACAGCATCTCCTGGGCCATCGGGGGCACCATCGGCTGAGGCCGGTTGTAGAACATCTCGGGAAGGGACCGCCCCTCCGGGACGTTCACCGGCACTCGGGAGCCGAGCGGCGCGGAGAGCTGCGCGTTCTGCTTGTCCGTCGATGTCATCTTGGCGTTGTAGTATTCGACCGGGACGTTGTACCGGAGGTTGTTCAACAGGAACGTCTCCGTCCAGTTGTACTCCTCCTGGTTCGGCATAATGAGCGATACCTCGCTCACTCCCCCGCAATCCGTCCCGTTGAACGTGAAGGTGAGAAGGTCGTACGGACGGAAGATCAGATCGTCTTCCAGGATCGGCCGCTTGTCGCTCGGAAGATAATGGAAGACCTTCCCCGCTTCGCGGTCGTAGACCTCGTAGACCATGAACCACTGTTGGTAGTCCCGAAGGCTGTTGATCTCCTTGCGGTCCCCCGGAACAAGCCAGGTCGGGTACGTCTCCGCACTCTGCCGCTCGACCGCCCAGGTCGGGTAGACCCCCTCATCCACCTTCCGCTGCATCTGCCGTTTCGACAGCAGCGTGACCTCGATCTCGTACTTCATATCGTCAAACCGCTGGGCGGTCTTGTCAAAGAAGTAGTTACGAGGGTCGATAAACCGCGTGATGGGTAGGTCCGTGTCGAAGTCGAACGTCGTCTTTACAGGGCCCCGTCCGCAAAGGATGGTGTTGTAGACGGCGACGCCCAGTTCCTTCCGCCACTTGCCGCGCTGGAGCGCGTAGTTCGTGATGACCTGTCCCTGGTCCATCTGCTCCCGGTCGGCGGCCCTCCGGGCGTTCAGCGTCACCTGGGGGTTCGGGGGGATGAGGTTCGACAGCGCTGTCTCGACCAGGGGGAGCACGAAGTTCGTGCTCGTCTTGATCAGTTGCGCCTCGCTCTCCCCCACCGTCGTCCCCGCCCAGTAGTTCCCCAAGAAGGTCTGGAGGTTTCGATCCCACGCCTTCTTCTCGCCGCTCTTGAACGCAGCTACGTGGCGGTCGATAATGGTGGGCCAGTTCGATGTAGCGGTGGACGACAAGGGCAGGCTCTCCCGACGCGAAGGCTACCGCGTAGGCGGTTACTTGTCCACTTTCGCTGCGCGCTCGGCATCGAGCGCAGCCGCGACCTTCTCCGGGGCGCAGGTGACAGCATCGCCCGCAGCTCGGCCGCTCCATCACGCCCCTCCGATGCGGCGGACCGCTTGATCAGCGTTCATCGGGACACCTCCATAAACGCCCTCACAAAGCCGGCCGCGGCTTGCGGGACGATGGCGTTGCCGTAGGCGCGCAGGCGTCCCACTCGGGCGGGAGCCCCATGAGCCAGCGGGAATGTGCCGGGTTCAACTGGCCGGGCTTTGCCGTCTCGGCAGGGGAGCCAGTCGGGGTTGTCCCAAGGGCCGCCGTGCAAAGGTCGTTGCCCCAGCCCTTCCGGATCGCCTCGGCCTCGGCTCCCGCGAGCGTCCGCACCGACTTGCTCCCGTCCTTCGCGCCCGGGGAGGGCCACCCGGTAGGCACCGAAGAAGATCCGGTGTCGCCCGTGCGGAGCCCCGACGCCCGCAGCAGGAAGAACGGCCGCCCCGACGGTGTAGCCTGCTCCTTCCAGGTCAGCGTGAACAGCGTCGAGCCACGCGAGGCCGTCAGGGCTTGCAACCTGCTCCCCAAAGACCGTGACAGGGCGGCACTCGCGGATGAGGCGGAACCACTCGGGCCAGAGGTGCCGCTCGTCTGCGGTGCCGCGTCCTTTGCCGGCGACAGAGAAGGGCTGACAGGGACAGGAGCCGGTCCAGACGGGCCGGTCGTCAGGCCACCCGGCGAGCCGAAGAGCGTAGGACCAGGCGCCGAGGCCGGCGAAGGTGTGGAACTGGGTAGCGCCCACAAGGTCATCTGCGCGGATGTCACGGATGGAACGAGCATCGACGGCTCCAGGGGCGACGTGCCCGGCTTCGGACAGGTTGCGGATCCACTGCGCCGCGTAGGGCTCAATCTCGTTGTAGATCGCGGCAGGCTCCATCACCTACCAGGGCACAGAAGAAAATGTCGCTTGTTCGTCATTGGCCCAGCACCCGCCCCTTCGACGTCGTCTCGTACCCGGACAGGAAGCGCCCGACGGTCATCACGCGGCTCTCGGGGGGTGGGGGTTGCGGGCGACGCTGGTGCCCGAGCACCTGGACCGCGTAGGCGAAGATGAGGCAGGTTATCGCGCGATCCCAATGGTGTTTTCTGCGCCCACTTTCCTGTGCGCGTGTCTTTCCGTCCCAGGTCGATAGCTGGTTCAGCGTAGGCTCGGACAGAATACGCACCTCCCTGGCGCGCAGCATGTTCACCAGGGCGATGAGCGCTGCGGACTTGCTGGCCTCCGTGCTGTACCAACCCGGCTGCGCGCCGGACCAATGGAGCTTCGGACAGTTCGCCGCCTGCAAGGCCGCCGCTACGCCGTCCTTGTTCGTCTCTACGATCACGTCCGCGTCGTAGAGTCGCTGCCACCGAAGGATACGCGGCGCGATCTGTCCGGGGTCCTCGTCCCCCGACCACGACCCCGCCTCCTTCCAGTCCCACATATTCCACAGCGTCATCGCCGCGGGGTCGCCCTTCTTCCCGTAGCCCTTGCCATCCACCGTGATCAGGTACGGGCACCCGTGCTCCCGGTCCTCGAAAAAGACCTCCTCCCCGTACTGCACGGGGCGCGCGGTGCGAAGCATCTCCGCGAGGGGCTCCATCGGGATCGTCGGGCTGGACGACACAGCCCATCCCTCGAAGGGGCTCGGCGGGTACTTCGTATCGAAGAGGCGCGGGTCGCCGTGGAACTCCGTCTCCAGCGCCAGGCGCCGAAAGTAGAGGTGCCCGTCCGTCACGGGCTTTGCCACCGGGTAGGCGTACCACGACTTCTTGTTGATGGACTCCTCCTCGAAAAGCGCGATCTTCCTCCTGTAGTCCTTCTCCTCCGGGGTCGGCTCGAAGTCGCGTGGTGGCGGAACGGCACACGCCCTGTCCTGCCACCACGCCAGGAAAACCGCCTGGAAGCGTCCCTTCCCCGCGAGCGCCTGCCGGTACATTTCGTGCGCGGGGGAGTTGTACACGCCCGGCGTCGTCTCGATGCGACACTTTGCGTTCGGCCGCCGGGAGATGGCGGGGAAGAACGCGCCGTCAAAAGCCGTATAGTTCGTGTATAGCCCGTACTCCGAGAGGAGGGCGTAGTCCGGGGAGAAGCCGATGGCCGGCGAGTCACCACCCCCTGTGATGCCTTGGATGAGCCCGTCATGCGGGTGTGCGAACGAGATCATCTCCGACGACGTGGGCCGCGCGAGCGGGGTCTGGATCGCTTCGTGGAGGCTGTTGTACATGATGCCCTGCCGCCGGATCAGCTCCTTGTACGTGTCCTCCTTGTCCCCGATCACCATCCCCATCGCCCCGGGCGTGTACGACACGTAGCGAAGCTGGTCCGCTACATGCACCGTCGAACTGGCGGCTTGGCGGTATTTGTTTGTGTAGGTCCAAGCGTGCCTTATGAAGTACCAAACGAGAATATGTTGCGTTCCCGTCAGTTCGATTGGCCCGACCGATCCGTCCATCCGCGTGATCCGGCACACGCTCGGGAACACCTCGGGGTCGTTGGCACGCCGGACGGCATCCGCCCGCTGTTTGAGGGTGAGGCTCATCCCTTCATCCCCAGGTCTTCCAGAAGTCGCCGGTCCGCATCGGACAGGCCCGCACCCGACAGGGCGACGACCACGTTCTGCGGCTTCTCCGCCCATCGGGTCGAGCGCCTCCCTGTGATCTTCACCAGCACCTCGTTCGCCTGTAGCGATACCTTCGCTGCTTGGGCGCGGGCGCCGACCGCGCTCGCATGCTCCCCGGGGGTGAGCATGCGCCAGATAGCGCCAGCGCCGTCGGGGTTGTCAGGGTCGGAGCCCGGCACCTCGCGCACCCGGGGGAAGATGGGCTCCAGGGCGATCTCCAAGAACCTGCGCTGGAGAATCTGGATGCGCGCGAGCGCTCCCGCGTGGACGGCGTTGATCGCCCCCTCATCATCCAGGTGCTTCTGAAGTTGTGCGACCGCCTCGGCGTACTCAGCCCTGGCCTGTGCAGGAGGGATGGCGTAGGCGCGCACCAGATGGCGCACGACCGTCTTCTCCACCTGTCCCGTCGAGAGCATCTCGATGGTGACGATAGCCCTCTCTTCCTTCTGGGGGTCTTCATACTCCTCCCGCACCGGCGGGGGTGGCCTGGGCGAGAGGAGCAGGGCGGACCGATTCGCTGGGGGCATGGCTACGCCATCTCTTCGGCGCGAACGTCTTCGCGGATCGCCACCAGATGATGATGCCTCCACACCTTCCGCACCTCTGCGAACTTCACCTGGAACCTCCCGCTGTTCCCCCGGTAACGACACATCACCACATCCTGCATCCCCGGCGTGCAGCACACCAGCATCACAATGACCCGTACCTCCTTCCTGCCGTGTCCCCGGTACGCCACCACGTCACCCTCTTGAACCTCCTGCACGCAGGGGGTTGGGAGCGACAGCAGCATCTCCTTGGTGGGGCGGGCCGCCGTCCTCCCCCCGCAGCGCTTCTGTGTGCGTGCGTCCCAGCGAGCGTCCTTGTCCAAGGGGAGAGGGACAGGTGGAAGGATTAGCCCCGCCTGGCGGATGACCTCCACCCCCTCCCGGTACACACGACGGATCTGCCACATATGCGGCCTGCACAACTTCGTGGCTCCCTTCACCCGATGCTCCGTCACCAACACCCTCCCCCTGTCCAGGAACATCTGGAGCAGGCCCCTCTTGTTGTCCACCTGTTGCACGGAGGAGAACTCCACGTCGTCCCCCACCCGCAGCATCACGTCCTCAAACAGCATTACCTCCCGGCACACGGAGGGGGCGGGGGCATCCCCCATATCCGGGGGAACCACTACCAGGGATGGCCACCGTGCTTGCAGTTCTGCTTGTGAAAGGGGGCGGGTTTGCATGCGTTTCTGGCCTCGATCTGCACCCTACCGCTCCTTGTACCTCTTGTCAACGTAGCTAGAGGTACTGCAACTCGATACATAGGAACAACGCCACAAAAACACCTGCAACCTCAAACGACAATTCCAAAAGAAGTTGTGTGGTTACTACACTATATCGAGTCAGGCGTTCAGTATTTTTCACTGAACACCTGACTCGATATAGTGTAGTAACCACACAACTTCTTTTGGAATTGGGTTTGTAGGTTGCGGCGAAAAATAGACCCCCCCGATCCAGTTACAACGCCGAGAAGTGACGAATCGGGGGTGCGTAAACCTATAGAATCTATAATGATTCCGTTTTCGTGCGATAGAACGCCGAGAAAACCCCCAAAACTGACTGGAGGCGCGCGTCCGCGACACCCCCATAATAAAAAACCGGCGTTGAACCGTAAAGGAGTACCTGTAGCAACAAATGAACACCTGTGCGTTTATTGGGGTAGGTACTCCTTTGACCCCCAAAAGGCTTTTCCTTGTGTGGAGAGGACCAACGGCCCCCAACACAGCACTTTTGACTGACGACGCTCCAACACACCCGCCGAGACGACGGTTTAGCGCCATCTGAGCAGGTGTACGCACACACCCAGCACACAATAAGCTACTCTGCTCCGAAAAACTAAGCGCCTCCGTGGAAAAGGCGGCGGTTCTAAAGGTGTACGCCCCTTTAGAGCATACAACAAGGTACATTCTTGCTAAATGCTCGGCGTTTTGCAGGGCGGGGTGGGGCCCCATATTGGAATGTAACATTTCGGTAGCACCCCCCCTGGGGTTACAACCAAACCAAGTTGGCCAAACGTGAATATCCGTGTCAATAGCCTATCGGGATAGGGTTAGGTGACACGGAAAGGGGGAGGGTACACCCAACCCACGCGGGTAGGGGCTACTCCATGGGGCTACCCGGACCCCTGGAGCTGCTGGCTACCCGGACCCCCGGGGCTACTCGGCTACCCGGACCCCTGGAGCTACTCGGCTACCCGGACCCCTGGA
>Ga0181350_1000165_pt1 | contig 20349 bp, 30 predicted proteins | sample Su13VDMM110DCMD_FD_130105 | JGI IMG/M metagenome (GOLD analysis project Ga0181350, IMG submission 130105) | Freshwater viral communities from Lake Michigan, USA - Su13.VD.MM110.DCM.D | ecosystem: Environmental > Aquatic > Freshwater > Lake | place: USA: Michigan | collected 2013-07-16
CACGGGCACTGTCGCGTAGGTTCGGCTTTTCACAAGAGGGGCGGCACCGTGCCGTCCCTCTCTTTTCAGAGGACACATGGCGATCATTCACAATCCCGACAGCGAATACTCCCGCGAGATGACAAAGTGGAACACCCAGAAACGCCACGGCGGGATGGGCGCGAACGGCTACGAGCCGTTCCCAAAGATGGTCTATCAGGCCCGTGCGCGTGAGAACGGCAAGATCATGTGCGGCGATCCACTCGCGGCGGTCGGGGATGCGGTGGGTGAAGCGTTTGCCCGGTCCTGTCAGCAGATTGTCCAGAACCAAGAGGAACTGGACAAGTCAGTGAAGCAGGGCTGGTACGACACGCCGGACCTAGCGATTGCGGGCTACGAAGTGGCGCAGCGGTCGATGGCGGACATTGCGGCGATGCGGCATTTCACGGACCAGCGCATGGGCGAGGTCGCGCAGGCGGAAGCGAAGCTGGCCGATGACGCCACGCACGAACATCTCCCTGCGTTGCCCGAAAAGCGCAAAGCGGGACGCCCGCGGAAGGTACAGGTCCAGTAAATGGCACAAGCCAGTGGCACGTTTAATCGGTCGGTCTTGATTACCAAGAGCGACACCGTCAACTTCGACGGCAGCACCTACAGCGCGAGTGCCGCGACAAAAGCAATCCCGTCGGATGCGATCTTTGTCGGCGGGGCGGGGATTGTGGTCGCGATCTTTGAAGACGGCAGTTCCGGGGCATTTACGGTCGCGGCAGGCACCTTGCTGCCCCTGAAGTGCATCCGGGTGAACAGCACCACGACCACGGCCACGTTGATGAATGCGTTGTATCAGGTCTAATGACAGTTAGCGAACTGATCACGGCGTCGTTGCAAGACTTGCGCGTGTTGCAGGTCGGCGAGACGGTGTCGGCCAACGATGCCGCGTATGCGCTGGCGCGTTTGAATGACTGGATCAACGGTCTAGCGACAGAGGGTCTGACGGTCTACAGTCAGGCTCGGACAACCTGGACGATTTCGACGGCTGCGAGTTACACGATTGGGTCGGGGGGTGTCATCAATTGTGCGCGTCCTACGGGGCCGATGGGCGTGACCAACGTGGGGTTTCAGGACACCAGCGTTTCTCCGACGATTGAATACAACCTTGGGCCGCTGCTGACCGAAGACGCCTATGCGGGCATTGCCCAGAAGGCGTTGACCTCGGTGTATCCGCAGGCCATGTATTACAACCCGACCTTCACGTCAGGATTGGGCCTGATCTATTTGTGGCCGATTCCGACCAACACCACGTTGCAAGGGGTGATTTACACGCCCGTGCCGGTCGCAGAGTTTGCGGCGATTAGCGACACGATCAGTTTGCCGCCGGGGTATCGGCGGTTTCTTCGCACGGGATTGGCGAAAGAAATCGCCAGCGCCTTTGATGCGCCGCTGACGCCGGACTTGCAGCAAGCCGCGATGGAAAGTAAAGCCGACATCAAACGCGCCAATGTGCGACTGCTAGACTTGTCCAGCGGCGTGGCAGGATTGATTTTCGGGGGTTCGGGACCGCACTACAACATCTATTCGGACAGCTAGTCATGCAGTATCCCGGCTTTGTGTACGGCTCCAATGAGTCCCAAAGCCCGTGGGCGGACTGTGAGCGCACGGTCAACTGGTATCCCGAGCAGATTCAGTCGTCGGCGTCTCCTTATAGCGCCGCCTTGTATCCCTGTCCGGGTCAGGCGAGTTACGTGACGGTCAGCGACATCAACTGCCGGGCGTTGTTCGCGATGGCCGGTCGGTGCTTTGCCGTCATGGGGGCACACGTCTACCAGGTGCTGGTCACCAACAGCGCCTCGATTGTGACCAGCGGCACGGTGTCGAATGATCCCAATCCTGCGGGCATTGCCAGCAACGGGGACGCGGGAGGCCAGCTCCTGATTGCCTCGGCCACGAATGGCTACCTGCTCACGATTAGCACCAACACGTTGAGCGCGGTGGCGAATCTGGCGGGCATCACCACGATGGTGGGGATGATTGACGGCTACTTCTTGGCGTTTGACAGTGCCGCCTCGAAGTTTTACATCAGCGAACTGAACGATGGCGCGACGTGGGATTTGACGCAGTATGCCCAGCGCAGCATTGCCCCGGACCCGTGGAAGGCGATGGTGGTCGATGGCAGTCGGCAGATTTGGCTGATTGGGGAGCAGACGGGTGAGGTCTGGTATGACGCGGGCACATCGCCGTTCCCGTTCCAGCCGGTTCCCGGCAGCGTGTTTGGGTATGGCACCTGTGCGCCGTACAGTGTGAAGCTGGCCGCGGACAAGATGCTGTGGTTGTCACAGACCGCGGATGGCGCAGGGATTGTGGTCGCGGCGACAGGGCTGGTTCCCGCCCGCATCAGCACGTATGCGGTGGAGACGGCCATTGCGGGATATGCCCGGACGAGCATCATCACTGATGCTGAAGCGGTGGTGTATAGCGACCAGGGGCACACGTTCTATTGCCTGACGTTTCCCTCCGCGAATGCAACGTGGGTCTACGACCTCTCCACTGGCCTGTGGCACGAGCGTGGTGTCTGGGATACCGCCAGTGGCAGTTATGACTTTTGGGGGCCACGGAGCCATTGCTACGCCTTTGGGAAACATCTGGTTGGGAATCGGGAAAGCGGACAGCTTTGCACGATGGACACGACTACGACCACGGAATGCAACGGCGACCTCATTCGCCGGTTGCGGGTGCCACCGCCGCTGTGGCTGGGGCCGCAGGCACGACGGATGTTCGTGTCTCGGTTCCAGTTGCTGATGGAGCCGGGTTTGGGCACGGGGTCGGGGCAGGGCGCGGACCCACAGGTGGAGCTGCGGACCAGTACCAACCTCAAGACGTGGAGTAACAGCCAGACGGCCTCGGCGGGCGCGCAGGGCGCGTACAACACGCCGGTCTACTGGACGCGGCTGGCGAGTGCCCAGCAGATGTGGGTGCCGGAGATTGTGGTCACCGATCCGATTCTGTGGCGCATTGTGGGGGCGAGTGTCGAAGGTCGCAACTTTCAAGGGCAGGGCGCATGAATGGTGATTATTGCGCCAGTGCCGGACTTCGTGGTGGAGCAACCGGTCACGGCGAATCGGATCACGGGGCGGGTGACGCAGGCCATGCGGTATTGGCTGCTCTCGCTGGCGGATCTGGTGAATGCGAGTCCGCAGGTATTGGCGACGGCGACGGTTTCGACGCACGCGGCCTCGATTGGCTCGACGGCCTTTGCCGTACTCTCGGTACAGCCGGGCGTGTATCGCCTGTCGATGGCGGCGCGGGTGACTCGAGCGGCGACCACCAGTTCCTCGTTGACGGTCACCTTCGGGTGGACCTCGACGGTGGCGTGTACGACGAGCAGCGCCGCGATGACCGGCAACACGACCGCGACGGTGGGCAGTCTGACGTTCCTGGTGCGGGTGGACGAGGCGACGGCGATCACGTATGCGACGACCTACGCCAGCTCGGGGGCGGTGACGATGCAGTATCACTTGGACGTGCTGTGCGAGCAGGTTCTCTAGTTACACGGATACTGCCAGCCACAGAATGGGCGCGGTTGGTGGGAACCCTGTTGGAAACGGTCTGGCCCTCCTTGCACCCCGTTGACGACCGCGTGATTGTTGTGGAATGCGACGGGGCGATTGTGGGCTGTGTGGCGTTCTTGCGGAAGTGGCACATGGACGGGGCGTGGATTCGTCCGGAAGACCGTGGACGTGTGCGGGTGGCGCGTGCGTTACAGGCTGCGATGCAGGGCATGGCACGAGACCTTGAGGCGAGTGAAGTTTGGATGATGGCGATGGACGATGATGCGCGTCGGCTGTGTGAGCATGTCGGGATGCACGCCACGCATCTGGAGTGCGACCATTTTGCCGTACAGTTTGGAGTGGACTAAATGCCTGACATGATGACGTTTGGCGTGGGTTCGGCGCTGCAAGGGATTGGGTCGATCTATTCCGCGAAGCAACAGGCCCGTTCGTCGAAGTATGCCGCCGATGTGCAATCAAAGGCTGCGAAAGAAGCAGCGTTACTGTCCGATGCGGCGGCGAAGCGGTCGCTGGGTTTCACGCAGCGCCAGTCGTTTCTGGATCAAGTGCGGGCCAACGCGGCGGCAAAGGCGCAGTACGGAGCTGATGTGGCTGGCAGTCAGAACGCGTACAACATGGCCGGTGACCTTGGGTATAACCAACGGGCCGAGTATCTTTCGTCGGGGCGCACGGCCAGCAAAGAGCGTGGGCAGCGCACGAATCAGATGAACTATCTCCGGGATCTGATGGGCTACGGACAGCCGCAAGAGTCGCTGGATACGTTTGTCGAGCCAGACGCATTGCGTCGTGCTCAGTTGATCGTTCCGAAAGAGATGGACTACGGCGATGCGCCGGTGGATGACAGCCTTGACCCTGTGACCGGACAGCAGAGGTACACGTAATGGGAGAAGAAACAGAAAACGCTGTCATTCGCGATAACCGCATCGCGTTATTGCGGAAGCTGTATTGGCAGAATTACTTCCGCCTGCCGACACAAGCGGAGTTTGAGGGTCTAGCGTATGAGCCTAGTGATTTTGATGATTCTCCCGTTTTGGTCCCTGAGACTGATTGGGTAAGGATCACGAATGACATCCCGAGTTCGCCCCGTGCTCAGCAGGCGAGGCGCGATCACAATAACGAAAAAACCAGTACAAGAACCCCTCCTGCGGGGTACGACTTTGGCACCTCTGAAGATGTCGATCCGAAGGCTCTCGATCCTCGTAAAACCACTGATACTCCTGACACGGCGAAAAACGCTGGTGAAACGATCAATGACTACTTGGTTCGGATGCTCAACACCAAGGATGCATCCGGCGGCACGAGGGATCGCGATGCGGCCATTGCGTTGGCGGCTACAGAATTTAATCTGCCGCCCGGGACAGACGGTTCGCCGTTCTACTATTCCGGCAATGGCACCATCGGTCTGAAGACTGGCTACTTGGTCCTCGAAAACGGGCAATGGAAGAATGTCCCGCGAGGGCCGGAAGGGCCGAAGTCTGCCGATGGCCCCACCGCCGCAGCCAAGGAAACACCTGCCGATCGAGCGGCGCGATTAGCGACGTTTGGGCTGGGTCCGGAAGGCTTACAGAATCAGCGTCCGGGCGAAGCGCCCACACCGCGCACGCTGGGCGACCTGATGCAGCCGCAAGGCCCGATTCAGAACCCCGGCACGTATACGCCCGGTGCGGCCTATCAAGCGCCCGAGTATCAGGCTCCGGCTCCGTATCAGCAGGCCACGCCGTTTGCGCGGAACGAGTATCAGGCGGCCACGCCGTTTGGCCGAGATGAGTATCAAGCGGCCACGCCGTTTGCCGCGCCGACCGCGGCAGACATGGGGCAAGATCCCGGCTATCAGTTCCGTTTGAGCGAAGGCCAGAAAGCGTTGGAACGGTCGGGTGCAGCGCGTGGGGTCACCAACACGGGTGGCAACATGAAGGGCATCTTAGACTATGGCCAGCAGGCCGCGTCTCAGGAGTACGGGAACGTCTACAACCGCAACCTGAACACGTACAACACGAACGAAGCGAATCGGGCCGGGGCGTATCAGACGAACTACGGGAACGCGCTCAATGCGTATAACGCCAACGAGGCGAATCGCGCTGGCGCGTATCAGACGAACTACGGCAACGCCTTTGGCGCGTACAACGCGAACGAAGCGAATCGGGCCGGGGCGTACAACACGAACGCGCAGAACGCCTATCAGCAATATTCCACGAATGCGTTGGCGCAGAACGCCTACAACCAGGATACCGAAGCGCGGCGGTCTGGCGCATTTGGCGTGAACACGAATCTGTATCAGCAGCAGCAGGCAGACGCCTACAACCGTTCGCAGCAAGCCTACAATGATGCGGTCGCAGCGTTTACCCTGAAAACGAATCAGCAGCGGCAATACGAGCGCGACCGGATGAACGACATCCAATTCGCGGCGGGGGCCTAATGGCGTTTAACTTTCAGGCGTATCGGAACCCCTACGTCGGCACCATTGCCGAGCTGTTGAGTCGTGGCGAGGATGCGAAGGCGAAGGCGCTGATTGACGTGGCGAATGCCCAGGCGCAGGCGGCACAGGTGCGTGGGCAGGCGTATGGCGGGGCCGTCGAGAGCGTGGGCAAGATTGTGAGCGGCATCCCCGCTCAGATTCAAGCCGGTAAGGATCAAGCGTTTAAGACGGCACAGCAAGCGCGGCTGGTGCAGCAGCAGAAGCTTGAAGACGCCGCGCAGGCGCGTCAAGATGCGGCGCGTGTGAAGTTTAGCGAGTTTCAAGCTAATCCGAATGTGACAACGGTTACGCCTAGTCAAGCTGGGAGTTTGTCAGACCGGATGTTGCCATCGTTTAGCCCTGATACGTTTGTGCCTGATGGCACAGCCACGTCTTCAGACACGTTTGGTGGAATGCTGCGGAACGCCAACGTCTTTGGTCAACAACCGGCATCGCAACGACTGGCTGACGTGTTTCCTTCGGTATCGATGTCAGGCAACGCAGCGCGAGCGCCTCGTTTGACGCCGACGATGTCTGTTCCTGAGATAACGAACGTCACCAACACTTCAAAACGCATGAGCGTTGGTGGTGTCAACGGGCTGGACTTGTGGGACATTGATGCGTATGCCAAACAGATGGCGGCGGCTGGTCTGAGTGCGGAAGCACAACCATCATTGGCGTTGATGCGGGCCTCAAACGAGGACATGGAAAAACACCAGGCATCCGCACTCGCGGTGGCAAGAAACGATGCCGCGCGTATCTTGAAGTTTGCGGACTCTCAGATTCCATCAGCGGTCGATCAACTGGTTGAGAAATACAGCAACAACGGCGTGTTCCCAACGCAACAGTTGGAGATGGTCAAGCAGCAGATTGGTGCTATCAAGCAACTGCCACAAGACCAGCAATTGCTTGCGTATAAGAAGCTGGTTCAAGCTGTTGGCGACGTAACGCCCAGGCTTGTAAGTGTTGGCGTTGACCAAAAGCTTGTAGATGCCGATACAAACGAAGTTGTAGCTCAAGGCGCTTCGTCTCCGAAGAGGGCACCAACCGAAGTTGAAGTGAGATTGGCGGCAGTCAACAACGACCCTGTGCGATACGTGCAGTCGGAGATTGATGCTGCTGACAAGCTTGAAAAAGGTAGGAACTCTCGCAGCAACGCTTCATTGCAAAACTCGTGGAACATCGCGTTGAACTCGTCTAAGAAGCAAGGCATGTCTTGGGCAAAGGACGCTGATGAGCAAGAGCGATACATGACGCCTGACGAAATTCGTTCAAGCGGAGCCACGCGTCCAGATACGGCTGACATGAGAAACAAGCAAGTTGGCAGGGGCAATTTGGCTAGGACTGTTGATGAGGTCCAGGCCTTGTCTTTGTCAATCATTGACAAAGTTGGAGTAAAACAACGCGCGAACGCAATCAAACGCGGTTCTGCTGCGGTGTTTGGTAACGACCCTGCATTTAAAACGTATCAAGATGCGCGTCTTGCGATTGCTGGCAATCTAGCTGTTGGGCAACAAGGTTCACGTCCAAGCGACGCCGATGTCATTCGCATTTGGTTGCCGCTGGTGCCAGATGCGTACTCAGACACAAGAGACAGCGCAACAATGAAATGGAGACTGGTCCGTAGCATGTCAGCGTTGCCCACTGAGGAAGTTGTTAATCCCGGCGAAGACCTTGGAGTCAATTTTGGCGACAAGTAAGGTTGCTCCAGTCGTTGGCGCACGGCATACAAACGCAAGTGGTGTCACTGGCGAATGGAACGGGTCAACATGGGTCAAGGTTGTTGACGCGGCAGACACGCCAGCGCCTGAACGTTCATGGACGGACGCGGCTATCTCAACGGGCTTACGTATTGTGCCAGCGGTGGCGGGTGGACTAGCTGGCACGCTTGCTGGCCCACTTGCTCCAATTGCCGTGCCTGTTCTTAGTGCAGCTGGCGGCGCAGTTGGCGCATATCTTGACCAGTTATATCAAGGTCAAGAGTTCAACCCGATGGACATTGTTGCATCTGGAGCCTTAAATGCAATTCCCGTTGGGAAGTATGTGGTTGGCGCTGGCAAAGCAGCTCTTCGCGCAGTCTCTCCGCAAGCAGAAAGATATGTAGCGGGCAAACTAGCATCAGCGGCTGTGCCGATTGGCGCAAACGTGTTTGAGCGAGCGAAGGCGGCAAACGCGCTTGGCCTTGCGGTAAAGGGCGCTGCCGTCGGTGCGCCAACTGCTGCTATTGAAAACACGATAAACCGTGCCGTGCAAGGACAAGGCATAAGCCTTCAAGACATAGGACAAGACTTGACGCTGGGCGCGTTGATCGGCGGAGCGGCCCGCGTTGCGCCTAAAGTGGCGCAGTTGCCGTTCCGTAAAGCGGCTCCTCGCGCAGGAGAAGGTATCCCTGTCCGAGTTAGGCAGAAAGAGTACGTCGATGACCCGCGCAGACTTCTTGATAACACGGCAGACAGGGCGGCTGGTCGTCCTGAAACGTCAAGCCCTGCGTCCGTGGCGGCAAGTCGCGGATATACGGGCACGATTAACGATCAACTTGACCAAGCGTCTGCTGGCATTGTTGAAGCGAGTAAACGTATTGAAGAAGGTTTATCAAAGTCAGATGTCTCGACAATCCCGTTGTCCGATACAGGCAATCTGACGCAGCAACTGGATTCGTTGTCTGCATATTTTGGTGGGTCAAGCAAAGCCGATGCGCGGTCAGCCGCTGCGAATCGTCTTGCGAATGCGGTCAGAGGGAAAGTTCGCGTTGACCCGAAGGTTGTGTATGACATCAAGAAGTTCATAGACGGCGCACGGTCAGACGCATCATTTTCAAAAGACCCAGGCCAACTGTCGTCACAGTCGGCGCTTGTGGATTTATCAAACAGCGTCAGAAGCGACCTCAAAGACGCATTGCCGTCTATCGCTGCGTTGCTTGACTACCAACACGGCAACTATGGGCTGTTGAGCAATCTTGCGGAGTCTGGAGCCAATCGCCCAAGCGGTTTGTCAACGGCTGATTACCTTGCCGGTCTTGCTACGTTGTCTTCTGCTCCAGTCAGCAAAACGGCTGCGGCGACCATTGCTGTGGCTGGCCTTGTTCGCAAGAAGGTAGCGGAAAGCCCACGGGCACGTGCTGTGCTAGGCAACATGTTGAACTACGTCGCTGGGAATCGACTTGATGAAATTCCTCAAGTTGGTGACTTGCCGACAACGACGATACGTGGAGAACTTGGTCCCGGTGCTACGCGCATCGAGCAATACGCGACAGGCGACTCTTCGTTTGTCAGGGCTGGAGAAGGCCCAGTCATTCAACAAGTGCAACCTCGACTGCCACCTCGCGGAAGCACAAGCTATATGACAGGTAGAGGTCGTGTTAAGCAGAATGCCGGAGATCCTAATTCGATTCCGCAGTCTCCCTTACGCGCAGGTGGAGCCAATCAGCCGGGTGGATTTGGAGGCATTATATCACCCGGTGGTGTAATGCCGCCAGAACAGGTGCCATTCACAGGTTCTGCTCCTATAGGTGGACAACCTTCGCGTGGTGAGCCACGGGTGCGGACAATACCGCCAGTGCTTGACCCTGACGTGATTGTGACACCTGTGCCGAATCGTGTGTCTCCTCCAGCCAACGTGTTGGAAGGTGAAATCCTTCAAAGTAACGCGCCAGTAGTCCCTCCTGTTCGTGTAAGCAACGGAGAGACGAACGTGGCGAAACAGGAACGATCTGCGCGGAAACTGCGAACAGCGAAGCCTACTGTTGAAAAGGCCCCTCCAGCAAACGCCACGGTGTCAAAGACGGCACAAGCCACGGATACACCAGCAGAGGCCGCGAAGGAAATACAGTCGGAAGTCTCTCGGGTGATTGATGTGGATGGCGTTACTAAAGCGATGGAAATCAAACGACGGGTATTGGCCGCGTTGATGGAAGAGATGGAACCGGCAAAGAAATCTTTAGAGAAATGGGACACGTCAGGTATTGACAAAAAAGGACGGCGTGTCAATGTGCCAAGCCCGTATACTGAGACGATATTGCTGACCATTCCAGGCGATGGAGCGTTCCGTATCCCTCGAACGCCTGACGCGATTACCGCTGTGATGAAGCGTATTACAGGCGCATCAAGCAGCGCATGGCAAGGTGTGGGCAACGTCAAAAGCCCGATGCCGGTCAGCAAGCCAAAGATTCCCACGGCAACGTGGTAAGAAGGACAACCTAAATGGCAGGCACACTCACTCCAACCCCCTACCAGACCGTCCTCGACGCCGACGGTGTGGCCGTCTCTGGGGCGCTGATTTACACGTATACCGGAGGCACCTCGACCGCCGCGGCCACCTACACGACCGCGGACTTGTCGGTCGCGAATGCGAACCCCATCGTGGCCGACGCAGGGGGGCGCTACGTCGCCTACCTGACCGCTGGCGCGAACATGAAGTTTGTGTTCAAGACGGCGGCAGGGGCCACCATTCGAACGCAGGATGACATCCTGTCGGTCCCTGGCTCGGCGGTGAACCTCGACATTCAGGGCACGGTCGGCGTTGCGGTGACGGCGGGACAGGTGTGTTATCTGTCGTCGGGCGCAGAAGCCACGCCGTTGACGGCGGGACTCTGGTATCTGACCGATGCCGACTTTGCGGTGAGCAGCACGACGTGTCAGTCAATCGGTGTGGCGGTGAGTGCGATCGCGATCAACACGGCGGGCACGATTCGGTTGGCGGGCGTGGTGTCGTCGGCCTCAGCGGTGGTGACCGGCAGCACGTACTACGTGTCGGCCACGGCAGGGGCGATCACGACGGTCGCTCCGGCGTTCTCGCGCACGGTGGGGGTGGCAACGACCACTTCCACGCTGTTGCTGGCCGCGACATCGGCAGTGGTGGCACAGCTCCCCAATCCGATCACCCAAGACTTACTGTTCACCGACGCCACCTACGACATCGGCAAGTCGGGCGCGTCACGGCCTCGGGACGTGTTCGCGTCGCGCAATGCCACGATTGGCGGCACGTTGGGCGTCACGGGGGCCACCACCCTGTCCTCGACTGTGTCCACGGGGGCACTGACGGTGACGGGCACAGCGACCGTCTCTTCGACCCTGGCGATCACGGGGACCACCACGCTGACCGGTGGACTGAACACCCCCTTGGTGGTGGCACAGGGCGGCTCGGGCGTGGCCTCGCACACCGCGTATGGCGTGATTGTGGGCGGCACCACCAGCACGGCGGCAACGCAGACCGTCACCCCTGGCACGTCGGGGTATGTGTTGACCAGCGCCGGGTCGTCGGCTGTGCCGACGTGGGCGGTGGGCGGAACCGAGGTGGTTGATCAGGATAATATTTTGGCCAATCAGGTGTTTAGTTAGGCGGTTTAAATTATGGCGACTACCTTTGCAAAAGTTGTATTAAGCGGTTCGACCAATGGCAAGCAGATCAAGGTCGCTGCCACCGCCACGGCGGGCACGACCATCCATACCGCCAGCGCGACCTCGCTTGATGAAATTTGGATCTATGCCGTCAATTCAAGTACCTCTACGGTGAAGCTCACGCTGGAATGGGGCGAAGCGACTGCGCCAGATGGAAATATCGAGGTTACAATTCCAAACGAAGGCGGCTATACGCTGGTCGTTCCCGGCCTGTTGCTGACCAACAGCCTTGTCGTGAAAGCCTTCGCGGCCACCGCAAACGTGATCCTGTTAAACGGATACGTCAATCGCATCACGTAGAGGAAAATCATGCGACGTGGACGAGCGACAGGGTTAGTGAACGCAGTTGTTTCGAATTGGGGTCGGTCGCCGGGACTCATTAAGTCTATCCAGTATGTCTCGGTCACTCCCTCTGGGTCTTCACTCACGACGAATACGACGATAAATGCTGTCACCGTAGCCGATACGGTGGTTCTGTTTCTTGGGTTGAGTGCAGACAACGACGCTAATGCGGCGAGGATGAAAGTTACTCTGACCAGCACCACGAACGTCCAATTCACAGTGAACACGAACCCCACCTTCTCTGGCATCACGGCGAAAGCCGTGGTGATTGAGTTTAAGGCCGGGTTTATCAAGACCAATCAGGATTTCGAGATAGCCCTGACTGGAGTGGCCTCTGGCACAGTGACCATTTCGGCGGTTGCGGTGGCCAATACGATGATTATCCCAAGGGGGTGGACGGTTACAGCAACCTCCCAGACGATTTCCGTATCTGGGGGTCTAAGCCTGACGCTGACGAATACCACAACGGTTACAGGCGCTCGGCATGGCACCGATGGGAACGTGGCCTTGGCTGGGACGGCTTTGGAGTTTAATTAAAATGCGACAACTACAAACGCGCATCACAGATTACATCGCATATGCCGAATGGAACGGTGAGGCTCCCGGTCCTATTCCTCCCGACGCTACGTACTGTTTTGTGGATGTCACTGACACCACGGCGGCGCTTGGCGATACGTATGATCCCGCGACCGAGACGTGGACAACGCCTATCGTCCCGCCGGTTGTCCAGCAGCTGCGGATCAAGAAAACGACGTTCATTGAAATACTCACGCCGCAGGAATACGTTTCGATCCTTGGGCCACATGCCACAGACGCGATGCTTGAGTGGGGCACGGCGCTGTACGAAGCCGCCTCAGATCCGTTCCTCACGAACGATCCGAACGTCAAGGAGCTCCTGGATTATTGCGTCTCTATTTCCATTCTCAGCGCCGTGCGAGCCGATGCGATTTACGCGGAGATGATCGCGGCGTCTGTGCTGTATTCTTCTTGATTCAATATCACAATGGACGCGCAGCAACAGTTGCTCGACGAACGACACGCGGCGCTTATGGTCGCCATCCTGGGCATCAGTGAACGGCTAGACCTGTTGAACGGTCGAACCCGTGAGACGGAACAGCGCCTCGCGGTGCTGGATGATCGTAGTGGACGCAGCAATGCGATTGCGGTCAGCGCCCTGAGTGCCGTGCTTGCCGCCGGGATTTATTGGTTTATGAAATGACGATGGTGCTCGTGCGTGACGATTGCACGACCACGCGGACGCTCGGTACGTTGACGTTCCCAGACGGCTTTGTGTGCCAGACGCTGGAAGATCCTGTGCGTCCCGACGGGGTGAAGTTCGCCGGAGACACGGCCATTCCGGCAGGGCAGTACCCAGTGACGATTACCAAGAGCACGAGATTTGGCTACATGCTCCCGCTGCTCTCTGACGTGCCGTTGTTCACCGGAATCCGAATTCATCCCGGTAACACGACGGCTGACACCGAAGGCTGCATTCTGGTCGCGACGTCTCGGGGCACACACGATAACATCGTGAGTAGCAAGGCGGCGATGGCGCAGGTGCAGCGGCGCATCGCGGCGGCGTTGACTGACGCGCAAGGCGTCTGTACCATCGACATCAGGCAGCGACCGGTGACGAGCGGTGCCGAGGCTGGCGCAGGGGCGATCTCTTCTGAATATCCACCCATAGCACTTCTAGAGGCGAACGAATGACGTTGCAGTATGCGAACGCGCCCGTGTTTCTCGGCGCAACAGATTTTCTGCCCGGCTCAACGGTGCCGCTCATTGGCGGCGTGGCGATCCAGAAGCCGAACGGCACGTATCTGTCGGTGCAGCCTGACGGGAGTTATCAGGAACGGGATGCGGTGGGGCCGTGGGAGACGTTCACGATGGACGGATCAGTGAACGTGCTGCACGTCAATCCCGGTGTGCCGTATTCGATTGCGTACCGTGGCGTCTAGCGACGACGGCGCGCTGCTGCTGCTCGGCTCTGCGCCTCAACCGCCGTGGCCCCCGTCGCCGCGTGCGCCCTTGCCGCCCTTGCCCGCTGGCGATTACGACAAGGTGATGCCGTTTGCGCCGCCGTCGCAGCCGGACCTCGCGTTCTATCGCGGGAACTTCTGCGGCATTCGCGTGCCCGGCGCGCCTGCTGTTCCGGGCGGCTCCGCCGATACGGACCTGATGATGGCGTGCCTGCTGGATAACTATCCGCAGGCATGGCAGGAACAATTCCTGAACATTTACGCCTACCGATGCGGCTATACGCATTTGCAGCGGTCCATCGGGCACGCGCTCTATTACGGCAGTTCGATGCAGTCGTTCTTAGACCTCTCGCGAAAGGCGCAGTCCTATGGGTTGTTCTGCGACCAGTGGTTGATTAGCAACGAGATTCCCGGCTTTGCGAACAACCAGGATGCGACCTACTGGGCACCGATTCTCGGCCCCTACATCGACCAGATGCTCGGGGCAGGCGTGATGGACCTTTGCTGCCCAAGCTGGCAGATGGATCAACTGAATCAGGGCGCACCGGGGAATCCGACGATCTCGATCATCGCCTACGTCGCCGGGAAGCTCTCGCCGTCTATTCCGGTCTATACCCACTGGGTGAACGAAGCCCTCGCGTGGTGGAAGACCGGCGGGGAAGTGTGGTCGGACCCGTACCAGACGATCAACGTGTACGACCGCTTTACGTGGTGGCAGTGCATGAACTACTACCTGACCGGCGGACATCATCAGGGCAACGGGCAGACGGCGATTGACGATCCGCAGCTCTATCAAGACAAAATGAAAGACACGCTGAACCCGTTCTATGACGGCAGAATGGGGCACTCGCTGCGGAGCGGCAGCAATTTCAAGCTGGATACGTTTGAGAGCACGGCGCAGCTCCAGTTCGACGGCCAGTGTTCAGAAGAGATTGGCGACAGGACCGGGTATATCCTCACCTGCACGACCTCGGATGTCGGGGCCACACTGGGGATGAGTGGGTACGGGAACGGCGCTCGGAACCCGGACGGCAGCACACTCTGATCGATTCCTTTACAGGAGACACCGATGCAGCACAAGAAGAGCCTCTTTGTTAGCAAGACGTTTTGGACGAACATTATCGCGGGCGTGGTCGCTGTGGGGAGCGGACAGCTCGGGATCACTATTCCGCACGCGCCGGAGATTCTCGCTGCGGCGAATATCATGCTGCGACTCGTCACGTCGAGTGGCGTGTGTCTGAAAGAACAGTAGCCATGCGATACGTTTTCGCCTTGGGTGTGTGCCTCTGTCTCGCGGCCACGCTCGAGGCGCAGTCCCCCGTTCCGCCGGGCGTGCAGATTTGCACGGGCGAGTACGCGCTCTGTGCGTCTTCGACCTGTACGCCGGTTCTCAACGCAGACGGTAGTCCTAAACTGATCACGGTCAACGTGCAGGGCGGCGGGACCGCGCAGTATCCCGAGATGTCCTGCACCTGTCCCATTAAGACGGGACCGGCTATTGCGGACGTGCAGGGCGGCAACATGGCGGGCAGTTGCACGCCTCCCGGCGCGCAGCAAGTGTGGAGCTTCTTCGCGGTCGCGGAGCATCTGCCGCAACAGATGAACGACTGGTCCCGTGTGCTGGCGGACACCAAGGTCACGCCACAGCAGTGTGGAGCCAGCCTGAACCTGGGGGCCACGTTCGCCAACTGCTTCAGCTTCGCCTGCACCGAGACAACGAGCGTCAACGGCGTGCGACTGGCGGATTGCCGGTGTCCCGCGGGCGAGAATCTGGCGGGTGGACCTGTGGCTCCGGCGACGGCGTTCTCGATGTCAGCGGGTCAGGGCGACCCGAGTTATTGCGGGAAGCGTCCCGTCGGCGCACCGACACCGTAACGGTTTCTGCGCCTGCGTCTGCTACGTGTCCTTGCGTAGTGGGTGGCCTCGGGGACACGTCCGCTCCGCCGCCACGCTGGGGGGCCGCAGGCGCAGAGACACGTCGTGACGCACCCCGCGTTACGCTTTCGCCGCGTCGGGCGCTTTTGACCAGAGCAGGGGCCAGAGTTTCCGCGTTCGTGACGGATGGCGCAGCTTGCGAAGCGCCTTGGCTTCGATCTGGCGGATGCGTTCGCGGGAACACCCGCGTTCCGACCCGAGTTCCTCCAACGTCCGCTCCCCGTTGCCGTCCAGCCCAAACCGCTGCGTGATCACGAGCGCCTCTCGCGGCGTGAGGGTTTCCAGCGCCCCCGCGAGTCGTTCGCGCATCTCGCGTTGCACCACGGCCTCGGCGCTGGATTCGGGGAGGGTGAGATGACGAGCGGCTCCAAGTCCGACGAACATCGCGAGGGGAACGTCCCTCGCCACGCCACGCGGCCACACCTGGGCATACAGGGCGTGAGGGAACAGGACGTGGCAGTCGATCCCGAGAATGTTGGAGAGCGTGATGCAGATGGGGCGATATGTCCCGGTCGGACGGATCGCTAAGAGGGGACTAATCCGCAGGTTCAATAACTCATTGATTTGCCCCTGCGGCAGACTGTAGAAGCGGCAGAACGACGACACGCACCCCCGGCTAAAGGACCGGCGATAATCTTTGTCTTGATACGCGGCGTCACAAATCGCGTGATAGAGCCGCGCATTCTTGAACGTATATTCAATGCGGACTTCGGCGTCTTCGATCATCGAGTTCGCTCCATGAGGAGGCCGCGCACGGGCACTGCCGCAGGCGCAGGGACACGTCCGAGCGCGTGATACCGCTGGCGACAGGCGGCACCGCAGAACTTACGGTGCTGGTTCAGGCGGCGCGGGAGTGGCTGGTCGCAATACGGGCACGGGCCAGCTATACGCACAGGTCGGGCAAAAATACTCACGTCGGCCATGCGTGACAATCTCCTCGGTCTGGATGTCTTTGCACTTGGGGCAGTCGGGCGTCATGCCCGGGACCGGAAGATGATGACGGCGGACGGGAAGGGCGCACTGCCGTGCCCGTCGCCAAACTTCAGACGGCCTTTCAGGAAGCGCACCTTAACCCCGGCGCGAGGCCGCTGCCGCTCGGTATCCCAGACATACTCGTGCCACCAGCGTGTGTCGGTGCGGCTAGGAACTAGACAGACCACCACGGCCCCACACCGAGCGGCCCGACTGGCGCGATGCAGGAACGACCGGATCTGGCTATAGGGCGGGTTGCACCAGATGCGTGTGCCACAGCGTTCCCACTGGGCGTTGAGCGCATTGGTGAGATAACGCGGGACGGCTGCGTTGCTGGGCGTGGCGGCGGCATCAAGATCAAAATGGAACTCGGCATCGAGGTCCGCGAACAGCCCAGCGGGGGTGGCCCACTCGTCTGACCGGCGCGAGAAGAGGACAGGGGAGGTCACCGCCCCGGCCCCGGCATCAGGACGGCATGGAGCGCCTCGTCCACCGACCGCACGATCGCCCACGGGGCCTGCTGGAGGGCTTGCACAGCGCTCAGACGGGCCTTGGGGCCTGTCTTCACCTCGAGGGGCGTCCAGCGACGGCGATGCCAGCACAGGAGGTCTGGGAGGCCTCTGCCGCTGATCTGCCAGACCGTCACCCCATGCGCCTTCAGCGCCTCGACAATGGCCGGTTCGATGGCATCTCGACGTTTCCCGGCCCCGCCGCGTCGGAATGTCATGGAAGAATCTGCGCCTTGGCCCGTGCCCGATGCCGGATCGCCTGCGCGGCGTCATAGGGCACAACCACGACGGCGGGGACGCAGGTGCGACACCAGCCATAGCCGTTCGAGCCGCGCTCGTCGATCCATTTGCGGTCGGTGCGGCGTCGGCATCGCGGGCAGATCAACCGCTTGACGACGCGGGTCAAGTTACTCACAGCGATACACCTCAGTTTGCGCCCGCAGCCCATGCGGGAAGGCCAATGGGCCGGACGTGAAGCTCTTCTCCTCGTAGACCACCCGGTCAGTCGGCTGGATGGTCAGCCGTCCATTCTCCAGCTCGATAAAATGAAACTCCTTGGCCTGTTCCGGCTGGGCGGAGAACCCGTCACCGACCGGCCCAATCGAGAATAGGTATCGCCCCTCGGACGTGGTCGCTCCGGTCTTGGCGAGACACCGCAGCCCCGACAGATACGGGTATTCCACCGTCGAGAAGTCGCTGCTGTAGCAGTCCCAGGTCTGCGCGTCCTGCGCGGTCCACGGGTCATCGGGATGCATCGAGAACGCCAGTGCCTGAGGCGGCAGAGAGCGATAGACCGCGCCGCTCTCCAACAGCACGGTGCAGCCCCACATCCGGCCCGGTGTGCTGGTCAGGCCAAACCACACCGCTGGGGCGAACCGGCAGAGTTGACCAGTCTCGCGACCGGTAAACGTGGTGTCCACGAACACGTAGAGATGCCTCAGTAATGGGCCGATGGCTGAATGAATCACAACGCTCCCGACCGCGACCGCGACCCCGACCCCGACCACGACCGCGACCGCGACCCCGACCGCGACCACGACGCCGACCGCGACCCCGACCACGACCGCGACCACAACCGCGCCCGCGACCGATATTTATGCGCCAGCGCTTGCATTGACGGCTACTTCACGATCCCGAACGCCTCGATTGACGCTTTCATCACATACAGATCTTTCGGGAGCCGCTGCGCGTCCTGCCACGCCGTGTCTGAGAAGGGGCCAGTCTCATACACGATGGACGGATTCTCTAGCAGCACGCACTCGCCGTTCACGCCCGCCAGTGTGCCGGTGTAGATGTAGTTCATGCAGAACAATGTGATCACCTCACCGAGAAGTTTATCAAGTCCTTCGCCGGTCACTTCCGTCACGTTCACAATCTTTTTCATTTCGGCTCCTGTCCTGTCAAAGTAAACACTCACAGCGCCAGCGCCTCCTCGACGCTGGTCACCACCTGCACGGTCACCCCCGCCGCCGCCATCAGCGCGTGGAACTGCACTTCGTCCTCAGTCAGCTGCTGCTTGCTCTTGACCTTCGCGCCGTCTTTGATTTCAACCCTGTTCCTCGCCGTGCCTCGCCCTGCCACGCCCAGCCATGCCTTGCCGAGCCCGGCCCTGTTCCTCGCCGTGCCCTGCCTAGCCAAGCCACGCCCCGCCCTGCCGGACCGCGTTCCTCGCCGTGCCCTGCCCTGCCCAGCCTGGCCCAGCCGCGCCGGGCCTACCCACGTTCCTTGCCACGCCGGGCCACGCCCCGCCCTGCCGAGCCGTGTTCCTTGCCCCGCCTAGCCTCGCCTAGCCAAGCCACGCCCCGCCCCGCCCCGCCCGGTTCCTCGCCCAGCCTTGCCGGGCCAAGCCACGCCCTGCCCTGCCCTGCCCTGCCGAGCCGCGTTCCTCGCCTAGCCAAGCCTCGCCGCGCCGTGCCTAGCCGTGCCTGGCCCCGTTCCTTGCCTCACCCAGCCGTGCCACGCCATGCCCGGCCACGCCTGGACACGCCGTGCCAGGCCCCGTTCCTTGTTAGCCAATCGCCGCGGGCAACACCGGCTTAGTCGTCCGCGCTTGCAGCCGGGCTGACTGGATGACCGTCGTCGCCACCCGCTGGATATGCTCCGCTTGTTGCCGCTCTTCTGCCGACAGACGCGTCCAGTCCGTACTGGTCGCGACCGCATGGGCGCGTCGGAAACTCCGCACCCCCATCCGCAGTTTCGTCGCACTCAGGTCTACCCGTTCGCCGGGCGCGAGGGCGACATACGCGCCCTCCCCCGCCCGGAGGTAGATATTGTGTTCCCGGACGAGGCGGTTCCGCCACGCCTGCGTGACCGTGCGGAACCGTGAGGCCGCAGGGGCCACATGGATCACCTCCGACACCTCGGCATACGTCATCTTGACCCCTTCGGCGGGTACCCCAAAGACAGCGAAGAGCCGATGGACATCCGCGTCCGTGGGAATCCCCGCCGCAAACAGAGGGGACTTCGTCATCGCTGCACCTGCACCGTGGCGCGAAACCGTCCCCACGGCCCCGGTTTACCGGGGCTACTGGGACGCCAATCGCCCAGTCCACAATACGTCCCCGCCATCTCCAGAATCAGCGCAAGAATCTCCCCCGTGATCGTCTCATCCACCACGGTGATGCTGCCGCTGACGCTCCACGCATTGAACCGAGGACGCACCCGCACATGCTTGGACATCCCGACCTTCGCCGCCTTCGCAAACAATTCAAACCCCAGCGAGGCGGCGGTCGTTTCGTGGACGGCGTAGTCCTTCTCCGCCGTCAGCGGCGAGAGTTTCGCCCACGGCACCTGGTTGCCGTCGCCGGTCAGCAGCGGCCAGAGCATCTGGTCCACAATCAGCCCGCTCTGCGACTGGCGTTTGTACGTTGCGCCCTTCTTGCCGGTCGGCACCCGTGCACCGCCTTCGCGCAGCAGCGTCATCAGGTTGTCGGCGGGCATCCCCAGCCGGACCCCATCGTGATAGCAGTAGCCCAGCCACTTCCACGCGGGGGTCCGGTCATCCCCGGCTTTGCTCAGGCGTTTGTTTTCGGGGTTCGCCAGCCAGCGGTCCAGTTCCGACCGCCACTTCAGATCGTCGGCGTGCATCAGCAGCGGAGACTCGCCGGTCAGGGTAATCGCGTATTTCGTGACACTCATAATAGGTTCCTCTGTGATGAGGCGTGTCGCCAGGCCACGCGCTCCGCAAGTTGACGGGTGCCACAGGCCCAGCGCGAG
>Ga0181350_1000166_pt1 | contig 20270 bp, 20 predicted proteins | sample Su13VDMM110DCMD_FD_130105 | JGI IMG/M metagenome (GOLD analysis project Ga0181350, IMG submission 130105) | Freshwater viral communities from Lake Michigan, USA - Su13.VD.MM110.DCM.D | ecosystem: Environmental > Aquatic > Freshwater > Lake | place: USA: Michigan | collected 2013-07-16
ACTACCGTACCCTACAGCACCTAATGCAGCACTTACTGGTAATCCATATGGTCCAAGTAAAGGAGCTACATATTTAGTAACAGTTGCCATTGGAGTTATAATATTTTTATTTGTTTTGTCAAACGCATTTTTAACTTTTTTTTCTGAAAGACGTTGACTAGGTCTGAGATGTAAAGCTTTATTAAATCCATCAAAAAAATCACCACCACCTTCAAAATAACCATCTGATTCATCTTTACTCATACCAGCACCTACACCTCTATAAAGTTTAGGTCTATGAACGAAACCACCTTTTATTGGTTGTGGATTATATACTTCATCTGCACGCATAGCAGCAAATTTATGAACTTGATTTAATAATTCTCGTGATGGAGCACGAGGAACTGTTCTTATATTAGGAACATCACCACTACCTTGGTAGCTATCGGCGTATTCACCCATACCGCTGTATATCATTTTCTTTTTAATAGGCATTATATATATTATAAGTATAAAATAATAATATAAATTTATAATATTTTTATATCATTTATTATATATATATGTCTAAAAATATAGTAGGAGATGGTGTTAGACCAAGTGATAAAGATTTCTATGCTGTTGCAAAAGAACAATATAAAAAGAAAGGTGATGAAAATGTAAAAAATTATAAATTAATGTTTGATTCTCCAACGGTTAAAGCTTATTTAGATGATGTCGCAGATACTATTATATTATCGGTAAGAGGTACAACTGATTTTAGAGATGTTAAAGCAGATGCAAGTATTGCTATCAATCGTTTGAAATATAGTGATAGATATGTTAATGATAAAAGTATTATTGACCAACTAGCACAAAGATATCCATACAGTAAATATGATTACTACCTAGTTGGTCATTCGTTGGGCGGTGCATTGATAAATCAATTAAAAAGAGATTTTCCTTGGTTAAAAGATAACGTTCAATTTAATCCAGCATTTCAACCATATGATTTAATTTCACAACAAAGTAAAGATAGTAAAAGATTTTATACACCAGATGACCCTCTTTATAATCTAGGTGGACGTTTCTTTTCAAATAAAATAGTTGTAGATACTCAACAACCAACTATTAAGATGCCATCAAATATTGCATCTGATGCATTCAATTACTATCAAGGTCATTCTCTTGATAACTTTAATAAATTATTAGGTGGTAATATGAAGATTATAGACAGTATGATTAAAGGTGGTAATATAACAGATGAAAAATTGAAAGAAATATTAAGTATAATTGATGATTTATATAAATATCATCAAAAATATAAAAACACAAAAGCAGTAAAAGGTGATGGAAGTTTGGAAGAATTATTAAGAATACTCGCTAAATTAAATAAAATGAACGCACAACATAGAATGGAAAAAGGTAAAGAAAAAGTAAAAGGTGGTTTAAGTCAAAAACAAGGATTTATTCGTAAATACATTGCTAAGAATTTTATTGATAAAAATACACCTTTAGATTATGATAAATTTAATATTAAAGAATTTAGTAATCCATCTGAATGGATTTTACAGTTTTTTAACAAGGCTGTAAATGATTCTAAGACGACATCGTTCGGTGTTGCTGCTGAAGAAATAGATAAACAAAATATGAATAAAAATATAACTAATGCAAAGAGAGACACAATGATTTTTAACAAAGCTAAACCTAAATTTTTTAAATTAATGAAAGAAAAATTAAAAAATTTGGAGACTAAAGACCTTACTTTATTTATAGATAAATTAGATTTAGAAATGCCTAGTAAAATAACTAAAAATAGTGTTATAAATAAGATTTTAAAATCTGATGATTTATTAACTGATGTTTTTGTTTATAAATAAAATTATTCGTGTAATAATTTACATTGATGCTCACTTATCAAGTACTGTGGATAGTTTTTACCAAGACAAACCCATCTACCTAATCTTCTTAATTCTTGAATTTGGTCTTTATCTAATCCAAGGTGATGAGTCAGTAAGTATTTTAAAGCGTTTGAAGATGTTGATTGAGGATATACAACGAAATGAGTTGACTCGTTCATTAATAATCTAGTTTTTTTATAATTAGTGAGATAATGGGTGAGACAGAGCATTGTAGTATTTGTATGGCGACCTTGAATAGCTAAATCATCTATAAGCTGTAATACTACTTTCTGCATCTTTCCCTCGTATGTATCGTAATCATCAAAGATAACCATACAATCTTTAAACTCGTTAAGACTTGGATAATCATCAATCAATGTCTGCACGTTTATTCTTTTAGGTGCTGCTGGTTTCATATTATCTAATGTTGAATCTTCTAATAATTTAGATATTAAATAAATTTGTCTATCTGGAAACATTTTTTTATACTTCTCAGCAAGACCACGCGCTATATATGATTTACCAGAACCAGAAGCACCAGTGATATACCAAACGGTTCTAGTCTCTGGGTCAGATGGTACTAATAACTCAAATGAACTATCATCTGGTAAAACAATAGATTTATCATTTTTATCATCATTCAATATTTTCTCATATAATTTTTTAATTGTTTCATTCTCAATTAATTGATTAGGATCTATATTCTTATTTTTCGCTTCTTGTAATTTATTTATTAATAATACTCTTTGATTAGGTGATAATTTAAGCTGTTTCAGATCTTTCTCATATTTTATCTGACTTATATTACTTTTTATTTTCTTACTGTTGGGTATATCATCAATATTTAAAAAAACGATTTCTTTGTTTAGGTCTCCGCCTTTAATAATAGCAATAGGAATTGAATTTTTTGACTCTTCAAATGTTAATGTCGGCATTATATATTGTTATAGAAATATATTTATATATTTTTATATAACAATCAATTTTTTAGTAATTATATACTATTAATCAATAAAATTACAATCATCCAAATTTTCATCTATATAATTTTTATCTATTAATTTTAACTTAATAGATTTTATATTTAATTTAATCTTCATACTTGATGATTTCGTTTTTTCAATTTCTTTCTGTGTGAATATATCGCTGTCTGATGTCAAAAATCTAGAAAATGCATTTAATGAAATATCGGATTTTTTATTTCTTGTTTCTTCAATCCATATAAAAAAATCAGCGTATAATTCTGATAAGGTTATATTATCATATCTATTATTATATTTTTGTTTTTTTCTATCATTATTATCTTTTTTTACAATTGATATCAACCATTTAATTATAATAGGTGCGTTAATTCGTTTAATTTCTATATAAGATTTATTCATTGGTCTATTATTTTGATAGTCTATAGGTGATGTATATACTTCATAGTTTTTTAAGTATGTAAAAAACGCGGCTATCGCTTCCTTATCATTAAATGCATTATCTAATTTTTTAAAATAATCACTATCACCTCTTTTATTTGAATTAACATCAAAAGTAAAAAAGCGCCTATCATTATTATCTATGGGTATGGGGTTCTCGTTATTACTACAAAAAATATATCTACTGTAATCATTTATAGTGTATTTAGGAATACCCTTTCTATTTATGGTCGTCTTTGATTGTGTTATTATTGATTTTAATCTATCAAAATTTTCAAAATTTGATTTACCTTGTGCCTCTTCAACACACACTAATAATTTATTTTCTAAATGTTCGTTGAATGAATTATATAAATCTTGATTAGTTCCAACAGTCAAATAATATTTAGCCCCTAAAATCTTATTACCGAAATTATCAAAGAATAAATTTTTACCAGTTCCGCCACCACATTGTAAAAAATTGCCTTTATCTCTAAATAACGGCGTTGTTCCTTCTTTTACATTTGGTTTTTGAATTATATGAGATAACCAATTTATAAAATAGTCTGGTTGTCCGTTAGTTAAAAAATTAATGTGATCTATAAACGGCGTTATTTTTAAATCTATTTGTTCTGTTGTATAATCTTCAACTAAATTTAAATATTTTTCAACTTCAAAACCATCAAACAAATTATAAACATTTTTAGGGCAGTCCTCTACATTAGGTATAAAATCCGTTCTATCAAAAAAGGACCTATTAGCGTCTATAATCCATTTGCTGTATATATCAACTTTCATATTTTTATTTTTTTCTGGATTATAAATTTCTATTTGTCTAGGTTTTAACTCTATTTTTATATCCGCTTCTCTTAAGATGTCAAAACCTTCTCTATTTTCTAATTTTTTATAGAACTTAGAACCAACCAAGAAATATTTTTTTTCAATTTCTTCTTTTCCTTTTTGATAGTCGTCTTTTCCTTTATTCATCAACTCATTAAATTTTTCTTTATTATCAATTTTTAACCAATAATACAAGGTACCAACTCCTACCTCATAAAGTTCAACGTTAAAAGACATAAATTTATTATATGGTTCATTTTCTACATATTTTATTGATTTCTTGCTGTATTCTTCAAATATTTCATAACTAAAATTTAATTTTTTTAATATAATACCTAATATAACCCAGTCTGAAAAATTATCAAATCTATCAATATTTATATTATCAAGTATAAATTTTAGATCTTCTTCTGTTATTGTTTTATTATAAGTACAATTTTTTAAATCTTTGTTAGTTTGTTTATTGGTATCTTTAATTTTATCTATTGTTTTTTTGTCGTTGTTGTCTATTCCGTTTATTTCAAAAAATTTATTTAAAATTTCATCTGTTATAGGGTTTATATTTTGATCTTTTAAAGGTTTCTTAATTATTTCATATTTGTATATTTCGCCGTTATATTCATACTGTGTAGGCTCAACTATTAAAATAGAATCATCATTTCTAATATCAATAGGTGCTTTTTTTCCTACTGTTGTTTTTAGTTTGTCAGTATATTCAAAAATATAATGATATCCTTTCCTCGTTCTTTGTATAAAATTGCAATGTTTATCGCATAGCTCCATTAATTCAATACATTTTTCATTAGTTAAGTCATCAATATCTATTGCTGTGATATTTGATTTTTTACCACATACCAACAACTGACAAGATGCTTTTTCGTTTAATTTTGGATTTTCTTTCCAATTCGTAAAGCCGTAAAAATTTAAGTGTTTTTTTATTTTGTTATCTTCAAATGTTATTTCAATATCACAAGACGAAAGAGAAAAATTGAACGCATTATATAGATTGTAAATATTCTTAGACATTTTTTATATATATAATTATATTAGAAAAAAATATTTATAAAGTTTTTTTTAAATATTATTTCTAAAGGTTTTTTTTAAATATTTATAGTATTTTTTTTAAGCTGCTGTAAGGTACAAGCACAACATCCGAAAACTCATCTTTTCCGACATCTTGCCTAAAATTATTTTTAAAGTTTTTTTTAATATCAAAAGTTTTAAATAACTCATCCGAATATTTCAACAAAAAAAGACCGTCATTATATTTATAACATATGAAACACTCGCAATTTTTAAGCGTTTTAAAGTACTTAATTTTATTTAAACCAATTAACGCTGTACTGTATGTATTATGATTTATTCTTCTACTTTTTAATTCTATATAAATATTTTTATCTTCATTAAAAAAATCAATGATGCTGTATTTATTAGAATTTTTAAAAAAATCAGTCTTGAAATAGTCGCTTAATTTTGAAATTGTTTCTAGTTCCGATTTTTCCCCAAAATTTAAATCTATTGTTTTTAAACCCATATATTAATATATAATAGAAATTATTTTTAAATGTTTTTGTTTAATATATTTTTATAGTTTTCTTAATTGTAAAAATATATAGTTTTTAGAGTTTTTTAATGAATAAGGCGCCGCTATCTAATGGGAGGATTTCCCTTTTTTTTTGATAAAAATTTTATAAAAATAAAAAAAAAATAAATTCTATAAAATATATTTTCAAAAATAAAAAAAAAACATAAAAAAAATAATGAAATCCTCCCATTGGATGGCGGCGGCTTATTCATTAAAAAACTTGAAAAACTATATATTTTTACAGTACAAGAAAAAAAAGGGTTCATCTCTTTATATATTTAATAATACTATTTTATAATATTATTAATAATATAATTTTAATTTTAATCTCTATGTTTTAAAAGTGGTTCATCTTCCATATATTCAGATAATAAATAGGCGTTATCTCTAATTAAATTTTTATGTGTGTAATAGGTTATAAAAATATTTATAATATCAAAGCTTTTAAACCGTTTTAATATTCTATTTAAATATATTTCTTTATTCTGAATATAACGCGGCATTTTTCGCATCGTCCGAAAAAAAGTATATTTTAAATAATAATAATTTTCATTTTCTAAAAACATTAAAAGAACTTTTTTATAATTTTCAAGTTGTTTAAATTTATCTAAAAATATTAATTTAGATCTTAAATTATATTTTTTTAATGTGAGATTTAAAAATTTGTTTTTATCTTTCCAAAATTTAACATTTAACCCCCACCAATTATTTACCATTAATTTATAATCTACTTTATTAATATTAAATATAATTTCTTTTATTTCTTCATTTAGTTGTTCGTCGGTTCTTCTATTTATTAATTCATCTATAAAATAAGTATAACGCGCCATTATATAATATAACTTAGAAATTATTTTATTTTCTTAAACGCATTAATTTAAAATATTTCTAAAGGTTTTTTTATATATTTTTATATATTTAATAATATTAATTTAATAATATTATTAATAATATATTTTTTTAATAATAAATATTATCTATTTTTAATTCATTAATAAAATTATTAAATTCATTAAAATTTAAGGCTTCATCGTCATAATCTATAATTATATAAAAATTATATATATAATCTTCTATTAAATTTTTTTTTTCGTTTATCTCTTCATTAACTATTTTTATATATTCATAATAAGATATAAATTTTTTATTTTGTTTATCTTTATAAATTTTTTCTATTTCTTCTAATCTATTTTTATATTTTTTAAACCGTTTCATTTTCATCTCCATATATGAAAATTTTAAACCGCGCCACCTTCGGACCCTTCCCCACTCTTCAGAATTTATATTTGTTCCGTTGTAGTTTCTATTATTATCATTATTATTTATATTTCTTTCTCTAAGTGCTATATATGCCCTTTTTTCTTGTTCATCTATTCTATTATTAAATAAAGAATTAAAACAATTAGAAAGAATTTTTTTCTTTCGTTCTTCTTCGTCTTTTCGTTCTTCTTCATTTTTTATATTTAAAATATATTCTTGAAGGTCTAAGGGTAAAACGTCGTAGAAATAATTTTTAAGCGCCATTATATAATATAACTTAGAAATTATTTTATTTTCTTAAACGTATTAATTTAAAATATTTCTAAAGGTTTTTTTATTTATTTTTTTTATATATTTTAATAATATTAATTTTATAATATTATTATAATATTTTTAGTACCTATATTTTTAGTTTTAGTTTTCGTTTTCGTCTTCGCTTTCGCTTTCGTTTTCGTTGTCTGTTTCTTCTTCGTCTTCGTCTTCTTCGTTGTTTCTTCTTGGTCTAAAAACCGCCCAAAAATCAACCATTTTTAAATATCCCCCCTCTCCTTTTTTAAAATGAAAATAAGAACTAAATTTTATTTTTCTATGAATTGAACTTTTAAAATAAAGAATTATATTTATTTCATATATTCCATTTTTTTTAATATGAATTTTAGAAAATTTTTTATAAGGATTTTTTTTATCATATTTATTTATTATATGACCTTCAAAAACTTCAACCGTTAAACCTTTTATACATTCTAAAAAGTTTTCTTTTTCTTTTCTTTCTTCTTCTTCTTTTCTTTCTTTGTCTTTTCTTTCTTCTTCATTTTTTATATTTAAAATGAGATCTTGAAGGTCAAAGGGTAAAACGTCGTAAAAGTAATTTTTAACATTAAGCGCCATTATATAATATAGATTAGAAATTATTTTATTTTCTTAAACGCATTAATTTAAAATATTTCTAAAGGTTTTTTTATTTATTTTTATATATTTTAATAATATTAATTTTATAATATTATTATAATATTTTTAGTACCTATATTTTTTAATCATTTCTTTTTTATAATTTCTATTATATATTTCATCATCATAATCAAATATTAAATAATAATTATCTATATAATCACGCCTTAAATCCCAGATTTTGCTTTTTTCGTGTCTTCCTTCTAATTCTATTTTATAATAAATATTTCTTAGTTCGTATTTTCTCCCTTCGTGTTCTTCTTCCACATCTTCATAATTTTTATTTTTATATAGTGCCGCCTCGCCTTCATTAAATAATATTTCATCTCTTTCTTTAATGTATTTTTTAAGTTCTTTTTTTCTATCTAATATTTTTTTAATTTGTTCTTTTTTTTCTTCTTTAATTATTTTTAAACCTTCTTTAAACTTTCTAAATCGTGTCATTTTTTCTATTATAATTATTTCTTTTGTGGTACAATCTAAACAATCAAACATATATTTTTTATATCCTTTATTTTTATTATCCCATCTATTATTATATAAAGCATTAAAACAAGTTTGAAGGGTTTCTTTTTTGTTTATGTTTAAAATGTGTTCTTGAAGATCAAAGGGTAAAACGTCGTAGAAATAATTTTTAAGCGCCATTATATAATATAGATTAGAAATTATTTTATTTTCTTAAACGCATTAATTTAAAATATTTCTAAAGGTTTTTTTTATATATTTTTATTAAATATATTTATATATTTAATAATATTAATTTAATAATATTATTAATAATATTTTTTTTTATCTTCCATTATCTTCCGTATATTTAAACTCTTTATTTAATTCATACCTTAAACCATCTTTAAAGAAATAATAAGGACCTAGGGACGATTTAGCAATTTTTAAAATATTTTTGTTTTGGTCGTCTTCTATTAAAATACATTTATAATAAGCATAACCGCCAGAGCCTCCGAGGTGTTCCCTTTTAACTTTTTTTAATTTTTTAGCCATTACAAACTTTTCCGTTATTTTTATAATTTTGAATTTGTCGCGGTCGTCTTCTCTCGTTTGCCAGAATCTAGAATAACTAAAAATATTATTTACTTTTAATAAGTCATTTATATTTATTTCTTTTTCTTGTTCTCTTGTTAAAGGCTTATTTTCTTCTTTCTTTTCTTCTTTTTTTTTCTTTTCTTCTTGTACTAAATTTATTTTTTCTAAAATAGAAGAATATATTTTTAATTCTTCCCTTAAATATTCTTGTTCTTCTTTAATTGTTGCCTTTCTTCGGTCCGTTTTTTCTCTTAGTTTGGCGGCTTCTTCTTTGAGTTCGTCAAGTCCTTCACCTTCTAAAAGGTCTTTTATTAGTTCAACATTTAAAACCATTATATATAATATAATTTAGAAAATAATTTATTTATTTAAACGCATTAATTTAAAAAAACTAAATATTTTTATATATTTTTTTTTATATATTTATTTAAAAAAACTAGATCTTTTTTATATTATATTATTTTTAAACAAATTAAAGGCTTTCATTAGTTTATTTTTTCTTTGTTCTTTTTGTTTTGTTTCTAGTGCTTTTATTAAAATTATTTTTTTATTTAATTTATTTAGTTCTTTTATTAATTTATTTTTTTTTTTCGTTTCTTCTTTAATTATTCTTTTATTTATTTTTTTTAGTTCTTTTATTAAATTTTCGTTTTTGTTCGTTTCTTCTTCGGTTTCTTTTTTTCTTTCTAAATATTTTTTTTCTAGTTCTTCGGCTTCTTTTTTAAGTTCATTAATTATTATAATAAACATCTTTATATAATATAAATTAGAAATATATTTTTTCTTTTAAATCTAGTACTTAAAAAAACTAAACATTTTTTTATATATTATTATATGTATTTTTTAATATGTTTTTTTTAAATATTTTTATATATTAACCCTTTATATAAAAATATATGTTTTTTCAAATAATTAAAGCCGCCGTTATCTAATGGGAGGATTTCCAATATTTTTTTATGTTTTTTTTATATTTTTGAAATTATATTTTATAGAATAATATTTTTTTTTATTTTATAAAATTTTTATGAAAAAAAAAGGGAAATCCTCCCATTAGACAGCGGTACCTTATTCAATCGTTAAAATTACCAATTAATCAATAAGCTCAGCATATTAGGACTAAATTTATCTTCTGCCCATTTTCCAGCTATTTTTGAATGTGATTTAATGTACCTATTTCTTATTTTGTCAGCATACCCCACAGCAACCTCATTATTATCCTCTAAATGATTATATATAATATAGTCATTGTACCCAACCCTTCCAAAGTACCTTTTTTTATTATCATCGTCTATAATCATTAATTTATGCGGTTTTTTATCACTAATAAATAAATTATTTCTATTATAACCATTTGCTGCTGCTCTTTTTCTTGCTGTCTCTAAATATGTATTAGGATTTAACCCTATTTTATTTAATTGATTAATAAAATCAATATTAACAGCACCACCGCTTACAGTAGGTTTTATATTAAAAACATCAGTATTTAGTACTCTTGATGTTATTAGTGGTTTTTTTCCTAATTTATTTTTTTCATCTATCAATTCTTTTAATTGTGTTTTTGATAATCTTTGTAGAATAGATAAAGGACGACATAAAGGATATTCATTATATAATTTTTGTGTGTCTTGAGAACCACAAGGGACTATTTTATTAGTTCTATAATACTCATTAGCGTCAGTCCATTGTTGTTTTATCCACTTTTTAGTATTCATTTTACTCAATTCTTTATTTTCTTCATATGTACCACCAGCATCTTTATATTTTTTGACTATCATCATTGAACGATAGGCTGAGTGTTTCGGATACTGTTGATACACAGCATCTTTAATCTGATTGTATAGATCAATGTTTAAAGGTCTTGACATTTTAATTATATTATATTATACTATAATTAAAATTAAATATATGTTTTTTTATTTGCTAGTATGTATTCTATATTTTTTTCATATTCTTCTTGGTTTGTTTCCTTTTCTTCTTCTGTCTCTTCTTCTTTTTGTTCTTCTTTCTTTTCGTCTTCTTCTTCTTTTTCAATAAATTTACAATGACGTGGTGATTGCATATGTTTAGATTTTGACATTATACAGTAAGTGCCTTTACATAGAACACATTCAATTGATTTATTTAATGTTTCTTTATTTTTAGAATAGTATTTTTTATTATATTCTTTTTGGTCATATTCATAAATTTTTTCAACACCGTTTTTAAGAATTTTCTTTATTTTCATTTTGTTATTTGAAGTATTTGAATCCATTATATATTATAATATAGAAAAAAATTTTTCTAAACATTTTTTATTTAAAAATATTTATATATTAAAATTGTAAAATACAATATGAAAATTGTTGATTATTAGGACCAATAACAGTAAAAGAACCATCAACTGATGTATAAGATAAATTATCATCTGGACCACCATTAATAGCAGTAAGCATAATAATAGCGTTTGGTGTAATTGGTTTAAGAGTAATTTTGATACTACCAGCGGCACCAGTATTTGACCGCCCACAATATGAATTACCTTCAGTTATTACATTACCTTTTAATGTGATTCGTGATGATTCTAAATATGTATCAGCTACTGATGTTATATTTATATAATCTAATGATTCTATTAGTCTTGTTTGAATTTTCTGAATGTTAATACCAAGAAATCCATTTAATAAAGCACTTACTGACATATATATAATAATAGTTATAAAATTATAATTATATATTTAATACATTTAATCAAACTTAAGAATAAAATAAGAAAATTTTACATCAGTAGTTAGTGTTGTAGCAGTGTGTATAGTAAACTGGTCAGTAGTTGGTTCAACCCAAAAATTAACTATATCACCCATTGGTGTAATTAAAATAACTGCATCATTATTCATACCATCAAACGGAACAACTATTTCTGAATCACCACTTGGTATTGTAGCTTGACCTATATGATTATTACCAACAAATGTAGTTGTTCCATCAATTAGTATAGCACCAGTTGTTCCATTAATTTGGAGCTTACCATGGTAAGCATCAATTAGTATATCACCACCGTTTGATGATACTTCATTAGTAGTTATTTTTTTAACATTAATATCAAGAATTCCATTTAGTAAAGCGCTTACTGACATATATATATATAATATTAGATTAAAAATTATATATAAATATTTTTATAAGGTTAATATGTAAGGATTGCATAATTAACAAATGCATCAGCTGTTAAAGCAGTTCCAACCTTTATAGTAAAAAAATTATCTGCTGGTGTGGCTCCATTCATACCAGCCTCAACCCAACATCCAATACCTAACTGAGATATTGGTGTCACTACTATAATAGAAGCAGCTTTTACATCTTGTCTAGGCACTATTATTGCAGTGCCAGATATATCTATTTTTGCTCGACCAAATGATGGACTATTCTTAAAATAAACGTCACCATCTATTGTTATTACATCAGATTTTAAGTTCAAAAAAGCATTAGTAAAAGGAGGACCCCCACTAGTTGTCACAGTTATAAGGTCTCTACTTGATTGTCCAGCTGTAACTTTTTCATAAAGTTTAAAAACATAGTTATTAGGGTTAGCCACATTAGGACCATTAATGTGATGAGTGTATTCGCGTCCAAAACCACTAGCATCCATAGTGGATAATAGTAAATCGTTTTGTGCTGATAATGATTTAACTTTAGCATCAAGAATATTAGTTCCAAAAGATGATACTGACATATATATATAATTATAGTTATAAAATAATTATATATATTTTTTTTAGAATATTTTTTTTACATTAATCTAGCGCTTAAACTTTTTCTTCTCATACCAGCCCCAGTTTCAGCAGCACCAGTAATAGCAGCACCAGTTGCACCTAAACCAACTGTAGACATTGCATTTTGAACTTGTTGTGGTAACATAGGTTTAATAAAAGGGGTTACCATCTTTACAATAGGTAAGGCTCTTTGAACTTTTGACATAACATTACCCAACATACTCTTGAAAGAACCACCACCAACATATCTATTTATATCAGAACGAACATTTAACTCTCCTAATGTTGCATTAATAATATCACTTTCAGATAAAACACCTTTTATAATTCTAGACGAACCACGAACAGTTTCAAAGAAACCAGAATTGCAAGTAATAACCCAAACGTTATATTCAGTTGATGGTGCGCTAGAATTATTTATAATTTCTAAACCAATTTGTAAAGTGAAGTTGCCGACCAACGATGGAGCTTGACCAGTTCTAAGAGGAATATCTTTAGATGGTTTTAAAACGAGGAAACCACCAGTTAATTGTGTATTAAGTCCATCAGCATTTTTACCAGTTCCTAACCATTGTGCATAATCCATGTGGAGACCATTGTTGTAGCTCATCGTATAAAGTTCCTCTCTTGTATGACTTGCAAGGATACCAGAGTAGTTATCAAACTGGATATTTACACTATTGATTGGATAATACCAGTCAGCATCGGTAGCAGCATAGGTTGTAGGTTTTACATATATAATTAACATATCTGGAATTTGTGGTAATGTTATAGTTTGAGAAGATAATGAAACCTTTGAACCAACTGGTGCTGAATCAGATGATTGTTTAGTCACATATCTAGGAAACTCCATATATGGTATAATTGACTTAGGCGGTAGCGACAAATCTAAACTTGGAGTTAAAAACTGAACGTTAATAACAGAACCTTTGAAAGGAGAACCACCAGACACTCCTTGTGTATAACCTAAATCTTTTAATGTTCTTCCGCCTTGAGTAGTTGTTCTTAAAACACGACCATTTAATCCAGTAAAGCTTGGCGCATTCATATTAAAAACAAATTGGATGTTTTGACAACCAAATAAACCAGTTTCATTTTCGTGAATATCAGAGAAAATAAAAGGACTTAAAATAACTTTTTCAGTTGATGTAAAATTTATAAAAATAGGGATATTTGCTACAGTCACAGAACCACCATTTACAGTGCCTACTGGGATACCACCAACAAAATTTACATTCATACCACCAGAAGCATAAGTTCCAGTGCCGCCACCAATAGTAGATAATAGATTTCCACTTGGGTCAGTAAAATTAACTAAAGGAAAAGCACCATTAGGCACATTATCAGCACTATAGGCATTAGCATAGCTATTTAAAGGAGTGTTTCCAGTTTGATAACCATTATTATAATTTTGATAAGTATCTAAATAAGTGGGGCATGTTCTTTGCTCTCTATTTTTCTTTAAATCAGTTAAACGCATTACCTCTCTTAAAACATCGTTAGTATTCATAGTAGTAGTTGTATCATTAATTGTAGCGGTAAGGGTTTGTGTTAATGAATGAAGTGGAAAACTAGCTAGGGCACAGTCTTGTCCGAATCTAACAACTGGGTCATTAGCATTAAAAGTTCCAGCAACATCAACTTTAAACGCTAGAAAACAAGTGCTAGTCCAATCAATGGCTCTATCAACGAAGACGCCCTCACTAGGAACTTGAATTTGGTAGGTGTGTTGACTTTCATTAGCAGCAATAGAACCGAATGGTGAATTTGTAAGAGATAAAGCACCTTTTTCTACAGCATATTTTGGTGAGGATTGAACGATTCTATCATCAAAAACAGCGATTTTTTCAATATCTGTGGACATTATTATATATAAATTGTATTATAAAATAAAATTTTTATATGATTATATTTTATTAAATTTTCTAAACATTATTTTTAGAGATACAGTTGAATAATTAGTCATCCTAATAGGATATAACGAATTATCTAATCTATTTTTAAAGAAGACTTGAATATCAATATTACTTAATGATTGTTTGCTTCTTCCTAATGAACTCATACGATACTCTGAACTTGGTGCATATTCAATAAACTGACGATAATCGTGTGCATTTTGTAATGGTAATGAAATATCTGTTATTATAGGTGAGAAAGCACTTGAAGAAGTAGAAAAACCTAAATCATTAGAATCACCAAAATAAGATGGCTCACCTACTTGTTCTGGATAGATAGGAATTAATGTGCTTGTAAATACTATTGAACTAATAGGAGACCATAAATTTGATGTGCTTACAAAGTTTTGAGTCATTACCCAGTATCCATCAACTGCTGGTGCTGGAAGAATTCCAGCTGGAACTGCTACTGGTGCTATCCAATTAGTATAATTTTTATTAACAGTTTTTAATACATATGTTTCAGATGATGGTTGAACACCTATAAAATCAAATTCAAAATTAGATAAAAGATTAAATAAATTATTATTAAACGATAAAGTAAATATTTCTTCAGTAAGTGTTCCAAATGATGTATTTGTTTTTGTGCTAGTTCCATACCCTCTTGCATCATAGTATATAGAAAATAAATTTGTTGATTGTGTAAAAAATAGTCTCGGTGCTTGTGATATTAATAAAGGATTAGTAGAAGGAGCTGGAAATGTAGCTTGATATGCTGTATATTGTGTTTGTAAATCTTGTATGACGTCATCAAATGTTTCATTTACTAATTCACAAAAGTGTCCATAAGTATAAATCCAGTAATATGTGCCTCTCATATCTTGTTGTGTAGTAGGTGGATTAGGTAATGGAAAATTATTTAATATGTATGCTAATGTTTCTGATTTATAAACAATATTTTTTCTAGCAAATCCAACAAACTGACGAGGTGTTCCACCATTATCAACGAAACTTTTAGATAATTGTAAATTAACGATTAATGTTGTTTTATTTATATCATTCTGTCCTAGTTCAATGGTTGGTATATAGAGTGGTAAATTAAGAGAGGGTCCGTTCATTGTAAAACGAATAATACTAAATTCAAAATTAGAAATGTTATTTAAAAGTGGAACACTACGAGTTTCAGTAAATCTTATAATATTTGTGTCTGATGTTCCTACTGGATCTAATGATGTGTTATTTATAATGTCAGCATTATAATATAAAATGTTAGGGTCTCCATCATCGTCTAGGTTTCCTACTGTAGATACTATAGTTTTATACATTTATATAATTATACTTAGATTTTTTATTTTCCTAATATATTATATGTTAATAAAGAAACTATTTCATCAATGTTTAAATTATATTTTTTTGTATATTTCTTAATCATATTATAATACTGAATATCATTTAAATCTTTATGTATCAAACGAAGAGCACAATGTCTTCCACAAGTATTAATGTTATCTCCTACTTTTTGGTATGGATAAATATTATAATCTACTGTATAACCACTATTTCTTAAAAAATTAGTTAATTTTGGTGTTTCTTGGTCTAGTTCATCTTTTTTCTGTTGTGTTAGTGTATCAAGTATATTATCTGGAGGATTTCCATAAGGATCAAAGTAATAAATTGAATTATCTTTCTTCATCATACAAACCCAATGACCACTACTTACATTATTCACTAAGTATAACATCAAACTTCTACCTTCATTATCAAAGACGTCGTCAATATGTTGAATGTCATCCAAATAGGGGTACACGAAAATGAATAAATTATCACCTAATAGTTTATTCATATCATCATCACCTAGAGCATATTTTTTTATTTCATTTATCTGTTTTTTATTTATATTTTCCATTATAAATAATTAGATTTTAATTTATACTGTGTATTATATATGAATTATTGGAAAATATCATTAGTTATTTACTGTAATTATATTAATGATATTATTCCAAGTAATAAAAATATTTTTATTACTAGTAAATATATAGATATACATCTTTACAAGTAATTAAGTTAATTATTTACATTATTCTGACTTTAAATATTCACGCTGTTGAGTTAAACTATGACCCATAGCCGTTGCATCCTTCTCCATCTCATCTATATTGTATTTATTACTTAAATATATATGACGAAGCATTGAAGAACCTAATTTTTTATTAAATATTCTGTTTAATATTCTAGTAATACTATTACCAGATGTTAAACCAGACCCATCACTATTAACTAAGAATTTAAATTCTGTATTCTTTGGCATATCTTTTATAAAATTTGGTTTATTTCTTGCTGGATTCAAAGGATGGACTTTTAAATATCTTGATAATATAACTTGTAATTTATCAATTCCTTTTATATCTATAATTTGCTGACCATATTTTGATTTCGTTTTGTAATTATTAAATATAAATCTCTGATTAACCACATCATAGTAATTTTTATTACCATCTGTTGTATCTTTATAATCATTTATAACAAACATATCTAAATAATCGAGATTTCTACGAGGTGGTATTTCAGTATATAATGAGACTATTAAACAATCTAGTATTTTATTATAATGTGATACCGATATTAATTTAGAATCTATTTTAAATAGATCACATTCTTGAAGTAATCTATCTTTAATATTTAATATTATATTCCAATCAAGCCAGTTATCTGACTGTTTTATAGATTTCTCAGTTGTTTCATTACTCTTCATATCATTAGCTATTTCCATCATTTTATCAAAATAAAATTTATATGTTGATTTCAAACTTGATTTATCTTTAAATAATGATAATACAGATACAATAGATGATAAAATAGTCTTTTGAGTATTCGTGCTGTATTTATTTATCTTTTCTAATACACTATCTGTTTCTTTCAAGAAGTTTAAATTTTTAAATGGTAATTTATCGTTTAACATTATTAAATATTTTAAGTAGAGATTAGCACTTGTCATAGATAATTGTTTATCAGTCATTAATTTATTTACTATGTTAATCATAAAATCCGAGGATATTGAAGACATTATATAATATATATTAGATTTTATTTTATTACTGTAATAAAATCTAGATATTTTTTAAATTGTAAAATAATTTGGTTCATTTTGTGTAATATCACCATCATCATCTACTAATGCATTATTCATATATAATACAAATAAAACTGCATCTTTCATTTGCATAGTATTTTGTAATCCTAATCTTTCATTAAGAGTTCTTTTTAATTTATTTAATGGTGTTCTATTACCAGTCATTTCTAGAATTAATCTATCTAATTCTTGGTCGTTTAGGTTTAATACTCTTCTTTCTGTTAATACAAAATTAGGAGGAATTGTCATTTTATAAAAGTCTGCACCACCTTTTGGAACATTTGTCGTTTGTGGTAATGGTAATGATGGTTGTTGTTGTGGTTGTGGTGTTTTTGATACTGGTGGTGCTAGTCTTTGTGCCGCTGCTCTTTTTAATGCTTCAGTAGCTGCTTTTCTTTGTGCCCTTGTTATTGCTGCTTTCTGTTGTGGTGTTAATGGAGGTGGTTGGACTATTGGTGGTGGTAGTAATTGTGGTGGTTGGGATACTGGACTTGGTTTCATTATTAGTGTTGAAGATTTTATTTTCGGTAATGGTTGTGATGATGATGATGCTTGTGATGATGATGCTTGGGATGATGATGATGCTTGTTGTGCTTGTTGTGCTTGTATTTGTTTTGCCGCTGCTATTACTGCTTTTTTCGTTTGTTCTCGTTTTTGTTTTGTTGATAATGGTGGTGGTGGTGGTGGTGGTGGTGGTGGTGTAAAAGGTTGTGGTGTAAAAGGTTGTGCTCGCACTACATAACCATTTATTATAATATCTAATTCTGTATCTGATAATTCTCTTCCTTGTTTATAATCTCCTTTTGCAATATCAACAACTTCATCTATATCATCTTGGTCTAATCCAGCATCAGTTGCTCGTTTAATAATTTTTGATAAATATGGAACTAATGGTTGTATTGGTCGTGATGTTGTTGTAGTTGCTGGAAGTGTAATAGGTTGTTGTGGTAGATAAGAATTTATTAAATCGTCTAATTCTGTATCTGATAATTGCCCACTACCCATTTTATATTCTGCTTCTGCCATATCAACAATATCACTTATATCACTTTGGTTTAATCCAGCATCAGTCGCTCGTTTAATAACAATTCTTAAATATGGTCCTAATCCTAATGTTGGTTGAGATACTGGTGTTATTGATTGTGATGTTTGTGCTGTTGGTGTCTGTGTTATTCCTTGTGGAGGTTGTATTGTTGGTGGTGTTATTTGTGGTATTATTGATTGTGTCGTTTGTGTTGTTGGTGGAGTTGGTGGAGGAGGTGCTGGTGATGGTGTTGGTATCACTGCTTGTTTTTGTAATGATTGTGTTAATAGTTCTATTAATTGTTGTGTTTGTTTTTCTGCTCTTGTCAATGGTGCATCTGTTTTTAATGGTGGTCCTAATGGTATGGGTGCAAATTCCTTTTCTAATAAATCAAAATTTCTTTCTACTTTTTTATTAATTAAATTAACACTTTTATCTGATATTCCTAATGTTTTTACTAATGCCGCTGCTAGTTGTTTTCTTAATCCAACTGATTGACCTATTGCTTTAGAATTTTCACTTAAATAATCTATTAATGTTTCTATTATTTTAGTCATTGTATATATATATTCATCAAAAGCGGTAGAAAAATCTACAACAAATTCATCTGGTAATTCTCCTTTTTTTAATTGTTCTAATGTGTTTCTATCAACTGGTATAGAACCTAGAATATATTTTATATTTTTTTGTATTCCTTCAGCTTGGAACGACCTTAATAATGTTAAAATCTGTTGTAATTTTTCAATATACTTTTTAAACACATTAAAATCTTGGAATCTATAAACATTAGATATAATAAATCCTCTAAATTTATTAAGTTCATTTATAAGGTCTTTATTGAATTTTTCAGATACTAATTTATTTATTATATTATCTAATACTAGATCACTGACATATACAGCAACATCATCATTTGTTAATATTTTTTCTTTTCTTGTATCAACAGTTGTATCATTTACATTATACTTTTGATAATCACTGCTTAATCTTTCTAATATTTTTTTTCTTTGTATTTCATAATCAACATCAGATAATCTAAAACCACTACCTTTAAAAGACATATCACTATTTGTTGATTCATCTTTACTTGCAAAGAAAGGTTGTCCGCTTCTATTCTTTGTTATTAATGGTGGATAATATGGTTGTCTGATTCTATCATTAGATGATTGTATAGATATCATTCTGTTTTTAACATTCTCGCGCGCTTCTTTTACATTCTGATTGTGGAATTCCATCATGTTAATATATAATAAACTATAGAAATTTTATTTTTTATTAAATATTAATTTTTATATTTTAATAAAGACCTTCTTTTTTTACTATTTTACTGGCTTCAATCATAGAAACACCTCTATCATTCATAACTTGTTTAACTATTTGAGCCCTTGCCATTCTACCATCTGATTTACTTTGACTACCGTACCCTACAGCACCTAATGCAGCACTTACTGGTAATCCATATGGTCCAAGTAAAGGAGCTACATATTTAGTAACAGTTGCCATTGGAGTTATAATATTTTTATTTGTTTTGTCAAA
>Ga0181350_1000167_pt1 | contig 20199 bp, 32 predicted proteins | sample Su13VDMM110DCMD_FD_130105 | JGI IMG/M metagenome (GOLD analysis project Ga0181350, IMG submission 130105) | Freshwater viral communities from Lake Michigan, USA - Su13.VD.MM110.DCM.D | ecosystem: Environmental > Aquatic > Freshwater > Lake | place: USA: Michigan | collected 2013-07-16
CTGGTTCAGCTATTGGGTCAGAACAGAATATTTCTTCTGGTTTTGGATGAAAACGTTTAAAATTATTAATAACTTGATCCATCAACTCCATTGCTTTATCCTCACCACAATATTTAGCTAATTGACCACCTATTGCTGTGTGGTATGTGAGTTTGCCATCACTCCATCCTCCACTACCTAACATGCCTGTCATAACTTCCTCTGGTTTGCGATTATGAGGATCATTACCCTTATCAATTATTGTTATTAATTTACCTGGATATCCATTATCAACAAGTTTAGTAGCAAAGTTAATACCTGCTACTCCAGCTCCAATTACTACAATTTTATTTTGTTCCATATTATTTATATTTCCATTTAAATTTAAACACTGTTTTTTGCTTTCCTAAACAACAATCTTTTATCTGAGTTGTTATGTTACTTGTTTTACCTGTTTGTTCTTTAATCCATTCAGCCGCTTGTCCTTTACTTTCCCACTTTCTAACTAAATTATCTTCTAAATCAAACATCAATAATGGTTTAGCTTGTTTACGTTTAGCTATAAGCATATTATGTTGATGTTCTTCAGTAAATGGTCTAGCTTTACCTTTATTTTTTTCACTTATCCGTTGTCTTACTTCTTCAGTATAATATTGTGAATGATTTTTCATTGATGATTTAATTTTAGCATTTCGTTCAGGAGATGAAATCCAACCTGGTCCTCTGCCTCCACCACCATTATTTTTATTATCTAATTCAAATCCCCAACTCTTATATAATTCAATATACCATGACTCCCAAAATCTCCATTCATTATCATTTACACAGTCTATTTCAATTATTTCACTATTTGTTTTTCTACTACCGTGTGTATAATATCTATCTTTTATTTCTTGTATTGTTTTACCTATATAAAATGGTACTTTATTTCTTTCTAGAACATATATTTTAGTCATAATATTATTTATAATAAATATATAAAAGTTCCATCAGACCAACCGCCTAGTTATCCATTCTGGTGTGTTATTTAGTTTATTATAATTTAATTTTTTTATTTTAATTTTGTCCTCTATATAATATGTTTTGTATCCTTCAATAGCATTAGCTTTCTTATATTCATCAGGCATACATTGTGGTGGTGGAGTAAAACCATTATATGGAATTTTACCAACTAATAAATATAAGTTATCTCTTACCCAAAGCAAAACTTTTCTTGTAGCATGTTGTTTACCATATCTTATTTCAAATTCTTTACATATCTCCAAACCATGTTCTAATAACCAACTAACATGATCCATTGATTCACGAACCCATTTTGTTGATGGATGGTTATAATGAGCTCGTTTATATGGAGCATCTAGTCCATAATGATGAAATGTTGTACATAACATCTGAGCTGATTCAATTTGCATTTTACGGATATGATCATCTACTAATTGACGGGCGGCTATTTTTGGATCAGAGTCTATGTAAAATATATTCATGATATTTTTAATTCAGTTAATATTTCTATTAAAGGTTTTGTAATTATTTTAGTAAATTGTTTTACAGACTTTTCTGAATATATTTTGGTTTGTCCAGCACTGGATGAGTTATATTCTTTTCTAGCAAATAACACACGTTGGTTGTTAATGTATCCTTCCGCATAAAATGATTTTGTTCCGTATTGTCTATATCCAACATAAACATTTGATAAAGTAAAGTTAGTTACAGATATTAATTTTTGAATATTATTATACGTTATTTTAGTTAGTCTATTTAAAGTAATACTCTCAATAGTTTCATCATATCCTAAATTATATTTACCAATTCTAATCATATAATTAAATATAGCATCTTAATCTTGCGCAGGCAAACAGATGGCGCACCTTTTTAGGTGCGCCACAACTGCATAATATTGTTTGTGAGTCAACAGGCTATGAATCTGTCTATGTATTATTAATAACTAAAACCTTCTCCATTAATTGTTACACCAGGACCATATTCTTCTTCTACAGCGTTTTTAATATCTTCACGATATTTTTTTGTTCCTTTATCAGCAATTTTTTCATTTTTTAACCAATTGGGAAACTCAGTATCCATATAATCAGCATATCCATCACCATCCATAAACATTGTAAATGTTTTTGTTGTTGGGTTGTATTTACCAAATTCATTAATATCCCAATTCCATACTTTACTTGGGTATTTTTCATTTATTTCATCTTCATCTTCTACAATTTCCGTCCCATTCCATTTATCAGACATTCCAAAATATCCATTTTCAATTACTGCTTTTAAAAAGGGAATAATAGATTGTAGTTGTATATCGTTAAGTTTATTAAATTTTGGAAATTCCATACTAGTAAATCTTTTTTTAGTAATTCTTTCCATTTCAGCATCTACCCCTTCATCATCAATATCAAATGGCTTTCCGGTCTTTAACATTTTATCATATAACTTAGTAGCTTGATCTGATAAACTCATAGGAGATTCATCTATTTCTTGATTTTCTTTAATAATAATACCAGCTAATTGCTGCATTCTTTTAATTTCGTTGATTTGTTTTTTCATTTTTTTATTTGTGGTTATAAATATTGTAGATCTAAGAAAAAATCTAAGAAAAATTAATAACTAATTAAATCATTTTTATCACAGTATTCTAAAAGACCACCTATTTGTTCTTCAGTTAATCCTTCTTCTTCATATACATCAAACATATTTTTAAAATCTCCAAAGTATTCATAAGATTCCTCAGCATTTGCTATAAAAGATTCCATAAAATCTTTATCATTTATAAATTGTTCTATATTTGATGATACTTCATTTTCTTCAGTTTCACGATATTCGCTTTCAGTGATTAAACCGGCGATACGTTGCATTCTTTTAATTTCGTTGATTTGTTTTTTCATTTTTTCAGCTTGTTTTAATACTAAAGCTTTTACCTTAGGATCTTGTAAATTTGGAAATTTTTGAGCTAATTCATCATAATCATCACCTATTGATACACGAAAAGCCGCAGCATAATCATCTATATCTTTTGATTTTGTGAATTTAGCAGCATTATATTTATATCCTTCACTACCAAACATTTCATCAAAAAGTTTTGGATCATTTTCTTCTATAATATCCATTATCATTTCTCTAATGCTAGTATCTAATTCATCTAGGATAAATTTAGCAGCAGTTTTAACTCTACCAACTTCAATCATGTTAGCTACAGTTTGGTAGTCTAAACGATCACCTTTTTCAGCTTTCCATGATCTTAATATAGAAGGAATATCTTTAGCTTCACTTAATTGTGATTCATGATATTCACTTTCAGTGATTAAACCAGCTAAACGTTGCATTTTTTTAATTTCGTTGATAGGTTTTTTCATTTTTTTATTTGTGGTTATTAATATATAAATAAAGTTAAGGTCAATCAATTTGTAGCTATGAATATTTAAGCTAATTGAAAACCAATTCCCTCACCATCATGTCCTTTACTGTTTTTAGTACCTAAATAGACATTAAAATCTTCACCTTGAATTACTTTTACAGTTGGTTTTAAGGTATTTCTATCAAAATCATATTTAACATATGGGATATCTATGGCTTTTCGAAATAACTTATTAAAATCAAATTCTTTATTAAGATCTTTAATAAATTGTCTTTCTATAAAAGTTCTAGTTTGCGCATCATATCCATATTTACTACCATCAGTACGACTTTTATCTAAATAACCAGGATTTGATTTTAGAAAGTTTCTATAAAGTTCTTTAACATTAGGACTTCCATACTTACTAATTAAATTCATTACCCCAATAGAAATTCTAGGATTTTTAGTTGTAGTTGTTTCAAAAAATTCTTTATATTTTGGATCTAATTTTAGTTTAGCATTTTTTATTTTTTCATAAACATCTCCTAATTTAATTAAATTACCTTTACCTTTAGAAGTTTTTGCACTGACATCTATTATTCTATCGTTAGTTTTTACTTTATAATCAACTAAAGGTTCATTAGGTTTGCTGAAAAAATATAAAGCGTTACCATTAACTTTTTTAGCGTATTCTATTGCCCCTACAATTTCTCCTAAATTTTTCAATACTTCATTTATGAATCCATTATCGTCTAATATATCTTTAGTTTCTTCAGGTGATAATGTGTTTCTACCATTTACAAGACCTATAGCGAATTCTTTTTGCTCGTCACTTAATACTTCATGATTTTGAAGACCATTTATTAATTCCTTTTTAGCTTGATTTATAGGAATAAATTGATCTGTTGTTATACCTAAAGATTGAGGCTTTAATTCATAGTATTCACCACTTGTTTTTAATGGTTTAAAATTAATACTAATCTTATCTACTTTAAAGTTACCTGAGTTTTCGTCGTTTGGAGGGCCGTATAATTTAGCTGTTTTAGCTACTAAATCTTTTCTATTATCATTGTATATAACAATATTAGTTGAAGAAGCAGGTTTTATTTGGTCTTGAGTTATTCCTAATTTTTTTATTAATTTTTGAGCTATATCTTTAGCCTCAGGTGTTAAAATATCATATTCTCTTTTCTGCAACTCTAATAATTTACTTTCTACTATTTTGAATCGTTTAACTGATTCTTTTAATTCTGTTTCTTCTTCTTCTGATGGTGTTTCAGTAGGTGTTTCTTCTGGTATTTCAGTTGTTGTAGTTGTTGTTTCACTACTTGCTGATGGTAATTCTTCAGATGGACCTTCAGTTGATGGAGGAGTACCTAACATTAATAAGTCAGCTATAGATAATGTAGCCTCTTGAAATTCTCCTAATTTAGCTAACCAATATTTTTTACCACTTATTTTAGCTTCATACTTATCATCACCCATGAATATTAAATGGAAATAACGATTATTATGTAATACTATTTTAAATGTTGTAGGTTTAGGTGCCATTATATAAACACCTACAATATAATCTCTAAAATCTTCAGTTAATAAATCAACTAATGTTTTAGTTAATGTTGGATATTTTTGTAATATAAACTCTAAAGGATTAGATTCAAATGTGATAGAAGGAATAACAGGAGCAACATCTTGTGGTTGTTGGTCTATTACTTCTTCTTCTTCCTTTAAAGGACGTGATCTTATAATTTTAATTTTCTTCATAATTTATTAACCTAAAATGTCTTCAATTTCATCATCTTTATATCCAAACTCACCTAATATATTAACTAATTCATCTACTGATTTAGTATTATTAATTCTATCTCTAGCATCTTTAACTTGCTCAATATTTTCTTTATTTCCATCTTCCATAGCTGAACGTAAATGAATAGCTAAAGCATTTTTGGCTTTGGTCTTTTTATTAGTACTTACTTCTTCAGTTACCATATCCATAGCTTCAATATCTTTGACAGATGGTTTTAATTCGTGATATCCTTGATTTGCTTGATCAATATAGTTTTCAGCATTTGTTATATGGCCTTGAATCCATCCTGGTAGATTAATTTCTTCGTTTCCTATTTTATTCATTAGTTCAGAAGCTGAACTGATAATTGATTTTAGACTTGCTTGAGCCATTGATACTTCATGATCTGTATTTTCATTTAATGAAGGTCTTTTTATTAATTCAAGATCTGATTCATGAAATGAAGAATTTTTACCATCTATATTTACAATAAAAAAAGTTTCACTTGGAGACATATCCACTACTTTTCCTTTTTTTCCGGTTCCTTTTACTTTTACTATATCATCTACTTCAAACTTACGGTCAGCTTTTTCATCCATACCTTCTTTTACAGCAAATTGTTTACCAAATTTACCTTTTTTTCCATCTTCATGTCCATCTCTATATCCTTGTTTATAGTCAGTAGAATATCCTGTTGTGTCTTCTTTCTTTAGAATTCCTGCTTGTAATTCATCAGGTAAATCTTTTTGGCCACCTTTTAATTCAGGATTATCATCATGTTTGTCTGTAAATGTAGCTTCTCTCATGTGAGGATGAAATTGAGATTTATCTGAAATGATAAAATCTCCTTCACCTATTTTTTTATTAAATTCATCTTTATACATCCAAAAAAATCTTGGTAATGAACCATCATAATAATAAACTTTAATATTACCATAGTCTGGTATGTCTTGGATTTGGAATGTGGTGTCTGTATTCATTCCATCAATCCCCATTTTTGATTTAAAATAAAATGGAGTTTTGATATTATTAGTACCCTCTTCCGTATAACCACATTCATTACACATTGAGCCTTCCGTCTTACAACCACACTCAGGACATTGTCCTTTTTCTTCACCCATATAGATGCGATCATCTTCTGGTTTGATACGACTCATAATTTCTTTAGCTTTAGCTAAAGCAGCTGGATCTTGTGAGTTGATGGCTTTTCTTAATTTATAAAATAAATCATCAGATATTTTACCTTGTAATTTAAATAAATCACGAGCTAAGATATCAGATAAACCAATTTCGTCTTCATTTATTTCATCAATTTCATTTATAGCTCTATTTAGACGCCATTCATGTATATTAAAATTGTCTTGCATATATTTTTATTTTGTTTTTCCCCAAGTTTTTCCTTTACCTTTTTTCTTACATCCCGCAGGTGTTGGTCGACATGATGGATATTTTGATCTTTTTTCACCTTCTTTTCTTCCACATGATTTATATCCTCCTTTTCCATCAGGAGCATTACAATCTACCCAACCAGTTTCTTTACCTTTTGCACCAGAGCGTTTAAACCATTTATGAAGTGATTCAGCTTCATTGATATTATTATTAAAAGAAGGATATGCTTCTTTATAAGGTTTATCTTTATTATTTAAAAGACGTTTTAATACTTTATCATTACCAGTTATTTTTACAAACTTATCATTAATGTATTTTTCAACAGTATTATAATCTTTTTTTAACCAAGCTATAGTACCTTTATAATAGTTAGCTTCTCCAGCTATACCACTGTCTTGTTTTTCTTTAGCTATTTTTTCAGCTTCATTAGCCGCTTGAGTCATTAATTTTATAGCTTCTTCTGTTTTATTATCATCAGCTTTATATTGACCATCATGCCATGTATCAATATATTTTAATTTTAATGGATTTGAATCGCCCTCAAATTCATTTAATATATCTTCTTTTAAATCTTTCCAAATATCACCTTTACGACAACGAACTATAGCACCTGATTTATAAGCAGATGGTTTATCATAGCGTCTATCAGCTATGCGATGACAGCGATCTTTTTTCTGTTCAAGAAGTGATTCAATTAATATATCAATTAAATGAATCATTATGATATTAATTTACTTATATATGATTTAATTTCACCACCTTTAATAGTTGCTAAAGCAGTTTCTAAAGTTGCGAGTGTTATTTCTTTTGATTTTAAAGCCTTAACAGCTGTAACTCCTGATGCTATTAACATTATAGCCACTATAACATGGAATAAAAAATGAGCTACTTTTTTAGCTTTAACTGGATCTTTAATGAATTTTTTAACAATATTTTCTAATGGAGTCTGATATAAATGATGTAAGTCATCAGCTATCTTTCCTAATTTATTAAACCAGTTTTCTTCTTCTTCCTTTTTAGTTGGTTTTTTACCAATTACTTTATTAATAATTCCACCAGCTACTTTACCAAATTTAGCCACTAAACCTAAAATGGCTGGCATAGCGACTACTAAACCAGCAACAGTTAATAAACCTTCGTTTTGTTCTTCTGTTTTATCTTGTAAAGTATCTTCCATATCTCCAATTAAATCACTCATCTCACCTTTTAATTGAGATAGTAATTGATCATTTTGATCAGCTTCTTTAATTCTTATTCTCATATTAATCGGTGAGCTTGATTTTTAAGTTTCTTAATTATATCTCCTATTTTGCCTATTTCTGAATTCTTAGGAGCTGATTTTAAAAAGTCTGATAAATCATCTAGTTTTTTATATAATTGTTCAGGATCTACTTCATAAGAAATATCCCATGTTAGTTTACCTGTTTCAGGATCAACAGCTGTTAATACAGATTTTACTCCTGTATCAGGATCAATTTTAGTATCACCTATATTTAATTTAGATAAATCAACATAAGCGTTTTCAATTATCTTTTTTAATTCTGAATATTTCATTATGATTTAGTTACATCAGTTAATTCATCAACTACTTGCTTAGTTTTACCTTTAGTTTTCATGTACTCTTGTACTTTAGCTAATGCTTCATCTTTCATTTTTCTATAAGCATCACCAGCTTTTTTAGCTTCAGTTTTCTTTTTGTCACGTTCAGCAAGTAATTTTTCACCTAATTTTTTAGCTTTAGCCTCAGTTTTGAATACACCAGAGATATTATTTGGTGATAAACCATCTTTAACTTGGTTAGCAAAATAAGCAATATCTTTACATTCAAATACTATATCATCTATAGTTGAACTTAAAGTTGGCATTTCTGTGATAAAAAAAGCACCGATTTCATCAGTTTCCGGAGAATACTCTTCATTAAGTACTTCTTCTTTAACTTTTGGTTTTACTTCTTCAATAGCTTCTTTAATTAATTGTTTTAAAGCTGATTTTTTCATTATTTTTATTTTATTGTTTTGTATATCGTGTATAAATATTAAATTATTTATTATATTACCATTTTCTGCAAGACCAATATCTAGCTTTAGTACGTGGTCCTGGATTGTCACAATTATGTCTTGCTCTAAATGCTTTACGTCTTTTAGGATTATTTTTCTTTATACTCATCCTTTTACCTTTAGCTGAAGAACCACCAAATCCAAAATTAACCTTTACAACTTTATCTTTGTTATTTTTAATATATACTTTAAATTTTTTAATATCACCCTGCATTGGTTTACCTAATTGTACTTTACGACCTTTATATTCAGCTTCATGAACATAATCATAATTTACTTCAGACAGTGATTGTTTATATTCCTTTATAAATTGAAGAAATTCTTTCATATCATCTGCATTTTCAATATCATATTCATCTATTTCATTATCATGTCCACATTTATGACAAATATAAGGATCAGTTCCACCATCATCTAATTTCCATTCCCAACCACATTTTTCACATGTGATAGTTTGATCTTCAGCTTCTGCTAATATTTCATTTAATATGTTAGTTAGTTTAATCATTTTTTATTTATTTTCTATAAGTAATTCACCTAATACCTCTAAACGTCCCATTTCAGTTTGAAATTCAGTTTGAGTCATATCTAATGAAATTTTTTTATATGTTTCTTCAAATTCTTTTTTAGCAGCTTCTTTATCTAATTCACCAGCTGCTGTTTTTTCATAATAAGGTAATTTAACTTTATAATGTTTATAAGTTAATAAAGATAATCCACCTGCTTCTTGAGTGGTGTCAGCTATTTTTTCAGCGCCTTTTAATCTAGTACTAGCAAATTCTTCAATAGTTTGCTTTATTTCTTTTAATATATCTGTTAATTTTATCATTTTTTATTTTTTACACAATTAGGATATTTTTTTCCAAACATTGTTTTCATTCCTTTTTTAGTATATCCTTTCCAACATTTTTCATTTAATATATCTTCATTCTGTTGTACAGGAGCATATCCAGAACCATATGGTGCTGCTTTACCTGATTGTGGATTTGATGTTTCTTTTAATATTATTTCAGTTTTTGCTAATACTTCTGGATTAAGGTATTTAGGAATGAACTGCTTATATACTCTGCTACGTTTTTCGTCTGTTCCTTTAATTACAATACTATCTATTTCTTCTTCATATTGGTAATAGAACTCATTAATTATCTTGGCTATTGTCTGAAGGATGTTTCTAGCGTCACCTTCACCTGTCATCTGGAATGTATCGATCTTGTTAAAGTCTCCTGCATCTATTCCAAATGATACTTTGAACTCTCTAGCTCTTTCTTTTGAGCTGAATATAACTTTATACGTATTTTTTTCATTTTTAAAAGTATATTCAACGTCTATTAAACTATTATCCTCTTCATCATATGTAGTATCATATTCTGAAAAAGAATAAGCTATTTCTTTTAATATATCTGTTAATTTAATCATTTTTTTACAGCTAATTCTTGGTCATTAGTCCAAACATCAGATGCTTTATATCTAACTTTTGATACCATATTTGCTTTATATGGTGGATACATTTCTTTTAATATGTCTTTTAGTTTGATCATTTAATTAAGGTTTGAATTGGCTAGCACTCCATCCATTTCTTACAAATTTCTTAAAAATACCTTTTTTATCTTTGAAATTACTAACAGCATATTTCACAGCAGCAAATGGATTAGCTCCATCATCATCGCTAGCATTTTTTTCAATAACATCTTTATACTGGTTAAATACTAATTTGAATTTAGACTCGTTATTATTGAATACAAGCAGCAATGCACTTTCAATTATTTTTTGAGTGCTGTCTGGTTCGTTAGCTATCATACCTTGCAAAGCGTCTACCAAGTTATTTACTCCTTCAGATGTTTGTAATAAATGCACATACATTACATATGGAGTGCTATACATGTTTTCATTTTCTTTAGAAAACTTTTCTGATTTAGGTACACTTGAATTCCATTTAAAGTTTGAAGTATATTTGTCTAAATACGCTTTGAGTTGTTTATTTTGTTCAGAGTTTGAACTTAATCTTCTCCAACCCTTTTTGTTATTAATGTCTCTTTTAATTCGAGTCTCGTTACCGTCTTGATCAAATTCAAACGGTGATAAACTTAAATTAACTATTTCCTTTAATATGTTTACTAGTTTCATATTAATATGGAGTTACTTCTTTTGCTTTTGGTACTATTTTAAATTCAACTACACCAGGTATTTTTTTTATATCTTCTATAATTTTTTTGATTGCTTCTTTAATGTCACCTTCTATAGCAGAAGTATCAATTTTAATATCTACATTTGTTTGATAACGTAATTGTCCTTCTGTGTTAGCTCCGGCAGTAGCAGCTTTTGAATTAACAATTGTTACACCTGGTAATGCACGCATAGCCGATAAAATATTAGTTTGATCATTTTCTTTTGTGTTAGTGATCATTGATGCTAATATTTGAAATTGCTTAGATGCTGGTGCCTTATCTTCTGGTTTAGCTATTGGTGTAAAATCTTCTTCTTTAATGCGTATTCTCATTACATTAATTTTGATAGTTTGTATTTAGTTGACTCAATTAAGGCAACTACCTCATCTATTTGATTTTGAATATATGAATCTTGGACTAGGGAAACACGGTTTTTTTCTACGTACATGCAAAGAGCCTCAAAATATTTAACTACTTGAGTTATATCTTCTATCCACTGTCCTTCACCTTTATATCCAGTAATAATACCGTAACGACCTTGATATGACTCAACAATACCATCTGTTAAACCTACAATTTCATCATAGTAAGTATTTAAAGCACTATGAGCAGCAAATGAACCTGGTCCAATTACTTGTAAATGGAATATATGAGCTTGTGTACGTGATGAAAATAATGTAGAAATAAAAGAAGCCATTAACTTTGTTGGGTTAGGTAACTCAACAGTTATGGCTAATTCAGGTTCATTTGGATCAATTGTATCCGGTTCAAATCCTTCTTTAATATTTCCTTTTTCAGCGGCGTATAGCGCGCTCATGTATTTTTCTGCGGCTGAGGCATCTTTAGAACAGCCCATTTTTTTACCGGTTTCTTTATAAACGCAGTTTCCTTTACGAGTATATGGCATAATTATGTAGATTTTATCCTACATAAATATTGACAAACCAATAAATAAATTAATTTTTAATTAAGTGATTATGAAGTACACCACCTATTTGAGCTGCTTCAATTTCGAGTATTTGTATATCAGAAGATTCAAGTAATTTTTTGCGTTTCACATATTCAACGCCTAATGTACCTATCATTCTATTGTTGATATCAAATATACCAAATATGTAAGCACTTTTACAACCAGTTTCATCGGCTGTGTATTTTAAACCGTAAGTTGCTACTTTTTCATCTTTAAAATCTGGAATTGCTATATATTCTTTTTCTAGAAGTTCATTTGTTGAACGTGAAAATAATGAAACTGGAATATTTTGGAACATCATTTTAATTGAATCCACACCTGGTTCAACTACCTCATAAAATATACTAAATTTCTGTATTGATTTACCTGTTGGATAATAATGTCCACCGTTATGGAATTGAGTAATCCATATTCTATCTGCCTTAAATTCCTCTTTTAATGTATCTAATTTATTATCTATAATAATTGATGTTTGTAATTCTTGGACAAGTTTATCAGTAGATATTAATTTTTTAGCTACTAACTTCTTATTAATTAATACAACTAAAATTGGGACTACAACTCCCGATAAAAACATTAGAAAATTTTCCCAGTTTAATATACTCATTATATACAGATATTTATAATTAACTGGCTATAAATATTTAAAATTCATGTTCACGCAACTTCTTTATATATTCTTTGACATTTTTTATTTCTTCTTCATTTATTTTACCACCACTCCATGATTCTACATCACCTGCTTCAGTAACATATGATTCTGTTTGCATCTTATAAAATTCTTCAATAGATTGTTCAAAATCCTCTACCATAGCATTTTTATTTTTATTTAACATTCCTTTTTCATACTCATCCCATTTACCCTCTATTTTTAATTGAGTTTCCATTTTTATAACACAATCAAGACATTTACTATGAATATTATACATCTTTCTAGTATACTCATTATTTTGCATTGGATTAGAACATTCAGGACATATTAATGGAAATGTAACTAATTTTTTAAGTTTATCAAATTTAGTCACTGTTTGTTTTAAACCATTTTTAATAGTCCATTGCCTATTATTTTCTTCCCACACATCTCCTTCTTGATAGTCTTGAGATTGTTTAATATAGCCTGATTGTACACCAGTGGAGCCACCAGCGTTACCAGTAATAATATTACGCATGCGTTGCACATCACGTTTTGAAAACTCTTTGTTTAAATTTGATTCACTCATAACACTTTAAATTATTTTAAATTATATTTCTGTATATCATTTATATTTATATCTTTTAATGGAATGTCTTTTTCATAGACATATGCTCTACATTTAAAAAATGAATAATCATGATCAAAGCTTTCATATAATTTAGTTTTATCTAATTTTGAAGCCTTTAATTTTATAACAATTAAATCTTTTATCCCTCTAATATATAAAAATTTTAATGCATCTTTTGGATCATCTGTTAGGTATATAACTCCTTCTATTTTATCTACTTTTAAACCTTCAGTTATTATTTTATCTAGATTACTATATGAAGTAGCATGATAAAAATAAGGTATATTATTTATTTCTTCAGGAGTTAAATTCTTAATTGGTTGTGATTCATTTAATATATCTACTAACTTAATCATAGTCTTGAGATTGTTTAGTATAGCCTGATTGTACACCAGTGGAGCCACCAGCGTTACCTGTAATAATGTTTCTCATTCTCTGAATATCCCGTTTAGAGAATTCTTTTTTTAGATTATTTTCATTCATAACAAATTATTTAATTTCAGTTTTTGCTAATACTTCTGGTTTTAGATATTTTGGTAGAAACAATTTATAAACTCTACGACGTTTTTCACTTGTTCCACTAACTATTATTTTATCAATATAGTCTTTGTACTGATAATAAAAAGTATTAGTTATCTCAGCTATAGTTTGTAGAATATTTCTAGTGTCTCCTTCACCTGTCATCTGAAATGTATCAAGTTGATTAAAATCACCTGTATCTATTCCAAACTCTAATGCAAATTCACCCTCTTTTTCTTTTGAATTAAATACAACTTTATATTCATTTTCTTTACTATCAAATGTATACTCAACAGTTATTATACTATTATCGTCTTCATCACGTGTTACATCGTATTTTGAAAATGGATAAAATGATTCTTTTAGTATGTCTATTAATTTAATCATAATCCTAAATCTTGCAATTGTTTAATTGTATTTTCTGCTGATGTATGATGTATTCCTATACCACCCGCGTCTTTCCATCTTTGAATATTATCTGCTCTATCATCAATTAATATAGTGTCTGATGTTGCAAATTCTTGTTTACGATCTGCTGAACGTAATATAAGTTTAGTACCAGACATATTTCTTTTTACCCAAGTAAATTTACCTATTCTAGATGATTCTTCTCTTGATGGAGCTGATAGTAATTCTGGATTATATCCTTTAATATAATCCCATAATTGTTTTCCATCAGGCATCCATTGTAATTTAATCCAAAACCCAGCTCCTGCTTTAGTTATTGGTTCCCAAAATTTATTAGGATCAGTAGCATAACTTGCTTCTTCACCTGTTAATTCTTTATATCCTCTTTCAAAGTCAACTAATACACTATCCATATCACAATAGATTTTATATTGTTTTTCTTCTCCTTCTGTTAATTTTTCAAATATTTCAGGACGATATTCACCAAATTGTCTTAATAAAATACCCGCGGCTGCATTAGCTTCATTTTCAACAGGTGATCCTGTTTCACCAGAATCTGGTTCTATCATTCCTAATTCATCTTGTTTTAGATGAACTAATTCATGAGCTAATGTACGTAAAATATCTGCTGTTAATCTATTTGATTTAACAATAAGTAATTCATTAGTACCAGTATTATATGCTCCTAATGAATGAATATTTTTAGCTACTTCAGGATCATCTACAAAAGTTATTTTTGGTACTTTTTGTAATTCAAGAGTTTCTATAGTAAATTTAATGAAATCATCTATAACATCCACCTCATTTTCTCCTTCTTTTAATGTTTGTTTCCACCAATCTATAGTAAATAAATTTTCTTGTAAATTATCTTCGTCTAATACTGGTATTCCTAGTATATTAAGTATTTCATCAAATTTTCCTTTTTGAGTTATAAAATCAGGAAAAAATCCTTGTACTGTTTTTAATGTGTTTAAGTACTCATTTCTAGCTTTAGAATATTCTGTTGATGCTTTATCAGGTATTGACTGTAATTTAGTAGTAATTTCTCTTAATTTATTAATATATTCACGAGCTTGTGTACCAGATGCTCTTTTACCTTGTACTACTACTTTTTCTTCAACAGGAGATGTTGTTATTCTTTCACCAAATGCTTTTTTTAATGAATCAAAATAACCTTGAACACCTTCTTCACCACTTATACCAGCAACTTTAGCTTTTAATTTCAAGTCATCATCCATTAATGAAAAAATATCTTTCACTGGTGATTCATTCTCGGCTATTCTAATTATTAGTTTAGATATTGGTTGTATTTGTTGATATAAATCCCAAATTTTAAGACTCATTTCTTTTGTTATACCATCTCTTTCTTTATGTCCAATTAAAACTATTACTTTAGTAACAGTATTACGTGAAGCTAAATCTTTAACTACTTCATAATGTCCTTTATGAGGTGGTTTGAAACCTCCTGGATAGTAACAAATTGAGGGTGTATCAACAGGTTGATCATCTTCGTTTATTTGCTGTAATATGGTCTTTAATTCAATCATTTTCCTTTTTTAAAAAAATAATGTATATCTTGATCCCAATTATATATAAAAAATATAGCAGCTTTTTCAGGTCCATATCCTCCAGTATCTATATAATGGAATGTATGTTTGCCTTTTATTATATTTGATGGAACTTTACTTGAATCTATAAATTTATAAAATTTATTTTTATTTAGTTCTTTACTCATACCCCAATCGTTCTCATCTGGGTTTCCTACATAAGTAGCCATTGTTGAAGCATCAGGAAAATAACGGCATACTTCTGCTTTATTTCCTCCTACATCAACACAGCTGCCAATATATTTACTTGATATAGATTCTTTTAGTATGTCTAATAATTTGGTCATTTAATAAATGCTTGTATTTTTGATTTAGCATCTTTGATAGATGTAAATTTGGGTTGTTTTTGTACTAGTAATTTAATAGTTTTATTTAATTCTTCTATGTCTGCTTTTGATTTCTCCATTTCCTCTGGTGTTTTTGGTTTACCTTTGGCTTTTGATGTATCAAAAAATCTTGATTTTATTTCTTTTTCATCAAAATTGGTTTCAGCATCTTTTGGATTATTATTTACCATAATAAAATTATTTCCAAATGCTTGTTCATATGTTTCTATATTTTGATTAATGTCTCTCCATGTTCTTAATACAATACTTGGTAATATTGAGCGATCTCTATTCACATTACGTTCTAAAGATGTTATTGGTGAAACCCATATCATTAACATCATAGTTTCATATCCTAAATCTTCCAATTCTTGTTTTTTCTTCAATAAAGGACGTGAAGCAGCGCCAGTTCCATCAATAATAATGTTATGAAGATTTTCTAATGATTTAGTGTATTTTTCTCTAGTAGATTTTTGTGCTACAGCCATTAATTTAGCAGCTTGAGACAATTGTTCAGGATCAAAATCCTTTTGTTTCATGCCTATTCCTGATGCTTTTAGCAATTCCTCATAAGTATCATCAATGTTTATAATATGGAATTTAGATAATGAAAATTGTTTTGAAATAAATGACTTTCCAGCGCCTGCAGGTCCAGCTAAAAATATAGCTTGTGGTGTATTTTGTACCTCTTTTATTCTAATCTTCATATTACCAATAAATATTAACTATCCTTCCTTGGGCGACCACGTTTACCACCTGTTTTAACATATACAATTGATTTTTTTGTGGTTGGATCCATTTTTGGTCGACCACGTTTACCACCAGTTTTGACATAAACTGTAACTTCTTTTTTAAATGTTGGATCCATTTTTGGACGACCACGTTTACCTGTACTTGTACGTATTTTTTCAGCTTTTGCTTTACGTTTAAAACAATTTGGATGAATAATAAGAGCATCTAAATGGAATGAACGACGAGCACCATTTTCTTCAAGACATTCAAATCCACCTTCTGGATAAAATTTTTCACCTGGTTCAAAATGTTTTCTAAAATAAAATTTAATACCATAATCATTTTCATAATATTGAGCTGGTAATACTTCAATACCATCAGTAAAATTTAAATACTCTTGTTCATTTTCTTCCAGTACATATGCTTTACGTGGAACAATGTTTGCTTCTATTTCAATTATTTTCATAACCTTAATTTTTATTTATATAATAAATTTAGTGTAAAAGTCACGGTCAATCTAATTTAAAACCCACGCTCCATTCTGAATTGATGTTCATCATGGTCACGTTCTGAATATACATTAATATTCAACCATCTATCATTTCCTACATTATTAAGATATTTACTATCTAATTTCGGGTCAAACAATAGTACAATTTCTCGTTCTTTATTGGTTAAAATTTCTTTTGTGTTTATTAATTCTTGTGCGTTCATATCTTTCGCTTTTTTATTATAATTAAAGATAGTGAAGTAGTCGCGGTCAATCTAGTTAAATTTTCACGGAGATAGGTAGAGTTTCTGTATATGGTTTGGCGTTAGGATTTTCCATACTATATATATCTTTAATTTTTAAGAACATATTGAAATTATTTTCGATATCATCTACAACTTTTAATTCCCATCCTTTACCTTGAATTTTATCACCTTTACCTTCGCTACGTGTACTTGCTTTTAACCATAATATACCTACATTTTCAATTGGTTCATTATGTGTTTCATTCCATGCTTTTGCATACGCCGCTAATTGTAAATAATGAGATGTATGAATTGAATTAGATGTTTTAATATCAATCAACCATAATTTTTCTTTATATCTACAAATAATATCTGTAGTACCTGCATATTGATGTTCATCTGAAAATAAATGATATTCAGTTGCTATTAATTCTGGGTTTAGTTGTTTCCAAAAATCAGCAAATTTTAAAATCATTTTCCATACATCAAGTGAATAATTAACTGTTCCATTTTCGTTAAGCCAAAATATTTCTTCACCTAACATAAATTTTTCAGCAGCATTATGTACTTGTGTACCTTCACCAGCTGCTCTAGACGCAATAATATCACTATTATGTCCTACATCTTTAAGCCATGTATGGAAGAATTGATTTTTAGGAAAGAAATTTAATATGCTGGTAATTGATGGATAATATTTATTATCTCTTCTATAGAATCTTTGGTCTAATACATTTACTTGTTTGTTATCTTCACTATATTCTACAATTCTTTTAATTTTAGGGTCATGGATAATATTTGAATGTTTGTCTATCATGCTAATTCTAGTTTTTTATAAAGTAGTTCTCCGAGTGTTAGTTGCTCAGCATCATGAACTAATTTGGTGAATTTTTCAAAACCCATGTCTGATGGATCTTTGTCTTGTAAATCAATCAAATAAACGTCTTTACCTAAGCTTAGCAGTTCTTCTGCATATTTTAGAGCATCTTTTAAGGCGTCCCTATCTAAAGATACATATACTGTTTTAACACATGGATCTATCAATTTCATCATTAATGCTCTAGGTATTGTTTTACCTAGTAATGGAACAGCATTACGTTTAATAGCAATAGCATCAAATATTCCTTCACATAGTATTACTGGTACGTTCCAATTAATGAAATATTCAAAACCAATTAATTCATTTTTATTACATTTTGGAGCATCATATTTTTTATTTGAGTTTGGATCAAATGATCTGGCTATAAAGTAATTTATTATGCCATTTTTATCATATGATGGAATTATAATTCGGCCGCTATACTTGCCGTTTTCACAATAGCCTATATTATACTTCAATATATCCGACTTAGTGATACCTCGTTTTTTTAAATACATTAAAGCGTGTTTAGCAACAATATCTGTACGTTGTAGGTTAGTAAGTGGTTTATATTCTTTAGGTAATGTTACATTATGTAGTGTTTGTTCTTCAGTTAATTTAGGTGTAAATCCTAACATTGACTTTAGTTCGGCTATTTTGTCAGATGTTGCTTTTAGTTTCTTAAATAGTCCTAATAGCGTTTTACCTTTAGCATTACATACCCAGCAATGCCAAGGTGTTTCTTCCTTAATGTTAGGTTGTAAATTAATTTCTAGTTTTTGTTTATGATGTGTACAGAATGGACATTTATAGGCATAGTTATTATTACTAGTCTTTTTACCATTTCCTAGAACGCTATTTACAGTATGTAGTAAGGCATTATTAATCATAACCTATAATATAACATCAATTTCTTGAGTAGCAAAATCTTTTCTGAAGAATTTTCCTAACATGTTATCATTATAGCTATTTGTTGTATGCAATACCCCATAAGTTATCTGGTAGTATATTTCGTAGTATGTAAGTTGTTTCTTGGTTGGACAGAACTGTAATATAACTCTTTCAAATTTATCTTTACCTAATATTTTAAGATCTGTAAGTAGTTCTTTAGATGAACCATAGTAGTCTTTCCAACCACTATCGACTTGTTCTACTTTAGTAGTCTGTTTACGACCACGAGTAATAGGTTGTTCTGCTAATTCTTTTTTAGTGAGTTTCTTTTTTTTATTATGGATGAATGATTTTCGACCAATATAAAATTTTCCTGTTTCTAGATTAGTAATTTTATAAACAAAGCCATAACAGTCTGTTTGAAAATTATCTATTAATGGATATAAAGATCCGTCATCTAAATGTTGTAACCAATTATTCATAAATATTATTTATTATAAATATTAAAGTCTCACTGAGGAGGAGATATTTTATTATGAGTTAATAATTCATTAGATGTTTTTAAAGATCAAATATCATCACGTTTAATAACAATTACTAACATCACAATCAAATAAACCTACTGTAGGTGATGTACAATATTCTGTTGATAACATTGTTGTGAATAAACACTTGTTTTGTAAAATATAATAACAACATCTAGTAACTTGACCTACAGGAGATGGTGATGGAAAAACATTTGCAAAAATAGATTTTGTTGGTGTTGGGGTTGGGGTTAATGTTGGAGTTGGAGTAACTGTTGGAGTTATTGTTGGAGTTATTGTTGGTGTTATTGATGGTGCCCCTACTATATTTACAATTCTGCTAGTTCCACAAATTCCAGTAGATAAAATTTTTATTGATATTGTATTATCAGGAACAATAACTGGAAATCCTGCTGATAATTGAGCTCGAGTAATAGTGCTGAAAACATTAGTATAATTATCTATATCTGAGTATAGATTAAAAGGACCTGTGTTTATTCCTAGAGGATTAATTGCTAAAGTAATTGTAAATGACATTTTTTATAATTTTTAGTATGTGTAACCTGTGCAATTTGTATTTATAACTATGGTAACTTGTGTACCTCCTATATTTATAACACCACCATTAGATAATGTAACTCCATTAACTATCA
>Ga0181350_1000168_pt1 | contig 20111 bp, 26 predicted proteins | sample Su13VDMM110DCMD_FD_130105 | JGI IMG/M metagenome (GOLD analysis project Ga0181350, IMG submission 130105) | Freshwater viral communities from Lake Michigan, USA - Su13.VD.MM110.DCM.D | ecosystem: Environmental > Aquatic > Freshwater > Lake | place: USA: Michigan | collected 2013-07-16
CACGTGCCTCGTGGTTCATGTCGGTCGGTTACGAGAACGCGATCCGCGGCTTCGGCAGCGGCACCGCGACCTCGCGGTTCACCGTCGACCAGACGGCCGAGGGCATCTCGCTCCTGAACGGCAAGCGCGTGCTCCTGTCGGACTACGCGCCCGCGGTGGCCACCACGACCACGGCCCGCAACATCCTGGTCGTCGGCGACTTCTCGAACTACATCGTGGCGCAGCGCGCCGGCATGTCGGTCGAGGTCCTGCCGCTCGTCACGGGCACCACGAACAACCGGCCCACCGGTGAGCGCGGCCTGTTCGCGTTCGCTCGCGTCGGCGCCGACTCGGTGATCGACACGGCGTTCCGCCTCCTGACGAACACCTGATCCCTCACGGGTTCATCGCCCCCGCTCGCTGCCGGCAGTCGGCGAGCGGGGGCAACTGCCTCACTGCCACCTGAAAGGAGACTGCCATGCTCAAGTTCTGCAAGGCCTCGGCCATCATCGGCTGGAAGGGCCAGACGCTCCACCTGCGAGCGAACAGCGTGTGGAAGGCCGACGACCCGTTCGTCATCGCCAACCCCGACATGTTCGCCGACGCGCCCGAGGTCGTCGAGACCTCATCCGGCGCGGTGCACCGTGGCGTCGAGCAGGCTTCCGCTGCTCCTGGCGAAAAGCGCAACCGGTGAGCCGGCGGCCGAAGGGCATCAACCGCCCGACGGTCCCCGACGCGGTGACGCTCTGCTACGTGCACTCGACCGACGTCGCGCACTCGTGGTATCGGTCGATGACCGATCTGCTGATGTACGACCTCAGTCAGCACCAGCGCGTCGTGCGTGGCGGGTACATCGCCGTGCGGTACTCCACGGGCGGCATCGTCCAGGGCCGCAACGACGCCGTGCGCATGTTCCTCGAGCAGCGCGACTCGGAGTGGCTGTTCTGGACCGATACGGACATGGGGTTCGCCCCTGACGCCGTCGAGGCCCTGCTCGCCGCGGCCGACGCCACCGAGCGCCCGATCATGGGCGCGCTGTGCTTCGCCTCGAAGGAGATCAACGCCGACGGCCTGAACGGCTACTGGACCGCTCCCGTGCCCACGGTGTACGACTGGATCACGCGCCCCGACGGCGTGTCGGGGTTCCTGCCTCGCCACGGCTACGAGACCGACATGGTTACGCGCTGCAGCGGTACCGGCTCGGCCTGCATCCTCGTGCACCGCTCGGTCTACGAGAAGCTGGGCCCCAACCCATACGAGCCGCTGCGCAACCCAACCTCGGGCGAGATCCTGGGCGAGGACTTGTCGTTCTGCGCTCGAGCCGCGGAGCACGACATCCCGGTGCACGTCAACCTCGCGGTGAAGACGTCGCACCTGAAGCCGATCTGGATGGCAGAGCCACAGTTCCAGATGTGGGCGCACCGATGATCCGGCATCCGAGCGGAGGCTTCTACCGCGAGGACGACCCGGGCGAGCCGTCGTCACGGGTAGCACGCATCAGCATCGCCGACGACGAGCGCACCGTGCTGGCCACGATGGCTGCTGGCAAGCACGTGCTCGAGATCGGCACCGGCCTCGGCGTGTCCACCAGGGCGCTCGCCACCACAGCCCGCACCGTCGTCACGGTCGACATCGACGAATGGGTGCACCGCACGATCTGGCCAGACCTGCCGGCCAACGTGTGGACCATGACGTCGGTTGACGATCTGTCACCCGGATTCGACCTCGTGTTCATCGACGGCGATCACAGCGAGGCCGCACTGCGCGCCGACGTGGCCACCGCCGAGCGCCTGCTCGCACCTGGCGGCACGATCGTCGTGCATGACGCCCACCACCTGATGCAGCACCTCGGCAACGGCTGGGAGCTGCTGAACACCGGCTACGGGTTGGCGGTGCGACATGATCGGCCCTGACGCCGCCCGCTACCTCGCGGCCGCCGAAGGTCGCCCGGTGCCTCGCCCGTTCCACCTGCGCTGGCTGCTGCCCACGGTGTGCCGCACCGAGTTCGCCGCCTGGCGGTTTGTGTGGGTCTCCTCGTGGCCGCTGCTGGCCGGGAGCACCTTCGGGTGGCGGATGGCCGCTGGTGATCGCTGGGAGATCGCTGCAGCCGCTGCGCTGCTCCTGTGCGCCCTGCCCGGCATCCTTGGCCCGAGCGCCGTGATCCCGGTCGGTGTCGACCTGCCGGCCACAGCGGTGACCATGCTCGGCGTGTTCCTGATCGAGCTCGGCCATCCGGCCCAGGTAGTCGCAGGAGTCGCCGTGATCGCGGTCGCTGCCTGCATCCGAGAGACGTCGCCGGCGTGGGCCGCCCTGTGGGCCTGGTCGCCGTGGCCGCTGATCGCTCTCGCCGCTGTTGCGGTGCGCGCGCTGGTGGCCGAGCCTGGACTCGACCCGCTCGGGCCGCAGTTTCAGGAGATCGCAGACCATCCGATCCGCGCCGCACTCGCCGCCCATCGCGGTCGGTGGCGCGACGCCTGGCTCCTCGTGGCTCCGTGGGGCGTCTGCCTCGCAGCGCTCGTCGGATCCGACTGGCGACTATGGCTGGTGCTCGCGCTGGCCTACGCGCAGCTGCTCATCGCCACGGACTCGGTGCGCCTCTACCAGCACGCCGCCGGGCCCGTGATGGCGGTCGCTGCAGCTCAGGTGATCCCGGTCGCCTGGCTCCCGCTCGCCGTCGCAGTGCACGCCGTCTGGTGGTTCACGCCGGAACGAATCTGAACGGAGGATCTGTGACGACGCACTCACGCACGAACATGCAGCGCATCCTCGCCGGATCCATCGACCCGGTGCTGCGCGTCGAGCTCCACGACCAGGACGGCGCAGCGGCCGACGCGGTCGGCACGCTGACCTGTTCGATCGCTCGGGCAGATGGCACCGTCATCGCCACCGATCGGGCCACCGCCGACGCCGCCGGGACCGGCGCCTACACCTGCGCGCTGACCACGGCCGAGGCCCTGACGCTCGACGTCCTGATTGCCACGTGGCGCATCTCCACGGTGACGCGAGCCGTGTCCTACCACCGGGTCGTCGGCGGCTTCATGTTCACCATCGCCGAGCTGGCGCAGCGGGCGCGCATGAGCGAGTACGACGCCTTCACGCTGCGCACCGAGCGCGACCGGATCACGGATCTGATCGAGGGCTACTGCGGCGCACAGAACCCGCGCTACGACATCGACGCCTGGTACGCCGACCGCAACGCCTGGTCGCGCGTCGTCAACCACACGCCGCTGCGCTCCGTGCGCTCGGTCGTCTCCGACGGCACCACGCTGGCGACGGCGGACTTCGACGTCGACACGCTGTCGGCGTCGATCCGCACCACAGCCCCGCTGCTTGAGCTGTGCTCCATCGGCTACGAGCACGGCCTTGACGAGCCGTGGGCAGACCTGAAGGACGCAGCGATCACGGCCGCCGCCGACCGCCTCACCCGCGACCGCTCCACCATCGGGACGCGCACGCGCTCGATGACGAACGACATGGGCGTCACGCAGCAGTTCAGCTACGCCGGCAAGGACCACCCGACGGGCCTCGACGAGGTCGACGCCGTCATCATGAAGCGCGCCGCCGAGTACCAGGCCGCACGCGTCGGGATCGCCTGATGGCCTACAGCCAGGTCGTCGCCGTCAAGCGCGCACTCATCACCGCCTGGTCCGCGCTGCTGCCGAACATCCCCGAGACGGACGAGCCCGTCGGCTGCGACTACGCCCACCCCGGCGACGCCACGCGACTGGAGCACATCTGGCTCCACAACGTGCACCACGACATCGAGCCGCGCACGATCAAGGCCGGGCGCAAGCTGCGCACCTACCTCACGTCGATCGACGTACACATTCAGGTGCGGCGGCTGGGCCCTGAGCTCGACGAGACGTTCGCCACGACGCTGCAGGCCGAGGTCGACGAGCGAGCGTACGAGCTGTTCGGGATCCTCGACGAGTGGGTCGCCGACAACCCGCGCCTGGGGTTCAACCCCGGCGACACGACGCTCGTGATCGATCACGCGACGTTCACCGTCTCCGACGAGACGACCGGTTCGTTCGACCACGGCTGCGGCGCGCGCATCCTTGCCCGCCTCACCTATCAAGCCCGCATCAGCTAGGAGACGCCGTGAAGGTGAAGTACATCGGCCCGCACGCCGAAGGGGTCTACGTCCCCGCGTGCGAACAGGAAGTCGCCCCGGGCGGCGTCATCGACGTGAGCGACGAGCTCGGCGCGTCGCTGTGCGAGCAGACCACCAACTGGCAGGCCGTGCCCGCCAAGACCATCACCCCGAAGGAGTCCTGACATGGCAATCGCATCCGGCCTCGAGTCCCAGTGGGGCTTCAGCGCAGAGACCACCGCTGGCACGCGCGTCACGCCGGCGACGTTCTTGCCGTACCTCTCCGAAGGCGTCAAGCACACGATCGACCGCAACGTGTCGAAGGGCCTGCGCGCAGGTCGCCGCACGCAGTCAGTGTGGCGAGCCGGCCGCCAGATGGCCAAGGGCCCGGTGAACTTCGAGCTCGCTCCGCAGGGGTTCACGAAGCTCGGCAAGTGGATGATGGGCGGCATCTCGTCGTCGGGGTCCGGCCCGTACACGCACGTGCTCACGCCGTCGACTCTCGACGATGAGTTCATGTCGATGCAGTTCAACATGCCCGACGAGAGCGGCACGAACCGCCTGAAGGACATCTATGGCGCGCAGTGCATGGACTGGTCGATGGGCCTCAAGGTCGGCGAGCTCGCCACGTGCACCGTGAACCTCACGGCGATGGAGGTCAGCTACGCGCAGTCGCTCGCCTCGGCGTCGTACCCGTCGGGCTGGAACCCGTTCTCCTACGTCTCGGGGTCGCTGACCATCGCCGGCAGCGCCTACGAGCCCGAGGAGATCACCATCACCGGGAACAACGGCCTCGCCGTCGATCGCCACCGGATCCGCTCGACCACCCCGCAGTGGCCGGTGCAGGCCCGTGAGGCTGCGTTCCGCCAGTACGGCGGCACGCTCAACGGCGACTTCTTCTCCCTGACGGCGTACAACCGCTTCGTGAGCGGCACCGAGGCCGCGCTCGTGCTCACCCTCTCCGACGGTGCCTCGGCGTCGCTCACGGTCACGGGTAACGTGCGCTTCGACGGCGACACCCCAGTCGTGGCCGGTGACGCCATGCTGAAGCAGGCGCTCCCGTTCGTGTTCACCTCGACCACGAACGACGCCTCGGCGATCACCCTCACCCTGGTCAACAGCGACGCGAGCTGATGCCCGACGGCATCGAGTTCAACGGGCTGAATGAGACACGCGCAGCCCTGAAGAAGCTCGGCAACGTCGAAAAGACACGGGCCTACAAGCTCGCCGGGTACGAGATCGCACGCGACATCGTGATCCCGGCAGCCCAGGGCAGGGCGTCGCGTCGCATGGAGCGCCGTGCCGCTCGCACGCTGAAGGCCAAGAAGGTCAGCACGGGCGGCGCCGTTCAGCTCGGCGACGGGTTCGAGGGCGCGCTCGGTGCCGAGTTCGGCGCCTATCGGAACCAGTGGCGCACCTGGCAGCGCGAAGGCACGACGGTCACCGGCCGAGGCTGGCAGCAGTTCCAGCCGTGGCGCGGCAGTGACTCGGGCGCTGGCTACTTCCTGTGGCCCGCCATTCGTGAGCAGACCGACGAGATCGTCAACCGCTACGGCGAGATGATCGAGAAGCTGTGGGAGGAGGACGGCGATGGCGGGTGACCGCAAGATGACCGTTCGCTTCCTCGGCGACGGCACCAACCTGAACCAGTCCGTCAAGGGCCTGGTGTCCGGTATGGACGAGGCCGAGAGCGCCGGCAAGCGCGTCGCCGCAGCCATGACCGAGCTTGCCGATTCGGCAGAGGTCGGCCTGAAGGATGCCGAGCGAGCCAGCGAGCGCCTGGCCGATGCCCTGGGCGTCGAGACCGTGACTGCAATCGAGGCCGCGGGGCGCAGCGTTGACGGCTGGGTTCGCGACCTGAAGCGCATGGGCCTCACCATCGAGGAGATCGAGGCCGACGCCGACTCGCTCGCCGCTGCCATCCGCCGCACAGAGACCGTGGCCCCGTCGATCAACACGGTCGGCACCTCGGCGTCAACGGCTCGCGGCCACGTGCGCGACCTTGGCAACGAAGCCGACAACAGCCGCAGTGTGCTGGCCAACATGGTCGGCAACTCGGCGCAGGATCTCGGCGCCCTCAGCGGCGTCGCAGGCTCGGCCGGCGTCGCGCTCGGCCAGCTCGCCGAGTACGCCGCGGACGGCAACATCAAGCTCCAGAGCATGATCGGCATCGGCGCCGGGCTCGGCGGCCTCGCCGCGGGCATGTGGGCCATCGGCAAGAACGCCGAGCAGGCCGCAGAGCGCGCCGCAAGCCTCACGCAGGCGATCCAGGACCTCTCGACCGTTGCCGACGAACAGGTACTCGACACGTTCCTGACCGGCCTCGCTGACTCCGTGCTGAACGGGGGCGAGGGCCCGCAGGCGTTCATCGACCAGATGGCCAAGGAGAACCTCCCCGGCCTGAAGCGTGCATACGACCTCGCCACCCAGTCCGGCGCTGTGCACGCCGAGGGCCTGCAGGTCATGGCCGACGCGATCTACGAAGCCGAGCGCGCCGCCGCTCAGGGCGCCCTGACTCAGGAGCGCTACGGCGACGCGTCGACCTCCGCAGCTGCCGACGTGCGCGACTTCGCCGATGCGCTCGCCGCGATGAACGGCGCGAGCGCCGGCGCCGCGGCCGCAGTGTCGGGTTACGTCGAGTCGCTGGAAGAGATCCCGCTCGCGAAGCGCACCGAGATTGTGACTGCGGTCGCGCAGGGCGACTACCTCAGGGCGCTCGCCCTGCTCGACGAAGTGTCGAAGCCACGCACCGTTCGCATCGGCATCGCCGTCGGCGCAGCCAAGGGCGCCGTCGCCGGCAACCTCGGCAAGGGCGGAATCGCTGGGGCAGTGGCAGCCGCTGCAGCCGCAGCGTCGTCGCCGAGCAGCGTCGGCTCGGGTGGTGGCGGCGGTGGCGGGGGCGGTGGCGGTTCGGCTGCCCCCGAGGATCCGATGGCCGAGTTCGATCAGGCGATCGGGAACCTGTTCGACACTGGGCAGACGTCGCTCGACAACTATCGCCAGTACCTGCAGGGACGGCTCGGCGCGTACGAGACCTTCAGCAACGAGTACAAGACGATCTGGTCGAAGCTCCGCGAGCTCGACCGCATCGAGACCGACGCTGCGAAGGAGGCCGCCGACGCCGAGAAGCGCAAGCAGGAAGAGGCGAAGAAGGCCGCCGAGGAGCAGACCAAGCTCGCCGAGAAGCAGCTCGCCGCACTGCAGCAGCTGCTCGACCTGCTGACCGGGTTCGCCTCGGCAGACGCCGGCAACCTGGCGGGCCCCTCGGGGAACATCATCGGCTCGGGCGCGACCGGCTCGCTCAACGCAGGGCAGCTCGGTGGGCTCATCGCCGACCTGCTGCGGTTCTACCAGGACGGTGTCGCATGACCCTCACGCTCGGCCGCACCACGCTCGCCGACCCGGACGGCGACTCGATCAAGGTCTCCGGCGACACCCTGGAGTTCACGGCCGAGATCGACGCTGACCTCCTGGACGAGCTGAAGGCTCGCCGCCAGCAGCTCGCCGGCTACGTGAACAACCCCGACGAGGAAGCGATCCCGCTGATCTGGTCGGAGGACTCGACGTTCGACGGGTTCTACCGGGTGCAGAACATCGTGATCCCGTCGCAGGCGACGATGCTCACGAACTTCTACGTGCCCCCGGTGACGGTCTCGCTACGCCGGGTCGGCGGCTATGCGAACCCGTGGTTCGAGATCACCACTCAGTCGGTCGTCCGCACGAACGGGCACAGCATCACCACGCCCTCGACGATCATCGCGACCGGCCCGGCGCAGCCGACCTCGAGCGACAACGTCGTGGACCTGTACCCGGACCTGGGCTCGGCGACCACGAGCCCGATCCGGTACACGTCGGACGGCTACGAGCTGCGCTGCTTCCGCGACGCTGCCCCGCAGACCGTCACGTCGGTGCGCTACGTCGCCCGGCCCGAGTGGTTCTACAAGGGCGCCGCCACCCTCGAGGTTCAGTACGGGACGTCGACCTGGTATCCGGTCGTCGGAAACCAGCTGTACGACCACGGCGCCACCACCCCTGGCGGCTCCGTCATCTCGGCGTGGCGCATCTCGAACGGCATCATCCGGATGACGTCGACCACCTCGTTCAGTTCGAGCGGCACCGCCACGTTGGAGATCTGGGACAACGGCGCCGCCGCCTGGGAGACCCAGCCCGCGTTCGGCTGGACCAGCGTCGGCGGGCCCGGCAACCTTGGCCCGCGCGCGATCATCAAGGCGCCGGTCATCGTGCGCAACTCGCCCGAGCAGGTGACGGTCCGCATCCAGTCGTCCCGCATCTCGGAGACCTGGTCGATCCAGCGCGGCGCCCACTTCGTCACTGCGAACGTCTCCGACCCGGCCGCCTCGGCCGGCTACGAGATCGGCCTCAACGCAGTGGCCGGCGCGTCGATCACCGGCGGCGTCCGGGAGACGTCGAACAACGGCACCGGCAACCGCATGGTGTTCGCCACCGCCGCCGCCCGTGCCGCGGACACGGCGAACACGCAGGTACAGCACAACGCCTCGCCGTGGACGTCGCAGACCTTCATGGTCGGCTGCGAGCTCGACGGCTCATCCGCTGCGACGGGCAACGCTGCGGCCGACCTGGTCGACCAGTTCATCGGCGCAGTGGCATGGCGGCAGCGCATCGTGCGCCAGTGAGGAGGCCGACGTGATCACTCGCCGCCTCATGAAGCCGGGCACGTTCTCGCTGAAGCTGCAGGAGAACACCCCGTACAAGATCCACGCGTCGATCGCCCGGCTCGATCACATCGTGTTCACACACACCCGGCTCGATCCGATCGATGGCTACAGCGACGCGAACATCCTCGACGCCGCGCTGCACACCTGCGTGGTGACGAAGTCGCCGTCACCGACGGACGTGCAGGGCCACGGCCTCGAGTGGTGGCTCGGCACTCCGAAGGGCTACGGCCCGGGCACCGCCGCCACGCAAGGCCTGCTCACCACCCCGGTGAGCCAGACCACGGCCACGCTCTCCACGTGGGTGACGGCACTCTGCCCGCCCGGGCTGACCGTCGGCACAGTCACGAACACCGGCCTGCCGACGCTCACGAACACCTACCAGTTCGTCACCCGCCGCGAGGCGCTCGACGACGTGTGCCGCAAGCTCGGCGCCGAGTACCGGATCAACCCGGACGGCACGATCGACGCAGCCGCACCGGCGACTCTGTTCGGATCGTCGCCCGAGGTGGTCGTCACCCGCAAGGAAGAGGGCCGCGACAACGGATACCAGGGCCTCGAAGGCTCGGTGATCCAGACAGCGGTCGACGTCGAGGACTACATCACGAAGGCCATCGTCGTCACCCGCGGCAGCGGCTCGGCCACCACGGCGACCACTTCGACCGGGTCGACCGCGTTTCGCGACCTGGCCGGCAACACCCTCCACGTCGAGCGGTACGTCGATGCCCCCTCGGAGCTGGCAGCGAACGCCAGCCTGATCGGCACGGCCGCGCTGAACCGGTTCAACGCGGAACGTCGAGACCTGCGCCTGAACTCGCGCACCTACAACGTCTCGCGGTTCGTCACCCCCGGCGACTACGTGTTCGCCTTCGATCTCGTGACCGGCCTGACTGACCCGTCGTCGCAGATCTTCTTCCGAGACGGCGTGATCACCCCGCTGACCCTGCGGGTCTACGGCCTCACGTTCCCGATCCAGCGAGGGATGGGCGTCTACGCCCGCCGCTCGACCGGTGTCGGCACGGCCACCTACACCGACCTGACCGACTACGTCGTGTTCGAGGACGGCGATGTGTCGTGGGAGGTCGGCGCACCCCGCCGCCCGCTCGTCGGCACCACGGCCACGTCGGCCAGTGAGGGCACCGTCGCCTACCTCGGCGCGAACCCCACGATCTCGGCGCGCGCCGCAGCGCCCGGTGTGGTCGCTCGCGCCGGGGGGTTCACCTCCCAGACGGGCATCACGGCTGCCACCGATCTGACGGACTGCTCCATCACGTTCACCGCACCCGCCGGGCGGCTGTACCGGATCACGGCCCAGTGCCGAATCCTTCAGCAAACGTCCGAGTCGAACCCTGAGCTCGAGATCGTCAACGCCGGCGGCACCGTGCTGGACAAGTGGACCGAGACCGTCGGGGCCGGGAAGAACGCGTACGTCTCGATCCAGGCGCTCGATGCCCCATCGGCGGGCTCCGTCACCTACAAGTCCCGGCTGCTCACCGGCGCCGGCACCGTCGACACCGTGCTCTCGACGACACAGCCCTCTCGGCTGCTCGTCGAAGACATCGGCCCCGCCTGATCGGAGCATCCATGCGCGCACTCTGGCTCGCCGACGTCCTGCGCGGCGCCGGCCTCGAGGTCGTGGAGACCGCCGGCTGGCAGACCCGTGGCCGCGACTTCGCCGCCGATCCGCTCGGCATCATGGCGCACCACACGGCAAGCCCGACCGCCTCGACGCTCGCCACGAACCTCCACGTCGTCACCAACGGCAACAGCGTCGCCCCGGGCCCGATCGCTCAGGCGATGCTCTGGCGCGACGGCGTCTGGTACATCATCGCCGCCGGCCGCGCGAACCACGCCGGGAAGGGCTCGCTCCCGTGGCTGCCCGGCGTCGACACCGGCAACCAGTACCTGCTGTCCGTCGAGGCCGTGAACAACGGCGTCGGCGAGCTGTGGGCGCCGCCCATGATCGCCTCGTACGAGATCGGCACCGCTGCGATCCTGCGCCGCCTCGGCCTCGGTGCTGAGCGTGCGACGACGCACGCCGAGTACGCGCCGACTCGCAAGATCGACCCGGCCGGCCCGACCGGTGGCCGGATCGCCACGCTGCCCGGCCGTTTGACCTGGGATCCGAACGCCTGGCGCGCAGCCGTCGGCCAGTGGCTCGAGCCGCCGCCCGTCGAGGTCGTGCCCGACCCGCCCGCACCGCCCACTCCGGAGGACGACGACATGCCGCCCATCATCACCAACGCCGAACCGCACCCGGTCTACGGGGCGCCAGGTACGGCGAGGTTCGTGCTCATGGAGTCGGGACGCCTGCGCCACATCACCACGCTGGCCGAGCTCTCCGCCCGCGGGAACAAGCCCGGCATCCCCTGGACCAACGCGGAGCTGGCGGCCGCGGGCATCGCCTGATGCAGCCGCTCATCCCATCGTCGTTCGGGGTCGGCGCCGCGCTGCTCGCCGAGAGCCTGACCCACGACACGGGCCGAGCCGCATCGATCGCCGTCGGTGTCGCCGCCACAGTCGCGGTCGCGCGATGGGTCTGGAAAGCGATCCTGCGCCAGATGCGCGCCGAGATCGTCTCGGTGAACCAGGCATCGATCGATGCGCTCGGCATGAAGATCGACGCGCTCGCCGACCGCAACGACAACCAGCACGCCGAGAACGGCAGCCGCCTCGAGCACATCGAGGGCCGCGTCGCCGTCGTGGAAGCGAACTCGACGATCCATGCCGAACGCCTTGATCGCGGTTCGGAACGCATGGACACGATCCTCTCGACGCTCGACACGCTGCAGGCCGCAGTGTCGGCGCTTCGAACGAACCCACCGCGGAGCCTTCCGCTCGACCCACCACCGGAGGCATCATGAGCAAGTTCCTGGCTCGAGCACGTGTCGTGCTCGTCAACGTCGTCACCTGGCTGCAGGTCGCTGCAGCGGCTCTGGTGATCGGCTCGGAGGAGATCGGCAAGGCCATCCCCGAGATCTCCGATGACGTCGCCGCGTGGGCCGTCCGTGTCGCTGCCGTGCTCGGCGCGGTGGTCGCGACGATCCGCCGCGTGACCCCGGTTCTCCCGGCCGAGCGCGGCCTGCTGCCCGCCGGCGGCACCCCGGGCGGGGTGTGACCATGCCGATCGTTTCTTCACGGATTGCGCCGCACTGATGGCCGTCATCGACCTCGGTGGCGAACCGCTGTTCGCCCGGTGGGCGGTGCAGCGTGGCACGACGAACGCCGACGACGAGGTGTTCCCCGTCTATCTGGTGTCGCCGGTGTCGGCCACCGACCCTGGGTTCACCGAGGTTCGTGGCGCGTATGGGCAGCGGACGATCACCGTCACCAACCCGCTCGACGTGACCGGCTCCACGTTCTCCGGTGCCGTGTCGGCGTCGTCCGGTGGGACGGTGCTCGCGCCGTTGGAGTGGATCGATCCGGACCCGACCGACGGCTACGCCTACCTGCGCCTGTCGCGCACATCGCTGCTGACGTTGGCGACGGGCCGCTACACGTTCGACGCTGTGCGTGATCGCGGCACGAACTACGAGAAGACGTTCATCAAGGGCACGCTTCACGTGTCCGGAAGGGCATCGGCATGACCGGAGCAGTTGTCATCGGCACCGCCGCAATGGGCCAGCCTGGCCCGCCCGCTTCACCGTCGGCGACGACCGGAACGATCATCCCGCCCGCAGCGGCGGCGATCTACTGGGAGACGGTCGCCACCTGGTGGTCGGCGAACTACTCGTCGGGCGTCCGGTTCGACGTGGAGGTCGCGAAGACCGTCCGCTCCGCTCGGCTGCCATGCACCGTCGCATCGGGCAACATCGAGGTCGCCATCCACCGTGTCGTCCCGAAGACGGGCGGCGGCTGGCTCGGCGTCGAGGTCGTGTCCTCCGGTGTGATCGCGTGCCCGTCGCCGTCGAACGGTGCGATCACCGTCTCGTTCACCGCGGACACGGCGCTCGAGCCCGGCCAGTACGTGGCGACCCTGTGGTGCTCGAACACCACGGCGACGTTCATCCACAACTCATCGACCGGTGTGCTTCGTGCCGGTGTGGCGATGTCGTTCGACGCCGAGCTGACGGCCGGTCTGCCGCTTGTGGGCGACCTCGCCTACTCGGGTCGTGCCGTGGCGATCGTGATCGAGGAGGCCCCCGACGAGGTCGGCGAGGTCGTGCTGTTGGGTGATTCGATCGTTCAGCAGCAGAAGTGGTTCACGGCTGCGACGGCGCTCGCTGGCGCCCTGTACGACACGACGAACGAGGGCAACGCTGGGGAGACGTCGACGCAGATCGCTGCCCGTGTTGCCGCCGACGTCGTAGCGGCTGCGCCCGACCTGTGCGTGGTGCTCGCCGGCACGAACGACATCGGCGAGACGACGCCGGTCGCGGCGACGATCATCGCGAACCTGTCGGCGATCATCTCGGCCTGCACCACCGCAGGGATCGACGTCATCATCGGCACGATCCCGCCACGGTTCAACACCGGCGTCGGCGACGATCTGACCACGGTGCAGCGCACGGCACTCACCACCGTCAATGCCTGGATTCGCCAGCAGGCATCCGGCACGACGGTGCAGGTCGCCGACTGGACGGTCGAACTGTCGACGGGTGATGGCATCGAGCCGGACACCGCCTACTTCACCGACCACGTCCACCCGAACCAGGCCGGCGCCTACGTGATGGCCGGCGTGCTTGCCGAACTGCTCGCCCCCGCCGATGCCGCCGGGCCTGGTATCCCTGGGCCGCGAGGGTTGCAGGGCAGTGCCGGGCCCGCTGGCGCGAACGGGTCGAACGGCACCAACGGATCGAACGGCGACTGGTCGACGGCGCAGACCATCCGCGCCGTCACCGGCACGACGGACACGCCAACGGCCTCGGACGCCGGCAAGTTCGTCACCCTGTCGAACGCATCGGCAATCACGGTCACGATCAACGGCAGCCTCGACCTGGCCGCAGGACAGCGCATCGACTTCGCACAGACGGGCGCCGGCCAAGTGACGTTCAGCGCATCAGGCGCCACGGTGAACGGCACGCCGGGCCTGAAGACCCGCGCCCAGTACAGCGCGTGCACCCTGTTCTGCACTGCTGCCGACACCTACCTCCTCTTGGGAGACCTCAGTGCCTAGCACGCTCGGCATCGTCGCCTCAGCTTCGGATGTCCCCATCGTCACCGTCACCGGCGGCACGATCACCACGTCGGGTGGCTACAAGATCCACACGTTCACCAGCTCCGACACGCTCGTCGTGTCTGGCGGCTCACGCACCGGCGTCGAGTATCTGGTCATCGCGGGTGGTGGTGGCGGGTCGGCCAGCCTCAACGGTGGCGGTGGTGGCGGTGCTGGTGGCCTGCTGACCAACCTTGGCGGGTCGACGGTCTCTCTAGCTGCCGGTTCGTTCCCGGTCGTCATCGGTGCCGGTGGCGCAGCAGCATCGAACGGATCAAACTCGACCTTCAACGGACTCACCGCCGTCGGCGGCGGCAAGGGTGGCGCGGCCGCTGTTGGTTCTGACGGCGGTTCTGGTGGCGGCGGTTCTGGCGCATCGGGCGGCACCGGCAACCTCGCAGGTGGCGCAGCCACGGCAGGCCAGGGCAGCAACGGCGGCGCCGGACACGGCACCGACGTGTCGTCTGCGCTCCGTGCAGGTGGTGGTGGTGGTGGTGCTAACGCTGTCGGTGTGGCCGCTTCGGCCGGTGTCGCCGGCAACGGTGGCGCAGGTCTGTCGTCGGCGATCTCTGGCTCTGCGGTCACCTATGCAGGCGGTGGTGGCGGTGGTGTTCGTGGCGCCGGGCAGACGAAGGGCACGGGCGGCGCAGGTGGCGGCGGTGACGGCGGCGACGGGGCGAACAACGCAACGGCCGGCACGGTGAACACCGGTGGCGGTGGTGGCGGTTCGGCTTCCGGCACGGCCGGCGCAGGCGGCTCGGGCGTTGTCATCATCCGGTATCCGGTGTGACCGTGGCGTACTTCGCCGAGGTCGATGCCTCGGGCATCGTGCAACGCATCATCGTCGCCGAGTCGGCCGCGTGGTGTGCTGCGAACCTTGGTGGCTCATGGGTTGAGGCGCCCGACCCGGCAAGCCCCGGGTCGGCCGTGTATCCGCCGCTCGGCTGGAAGTCGTACCCGGCACGCACCGAACGGTTCAAGGTGTCGACGTGGAACAGTCCCGACACTCGCACCCCACCGTCGCCGTCCGGTGGCGATGACACGGCGACGTTGCAGGCATGGTTCGACGCGCTCCCCGCGAACGTCGTCGTCAACTTCCCGTCGGCGCAGACATATCAGGTGTCGTCGCTCGTGTTCGAGGGTCGTTCGGCGTGGGAGATTCGTGGCAACGGGTCGACGTTCAATTGGGACACCGTGGGCGGCAACTCGGCGACGTGGCTGCTGCTGTCGTGCTCGCACATCTCGATCGACGATCTGAAGATCGACGGCGAGAACCCGAACCCCGGCATCAACGGTGGCGGCGCGCTCGGCTACGAAGGCCGTCACGGCGTGTCGATTCGGTCGTCGTCGCATGTGCGGCTGACGAACATGGACATCCGCAACGTGATGGCTGATCCGGTCTACATCGGGATGCAGACCACCGGCTTCCCGTTCTCCGAGCACATCCTGCTCGAAGGTTCGTTCCTCGGCTACAACGGCCGGATGGGCACGGCGATCGTCGCTGGCATCGACATCACGATCCGAGGCAACACGTATCGGCAGATCCGCCGGTCGTGCTTCGACCTGGAACCGAACTCGGCGGCGCAGGTGATCGCCGACGTCGCGATCGTCGACAACGACATCGACTACTTCCGGCTGTACGGCGTCGCCTGCTCGGGCTATCCGGGCACGGTGCGCGACATCGTCATCGCGAACAACTGGACGACCGACAGCGCGTTCACCGTTCTGTTCGAGACCCCGCTCGACGGGGTGCGACGCGGGCCGATCACGTTCACCGGGAACACCGACAACTCCGGCGGCGCCGGCTCAGGGTCGAACCCCGGGCAGGTGGTGTCGTTCATCGAGTGCGATGGGGTGACGGTCACGAACAACCGCATCCCAGCGCAGGCATCGCGACTGATGGTGTCGGTCAGAACCGACGACTGCACCGACGTGACCATCACCGGCAACCAGTGCCCCGGCGCCGACTACGTGCTGTACGCCGACGGGGTGTTCTCGAACCCGCCGGGCAACACGCTCGGTTAGCGGACCATTCGCCGCGCTCGCCCAGTGGCGCGCTCGATCAGGTTCTTGCGCCTCGGCGTCGCACGGAAGTGCGCAGCCGCTTCGGTCTCGCCAACCTCATCGAGCCATCTCGCGATCCACTCGCGAGACAGGGCGTTCGCCTCAGCCTTCGCCTCGGCGGTCGCAGCGAACCACGCGCTGTGGTCGTGAAGCCGGTGCACGGCGCCCACTCGGTCCTCGCAGATCGCCCGCCCGTGCCGGCCGAGCCGGACGTGCAGGAACTGGTCGAAGTTGAGCATGTGCCGCTCGAACTCGACGGGCACCTGGTCGATGTTCCGATACATCATCGTCGGCATCGGGGCCATGCCGCCCAGCAGCATGTCACGCCCGCTCATGCCGCCGACGGCGACCGGCATCAGCTTCGACTCACGCACGACCTCGTCCCCACGAACCGACACGGCATCGTGGTACACAAGCACCGCATCGGGGTTCGCCCGCAGGATCGCCACCTGGCGGTCGATCCGCTCGTCGTCGACCCAGTAGTCGTCGCCCTCGCAGAGCGCCACGAACTCGCCGCGGGCGAGTGGTGTCAGCGCACCGATGGGCTTGATCTCAGCCCACCGGTTCACGGGCTCGGCCACCAGGCGCACCACGCCTGGATAGGCGTCGACGAACTCCTGCACGATCGCCACGGTGCCATCGGTCGAGGCATCGTCTCGCACGACCACCTCGAATGGCGTGGCGCACTGCTGGGCCAAGAACCCGCCGAGCGCGTCCCGGATGAACCGCTCGTGGTTCAGCGTGGCGCACAAGATCGACACCACTGGCCGATCCCACTCTCCCCATCGCGCTGTGAGCTCGTGAAGCGGGAGCGGCGCCAGGGGTGCAGGTCGCCTATCGCCGACGCGTGGTCTCATCCGCCGAACGGTAGCCGCTCCCGAAAGCGGCGTTTCCTTCAGAGATTCCACCGCCCTCCCCGGGCGACACGCCCCACCATCCGGCCACCCGCCCGGATGGTGGGGCTCGTCGTCGTTTTCAGCCGAGCACGCCGGCGATCAGCTCAGCCGCGGCGCGATCAGACCTGGGCACGGCGTGACCGTAGATGTTCAGCGTGGTCGAGGTCTGGGCGTGGCCTAGGCGCTCGGACACGACCGGCAGCGGGACGCCCATGTCGAGCAGCGTGGTGGCGTTCCAGTGGCGCAGGTCGTGCAGCCGCACGCCGCCCATGCCGTGGCGAGCGCGCAGCTTCCCCCAGCGCCCCGAGAGCCAGCCTGGCCGCCGCGGCGTGGCGCCTGTCGGGTCGGCGCGGATGTCGGCGAAGATCGGCCCGTCGGCCGGCAGCGTGACGCCCATCGCCGCAGCCATCGCCTCGAGGTGCGCCCGCTGGTCATCGAGCGCAGCGAGCACGTCGCTGCCCACGGTCATCGTGCGCGGGCGCCGGCCTTTCGTGGGCCCGATGTGGAGGCCGCCGCCGTCGAGCTCGAGCACGCTGCGCCGGATGGTCAGCTGGTCGCCGACGAGATCCGATCGCCACAGCCCGCACAGCTCGCCTCGGCGGACGCCCGTGCCGGCGATGACGCGCAGCGCGTGGCCGAAGTCCCCGGACGCGTCGGCCAGTATCACGGCAAGTGCGGCCGAGGTCGGCGGGTTGATCTCGTGCTGGGGCACCGGCGGGGGAGACGAGCGTCGGGTCGCGACGCTGCCGACGATGTCCCACCGCTCGGCCTGTCGCAGCATGGCGCGCAGCACGGCGTGATGGTGCTGCACCGTCGAGGCACCCACGCCCGAGTCGCCGAGCTCGCCGTACCAGCGATCGATGTCGCGGCCGCCCAACTCGGACACCTGCACGCGACCGAACCTCTCCACGATGCGATCGACGATCACCTCGTAACTCTCGATCGTCGAGGGCGAGCGACCCTGCCGACGCTTCAGCTCGAGCCAGTCTGCGGCGAGCTCGGCGACGGATCCACGCGGGCGGCCTTCACCGTCGAGCTCGGCGAACAGCTCGGCGGTGATCGTCGGCGCCTTGCGCTCGGCGGCCCGCTTGCTCGGCGCCCGAAACGAGCGCGAGCGCGTCACCTGCTTGCCGCTGGCCGAGCGGCCACCGAACACCCGCACACGCCAGCGATCGCCGCCGAGGTGCTGCAGCGAGCCCTTCTGGCGGCTCATCGCCCGGTACTCTCCATGGCTGGTCTCCAGACGTCGAGAAGTTGACACGTTTGGTGGCACGCCACCTGGCGGGCACCGGCAGAAATGCCAGCCTACCAGGGCAAGCCCCTTTAGCTCAATGGTTAGAGCAGCGGACTTTTAATCCCGCACAAGACGTGAACGGTAGTGGCACGTCGCGTTCGATACTCGCACTAGCAGGGACGATAGACGCACGTCGATTGATACGGCCTGCTCACAGGGCCGGAATCGGTGACACGTTCTGTTGACACGATCAGGCGCGCTGCCGGTCGCCGGACCCAGCCACCGCACCGACGAGCACGGCGAGGCCGAACACGATCAGCACGCCGCCCACCACTGCCATGCCGATGGCCGGTGCCTTCGAGGGGCACTCGTCGCCCAGTCCTGCAAGGTTGCGCAGGCGGCACGAGTGGCGCTCTTCGTGGATCGAGGTCGACCACCACCAGCCGCCCAGCGCGGCGATCGTGCCCATGGTGACGAGCACCCATCCCGTGGCTCTCCAGTTCATGATGGGAACCGTAGCCACCGTCGCGCACCCCCTTCGTAGGGTGGCGCAATGGAACGGGCGGACGAGAGGGTGGAGCTGATGAAGGAGCTGGAACAGATCACGGCGCAGATCGCCTGGCTTCGTCAGATGCGTGAGAGTCGAGACGCTCATCCATCACGCGCTCGCTCTGGATCTGCAGCACAATCCGCATCAGTGAGCGCACTTCGTCCTCGAGCTGAGCAAGTCGCGCCTCGACGTCACCCGACGGACGAGCTCGCCGAGCTTCGATCGCTGCGCGCTCTGCGGGATCGATCGGCCTAGGCCGCTTCCCCTCGATCAGCATGGTGATGCCTGCGGCCGGCGCCCAGCCGAGCACCGGCGACATCGCCGCCAGCGTCTCCTCCTTGGGCGACACCGGCTCGTACTCGCCGCCCTTCACCGGACGTCGGCCCGCTTCGACCTGTCGCCACTGGCTCTCGGAAACGCCTGCTTGCGCCGCCGCCTGGCGCACGCTCAGCCCCAGCTCTTTGCGGCGCCGTGCCATCGGGTCTCCGACCCTCTTGCGCCACTCGTGTTCGTCCATGCCCCCGATCGTCGTATGCGTAATTGTGCGTAGTCAAGCGAGGTCGATCCGGCCGAACTACGCAGTTACACCGATGTAGTTCTCCGGAAGCCCTGGTCAGAGCACAATTACGCACAATCGCTGCGTAATAGTTGACAGGAACGCACAACTGCGCACAGTATGTGCGCATGGCAGCGATCGACCCGAAGAGCCTCAACAAGGCAATGGACATGGCGCCGATGACGCCGAAGCAGCTCTCCGAGCGGGTGGGCCTCTCGCTCACCTACATCTGCGACATCACGGCCGGCCGCCGGACGCTGAAGCGCAACCCCGAGATGCGCAAGAAGATCGCCCAGGCGCTCGACGTCCCCCAGCACTGGATCGAGCATCGCGATGGAGCGGCGGCATGAGCGGCCTGCTGATGTCGCAGCGCGATGTGGCCAAGCTCCTCGGCCGGTCGCCCCGCAAGATCCGTGAGTGGACGGCCGCCGGCCGTCTGCCGACGTGGGTCGACGCCTCCAGCGGGCGCACCTACTACCCGCGCCAGGCAGTCGAGCGGGTGCTTGCCGAGATCCAGCCGACGGAGGTGGCGTCGTGATCGGCGTGCCGGTCGACCTCGAGATCGCCATGCACGGCTGGGCCACTGCCGCCCGCCTGCGTGCCGCTGCTGCTCGTGCCTCCGAGGCGATCCAGACGACCGACGACCTGAGCGCCGGCAACGTCGCTGCCATCCTCGGCACGCTGCTTGGCGACCTCGACGGCATCGCCATCGAGCTGGACGCCGTGGAGGTCGTGCTGTGATCGCCGTCTCCACCGTCGACAGCGTTGGCGGCGCCATCCTTGTGGCGCTCGCCGCCGTCTACTTCCTCGGCGCTGGTGTCGTCGAGCTCCTTCGTGCCCGCCGCCGACCGCCCCATGCGGCTGCAGGCACCGCCGGCCTCCCGAGCGCC
>Ga0181350_1000170_pt1 | contig 19714 bp, 34 predicted proteins | sample Su13VDMM110DCMD_FD_130105 | JGI IMG/M metagenome (GOLD analysis project Ga0181350, IMG submission 130105) | Freshwater viral communities from Lake Michigan, USA - Su13.VD.MM110.DCM.D | ecosystem: Environmental > Aquatic > Freshwater > Lake | place: USA: Michigan | collected 2013-07-16
TGCGCTGTGACCGCGTGGAGCGTTGAAACGTGTTCTTCGCACCGCTGGACCGTCGCGGGCGTCATGGCGCTGTAGGTGGCCTCCAAGGCCCTAGAACGGTTGGTCTCGTTCAGGCCCTCGAATAAATACACCGTCACTGTCCGTTGGTATCCACCCGTCACCGGATACGTCAGGCTGATTTGCGGCTGCGGCACGATCCCCAAGGATGATGTCAACCATTGAAGCAGGTTTCGGTCGGTGTCCTCCGGCGCTTGGCCTTCCAGCTTGGCTAGGACGGCGTTTCGCGAGTTCGATGATTCGGTTGCGGAAAGTAAGCGACCAGTTGAGCTTTCGGGCGCGTTGCCCGGCTTCGGCAAGCCAATAGTTTCTAAATTCAATCGCTGCATCATTGGTTTCCTCAACAGTGAAGCCGCGCTCAGCGGCGAAACTCAAATCGTCCTTTGACGGAATCCAGTCATCCGCCAACCTCGCGCCTTTTTTTGGAGAAGACGTAGTCTTCTCTTTCTTTAACTCTGGTTCTGATTCTGATTGGCTAGGTTTTGGCTGGCGTAAAGTATTGTTTTTTCTAGGAAGCCCGGCAATTTCACGCTGATTATCCTGATATTTTCTGGATTCTTCCGTGAGATAATCGGCGCGAAAGTTTGAGATAATTCCGTCTAAGCACTGAATCTTGCCCTTTTCGACAAGCTCTTTTCGAATCGCGGTCCACTTCCTCACGCTGCATCCAAGTTGGCCAGCAATGTAGCGGGCATCATCGGCAAGCCGTCCGTCCCGCATATAAATTAGGTCCAGAACAATGGCGTATGCGCCTTTGGTTTCCAGGCACAAACCAATGGTGCCGTCCAAAAAATCGCGCGGAAACCGTTTGTAATAAGGAAGGCTCACTCGTCTTCCTCCGAAATGCGCTCAAGGTATTCCAAGCAGCAATTTACTTCTGCTAGGTTTTTTGCCGCTTCACCAATTTCACAAAGTCGGTGAAAGTCGTTACCGCGCCAAAAGGACAGCAATATCGCAAAAATAACCGCTTGCCGCTCGTCATCATTCGGCCACTTGAGGTAACGCCAAATGAGGGTGTGAATTGCGTCTCTTGCTTGCTCGCTCGGATCAATGATTTCTAAATCAGCCTTGCCAAGATTGCACTCAGCGCAGGCCGTAATCAGGTTTTCACAATCATTCGTCCCGCCTTGTGAAACGGGCACGATATGATCCACGTGAAGGACAACGTCTGGCGCTTCGTGTCCGCAATAACGGCACGTAAAGTTGTCGCGATTCAAAATGGAAAACCGCAAGCGCGGCTTAATCTCTTGGCGCTTGTTGCGCGCGTCGAAGCAGTCTCGTATATTATCCAAGTCGGTGGCCCTCCTATGGCCGCTGTCAGGGTGGGATTGAGACGAACGGCCAGAACGTCTCTCCCACCCACCCACTTTCGCTTATTGCAGAGACGAACGCAAGGCGCTAAGGTGGCGACACCCACGACGTTCTTCCCCTCCCCTTGTTGTGGCTACTGGCCCCGGCGCTTGAGCAATCGCGTCGGGGTCTTTTTCATTCTTCCCAAACGCTAAACAACGAAGGCCGCTTGGCAGGGACCGGCCTGGTTCTAACCGGTTCAGGCGTCGGCGCAGGAAGGTGGTCACCCCGCTGAAACGCAAGGGCTAGGGCATAGACAAACCGCTGGTCAGCTTCGCGCTGCTTTATTTCAATCTCTCGCTCTTTTGACATATCAGGCGTTGACCGCTCCAACATGGCAGGGGCATAGGGGCGGAAATAATGACCCTTACTAGACACGGTGCGCCTCCAAGGATTGAGCGTATTGGTTGGCCAATGCGGCGAACTGAAAGGCCGGTGTGGCGGTTTTCTGTCGGATGGCAATAGCGTCTGCATAAGGTTTCCCAATGCGTTGGCAATGAACGCGGACCCCGTGCAAAATCGTGCTGTGGTCGCGCCCGCCAATCCGCCGGGCAATCTCAGGATACGAGACGTGCGGGCATTCGACGAAGGCGCGGTAATAAGCTTCTTGACGCGGCTTCGTAATGTGCCGACTGCGGTTCTGGCCTTTCAGCGCAGCGATGGTTAAACCGTAATCCTCGGCCACCTCCTGCAGGATGTTGGCAACTGTCTGTCTCATGTGTTCCCCTTAAAAGGCCGCTTCGGCCATGTGGTTTTTGTCTTTTGGAATGGGCGGGACGGGATTGACCCGCCTTTGACTGCCCGTCTAGCCTGCTGGCCCGTCTCCCGGCCCTGGCGCTTGGCCTTGGCAATCCTTGTCACGTCACCGCCGGTTTTGTCTGTCCGGTGGCAGGTTTTGTGGACCAGCCTCAAGTTCTCATCGCTGTCGTCGAACCCTAAAGCCCACGGGATGATGTGGTCTAGCTCATACGTTTCACCGGCATGGACCTTTTGCTTGCAGATGTCGCAGATGCCGTTGTCACGGGCAAACAGGCGCAAGCGACGGGCCTTTGACATGGACGGCCTGGGTGGTGCTGCCGTCATATCTCCACCACAATAATCCCGTGAACCGCCAACATCAGTTTTTTCTTGAGACGGTAAACCGGCGTCTTAAACCCCTTTACGTCTTCCACGACCAACAGCCCTTCAGCGTGTGGCGCTTCCGTCGTGTAACAAAAGTCGGCCTTATAGGTGCAGATCAGGCAATCATTCACGACAATGCGGAACGACGGCTGAACCTGCAAATCGGTAATTCGCCCCGACCGTTCCAGCAGCTTCAGTTCGCCATAGCGGCGGCTTTCCTTGATGCTGTCAAACGTGATGCCATCGACAACGGTTTTGATGTTTTTGTATTTGGGAACCTTCACCGCCGCCCCTCAAGTTTTAGTTCCTCAATCGACAGGGCGCGGAGGGCTGCATAGATCGGCGCTCTGGCTTTCTTTTGCTGGACGGCCTTTCGCAGTTCGTCTTTCAAAGCGTCACGCTGGCGAGCAATTGCGGCGAGCCGCCGGGCCTTCTCCCCGGCGCTGGTATAGAAAGGATGAGCCTGCCAATCGTCATGCTTTTGCGGCGTGGGCTTGCGGTGAAAGCCGTAGTTTTTGAACAGGCGTGTGATGGCCTCTAACATTTCACTTGCTCCGATATTGAATGACGGTGACGCGCTCGACGCCAACCATGTTGCAAAGCTGTTCTGTCGGTGCGCGGTGGCCTCGCAAAACGTCGCTAAGGACGGTCTGATTAACGCCATGTGCCTGGCACCACTCCTTGCGCTTGCCGTCTCCGACAAGCCGTTTGATGGCCTTGATGACCTGTTCTTTCGTCATGTAACCTCCTGATAGTGTCGCAACGGTAAGCGAACAAAATCGCGCTGTCGAGTGAAAAGATTGCTTGACGGTCTGCCGGGCGCTGTGTTTTATGGTGCCAACAAGGGAGAACGACATGACACCGTCAAAGGAACTGCTGAAGCTGGACGATGATATGTGGGAGGCACATCAGGAATACGCCCGCCAAAACGATAAGGACTGGGCCAACGCTGACGAACTGCGCGAAGACGGCCTCGCAATCGGTGAGGAAGCATACAAGCTCAACCCCAACAACGATTACGAACACGACGCAGGCGACTGGGAGTTCTACATCGAAACCGCATTGAATCAGTTTCACCCGCATCAGCAATCGCTGGTCGGAGCCGCAGCGTATTACCGCGTTAAAGAGTGCGCGGAGGAGGCCGCATACCAAGCTGACAAGGCGCTGGCTATGGCCGCTGACATTACGGGAGCCGCAAAATGAGCGAGGAGCATCCCCTGCGCTTTCCGCGCGACCACGACACCGACGCTAGCTTCTGCCCCGCCTGCGGAGAACCAGAATCGGACCCGTCTGTTGAGGCGTTTGAGGTTTTCGGTGAAGTCATGTGCGCTGATTGCGCTGTCCAGCTTTTTGAGGACGCGGACAAGATGCACATTTTGGAGGCGATGCGATGACTGACCGCCCGCTTGCCAAATTTGACGATGGCCGCTTGTGGCTGGACGACGGTGGCATCTACAGGCCCGCGACAACTTTTGCCGTCCGAATGATGGCGCGAATGTTTGAAAACCGAACCGACCATAACGCAACGCGCTACGTCCGCGATTGTCGTATGGCTCTGGCACAATACGAAAAGGCGATGGAGGAAGCCAAATGCGAAGCAGCGACGGCGTAAGGGTGCGGCTGGAAAGAGAAACCGAGCATGACCCTAACGGCGGCTGCTGGCTGTGGTCTGGCGGTCAGGGTGCGGGTGGTTACGGTGTCGTTTGCATCGACGGCCATGTGGCTAAGGCTCATCGGTGGTCATGGTATGCAGAAACTGGGATAATGCCGCCGCCTGAAATAAAGGTCTGCCACAAGTGCGATGTGAGGCAGTGCATAAATCCAAGCCACTTGTTCCTTGGAACGCAATCCGACAACGTGGCGGATATGGTGGCAAAGGGAAGGCACAGAAACGTCCCTATGCCCGGATCACTTAACGGCGGGGCAAAACTGACGGAACAAAAGGTTTGGGAGATTCGTCGCTGTTTGGAAATGGACGCATGGCCGCAAAAAGAAATTGCGGAAAGCTATGGCGTTTCGCAGATGACGGTTTCTCGCATCGCAAGATTTGAAATGTGGCCTCATGTGCATCGGGATTGGCCCGCTCGCGCTGTGCCGCACACTTACGGGAATGTTTGGTATGTCGGCTAAGGTTTATCAGGCTATTAGCGCCGTTATGGCTGACCTGGCAGTTGACGGGATCGGCAAGGATCGCAAGAACGAGCAGCAAGGGTATAAGTTTCGCGGCATTGACGACGTTTATAACGCCCTGTCGTCAACGCTGGCCAAGAACGGCCTGCTGATGCTTCCGCGCGTTCTGTCGCGGGAAGTGGTTGAGCGGGTTAGCGCCAAGGGGTCCGTGCTGTTTTATGTGACGGTCGAGGCTGAGTTTGATTTGGTGGCGTCTGAGGACGGTTCGACGCACACGATCAAAACCTACGGCGAGGCAATGGACAGCGGCGACAAGGCCACAAACAAGGCCATGAGCGCGGCTTACAAGTATGCTGCCATGCAGGCGTTCTGTATCCCGACTGAGGGAGATAACGATGCGGACGCCACGACACACGCTGTTAAGCCGATGGTGCCGAATACGTCGGTTCACCTTGAAGGCCCCGACTGGTATAAAACGGAAGGCGCTGGAATGAGCGCAGCCAAAGCCAAGGCCGAAGGGCTAGGCGAAAAGGTGAACCAGTGGCTTGGCGACCTTGAGACCATTCCGACTGTTGCCGCGCTGCGAGACTGGGCAGACCAGAACGGCGACACCATCCGCACCATGCCGAAGGGCTGGCGCATTGAAGTCCGCGAGGCATTTGACCGGCGCGGACGTGAACTGGGAGCAATGTAATGGCGTATGAACAAAAGCCGGGAGACATTGCCGTCTTCAAAGAGCGCGAAAAGCGTAACGATAAAGCGCCAGATTGGCGCGGTAATTTGATTGTCCCTGAAGGCGCCAAGCCCGGCGACAAGTTGGAAGTGGCGTTCTGGGCCAAAGGCGACAACGGAACGATGCTCGCTGGATCAATCAAATTCCCGCAACAGCGTGACGCAGGACCGGCACGAGAGGCTCCGCCACAACGCGGCGCTAGGTTTGACGACGACATTCCGTTTTAGGCCGTGTCTGACCGTGCCGTCGTAACCCTGCGTTCACAAGCTGACCGAGACAGGGCCAGCAGGTGGGCGCAGGGCGTCACCATAGGCTCAAAGGTAGTCTTTCATGGACCAGGACGAACGATCCCGCAAAACGACGCCCTACACGCTGCCATTGGCGACATTGCCAGACAGAGGCTTTATCACGGCGTCAAGTTACAGGACTGGGAATGGAAACTGCTATTTCTGGACGCCTTGGACAGTCATGTCAGGATGCTACCTAACCTCGACGGCACAGGGTTCGTCAGTGTCGGCAAATCCACATCGGCACTAAGCAAAGAAGAATTTACCGGCCTGCTGTCCGTTGTTTACGAATGGGGCAACCGCAATGGTATTGTTTGGAGCGACCAGCCTAATGAATGACCCGATCACCGCAGTCAGAACCTACGCCTGCGAGAAAAGCCGTGCTGCCCGCGATAAATGGCTTGCATATCGAGCAGAGGCCGGAATGCCCGTCTATCGCATCGCAGGTAAGCATGACGACACGCCAGGCGCGTTCATGCGACAGTTTCAGGCCATGCGGAAATAGCCATGTATATTATCGGCTCGTTTGATAGGTTTTTTCACGGCTACATCCGCAAGGAATACACGCGCGACCTAGAGGACGGACACGGCCATTATCTCCCGTGCATCATCCACGGCCTGAGAGTGGTGCAAGGCAAATCGCTAGAGTTCCAATGCGTCCTGACCGAGTATGGCGCAGGGGCTGGATTCCTCGCCCCCATCGAGGCTTTCTGTTGGAAGATACCCGACAAGCCCCGCGCTCCGAATGAGGCGGTGGATTACACATACGTCCAGCCGTGGGATTGTTTTTCAAGCGAGTTTGGCGTTCACGCGTTTGAATTTAATCGACGCATGAAGGCGCAGATTCTGCCAGATCGACGCGGTGCCAGGTATCGGTTCTCAATCGACTTCACCGGCTCATCGCTGGCCGACATGAGCGAGCAACACAAGCACTTGCACGTTATGGAGCTGGAGGACGGGTCCATAGGCGCCTTCCCGAACAATCGCGTTTTGTGGGTTGAGCCTGCCATGTGGCGGGAACCGTTTACAGAGCGGCCTGATTTTAAGGCGCTGTCTGGCGAGTGGATGGCGGAATAAGAAAATACGCAAAAAACGCTCAAGGGGTATTGCGTAATATCTGCTCATGTGGGACAAGGGTTCATCGGGGCGCGGCAATCAAGCAGCACCCGGTCGGAACTAAGCAGATGGCTTACCGCGCTCGCCCCTCGATGCAAACAATCCGCGCTCATGCGGTGTCAAATCCGGCTATCGAGCATCGCCAGTTTAGCAAGCAATACGGCGAAGGTGGTGCAAGCCAGTTTGCCGCCGCCAAAAAAGCTGAAGGGTTCAAAGTCCGCGAAACCAAAAACAAGTTGGGTCCGCGTAACGCGCCGTTCTATATGTATAATGTTTACGTTTACGCCGCATGACCCCCGTTGAATACCGCGCCGCCCTTGCAACTCTCGGCCTGTCGCAACTCGCGGCGGGCCGGTGGCTCATGGTCAGCCCCAAGACCGCACAAAACTACGCCAAGCTAGGCCCTAGTGGCCCGGCTGCTGTAGCTATCCGCATGGCATTGCAGCACGGCTTGACCGTTCAGCCAGGCTAAGGCATTATCCACCCCGCTCTACGGCCCCGCTACGGCTTAAGCCTAGACGCAAACCAGATTGAGGACACATGGCAGGCGGTCGCCCCTCCAAATACAGCGACAAGCTGGCCGAGGAGATTTGCCGTCGTCTCGGCAAGGGTGAGCCAATGGCTCGCATCTGCGATGACGACCATATGCCAAGCTACAACACCATCTGGCGATGGGAGAACGAGAACGCTGAGTTTCGTGAGCTTTCCGCCCGCGCGAAACAGAATGGCACTCATTTCTTGGCTGACGACACGCTGCGGATTGCGGATGATGACACCATCGACACGCAACGCGCCAAGCTAATGATTGACACGCGGCTGCGCCTGATTGGCAAATGGAACGCCAAGGCTTACGGCGACAAACTGCAACAGGAAGTCTCTGGCCCTGACGGCGGCGCTCTGTCGGTCACATGGCTGAAACCAGAGTAATCCCCTACGCCCCTCGCCGGGTGTTCCTGCCGTTCCATAACCGGACGCAACGCTTTGCCATCGGAGTGGCTCACCGTCGCTGCGGTAAGACGGCGGCTTGCATTAACGACATGATCCGCAATGCGGTGGTGTCCGACAAGCCCCACTATCGCGCGGCCTATCTCGCGCCTTACCTGAAGCAGGCCAAGGACGTGGCATGGGAGTATCTGAAACGATACAGCCAACCGATCTGGGCCAAGCCGCCAAACGAATCAGAACTGTATGTCGAGTTAATCGGCGGCAAGCGCATCAAGATTTACGGCGCTGACAACCCGGATGCTCTGCGCGGTGGCTACCTGGATGATGCCACGCTGGATGAATACGCCGACATGTATCCCGGCATCTTTGGCTCAATCATCCGCCCGATGCTGGCTGACCGCCAAGGCACAGCTACGTTCATCGGGACGCCAAAAGGGCGCAATGCGTTCTTTGACCTGTTCGAGCGGGCGAAGACGGACCCGGATTGGTTCCCATTCTTCCTGCCAGCTAGCGAGACAGGTATCCTGCCGCAAAACGAACTGGCCGCTGCTGCAAAGGAAATGACGCCGGAACAATACGAGCAAGAGTTTGAATGCTCGTTTGAGGCAGCCATCATCGGTGCTTACTACGGTAAGAACATTGCCGAGAGCGAGCGGGCTGGACGGATCACAGACGTTCCGCATGATCCTGCGCTGCCTGTCTACACAACGTGGGATTTGGGCATCGGCGACAGCACCGCCATCTGGTTCTGGCAAGCGCTTGGCGGTGAGATACGGGTGATAGACTTCTATGAAGCCAGCGGCGAGAGCATTGAGCATTACGCCAAGGTGCTACAGGCCAAGCCCTACAAGTATGAGGCCGATTGGGTGCCGCATGACGCAAGGGTCAGGGAGCTAGGCACGGGCCGCACCAGGATCGAGACGATGCTGACGCTGAAGCTTAAGCCCAAGCTGGTCCCTAATCACAAGGTGCTGGACGGTATTAACGCCGGTCGCGTTCTGTTGCCGCGCATCTGGTTCGACCGTGAGAAGTGCAAGGCCGGGCTGGAGTGCCTGCGCCAGTATCGTGCGGACTATGACGACAAGGCCCGCGTGTTTCGTGATGGGCCTAAGCACGATTGGACCAGCCACGCTGCTGATGCGTTCCGATACTTAGCGATGGCCTATCGTGAGATTAAGCCAGAAGCCAAAGCGGCAGACGGGCCGATCAAGGGCATCCGTGATATGACATGGGATGACCTGTTAGCTAACCAGCCGGTGCATACGGGCTACGAACGCGCATGATCGTTCTATCGACAAGCGGACCCGCGCACGATATGTTCCCCTGAACGCTTGCGAGGGGCTATGCTTCCCGACGAACTCGAAAATCAAGACGGCATTGACCTTGTTACCAAATGGATTGAGCAAATCAATCTGTCGGAACAGGAGTTGCAGCCGTGGTGGCGGACTGGCGACATTATCGTCAGGCGCTACAAGAACGAGAACCGGGCTAGAGGCGGTGGCCGTCCGTCTGTAGGGTATGAGCGTCGGCGCTTTGCTATTCTGTGGTCTAACGTCTCGACCCTTCAACCTGCCATCTATGCCAAGCAGCCGGTGCCGATGGTGGATCGCCGCTACCGTGACGAAGACCTGGTGGGCAAGATTGCGTCTGACGTGCTGGAAAGGGCGCTTGGCTTCAGCCTCGACCAATATGATTTTGACGGGCGCGTAAAGCTCTGCGTTCTGGACTACCTGCTGCCGGGCCGAGGCCAAGTGTGGGTGCGCTACATCCCGCATATGCGCGAGGTCAACGCGGAACAGGATTACGAACTGGGCGAAGGCGTTCAGGACGATGACGACACCGAGGTTGGTGAGGTCGAGACGCCGGAAGCCACCGAGGAAGTGGTTTACGAAGAAGTCCAGTGCGACCACGTCTCATGGAAAGACTGGCTGACTAACCCGGCGCGTGAATGGGCTGAAGTCCGTTGGGTTGCCCGGCGCGTCTATATGACAAGGGCGGAACTGACGGAACGTTTTGGCAAGGACATGGCCAAGAACGTTCCGATTACGACGACCTCAACCGGCACGGACACGGCTTCGGATGCCCAGAAGCAATCCAGCCAAACCGGCGAGGTCTATGAAATTTGGGACAAGCCCACCAAGATGGCCTATTGGGTCTGCAAGGGCTACACGGGCGGGGTGCTGGACAAGCGTGAAGACCCGCTGGGGCTTACGAACTTCTTCCCGTGCCCGCCTCCGCTCAATGCTACGACGGCCAATGACAGCACCATTCCGGTTGCGGATTACGTCCAGTATCAGGACCAAGCCGACGAACTGGACGAACTGACGGCCCGTATCGGCAAACTGCAAGATGCGCTGCGGATGGTCGGTGTGTATGCCGGTGAAGCCAACCGCGAACTGCAACTGGTGTTCTCGCCGGGTAACGAGAACAAGCTAATTCCTATCGACACGTTTGACCTGTGGAAAGAAAAGGGCGGCGTTCGCGGCCTTATCGAGTGGGTTCCGGTCGATATGGTCATTCAGGTGCTGAAGGGCTGCTATGAGGCCCGCTCGCAAGTCCTGAACGACATTTACCAGATCACCGGCCTGTCTGACATCATCCGGGGCGAGAGCAATCCTAACGAGACCGCAACGGCTCAACGGATGAAGGGCCAGTGGGGTTCGCTGCGTGTCCGTGACCGTCAACGCGACCTGCAACGGTTCTGCCGTGACGCTATCCGGCTCAAGGCTGAGATTATCGCGGAGCATTTCAGCATTGACACGCTGAAGGCCATGACGAACGTGAAACTGCTTACGGCGGCGGAAAAGCAGCAGATCGAGCAAATCATTCCGCTAATCCAGCAAGCGCAACAGTCTGGAATGCCCATTCCGCCCGGCCTGGCTCCTGACCCGGCTATGCTGGAACTGATGGCCCAGCCGACGTGGGAAGAGGTGCAAGCCCTTCTCCGCGATGACGCGTTGCGCTCGTTCCGCATTGACGTTGAGACTGATTCGACGGTTCAGCCGGATGAGAACGCGGCCAAACTGGCCTTTACCGAGTTCACCAGTGCCATTGTTGGCCTGATGTCAGCGGCGGCAAGCATCGTCCCGTCTGCGCCTTACACGGCTCCGCTGTTTGCCGAGGTGCTAAAGCAAGGCGCTCGCACGTTTAATGTCAGTCGGTCGATGGAAGACGTGATTGACAAGGTGTTTGAGCAGGCCGAGGCCGCACCGCCTGTCCAGCCGCAAGGCCCGCCACCGCCCGATGATACGGCGTTGCAGGTCGAGCAAATGAAGTCGCAGACCGCGCAGATGCAAGCCCAGATCGAGCAACAGCGGACGCAGATGGAAGGCCAACTGGGGCAGGCTGAACTGCAACTGAAGGGTCAAGAGCTTCAGGTAAAGGCTGCGGCTATTTCCCGCGACCCGACGCCACAAGGGTTTGCCTGATGACGCAACAGGGACTGAGGCAGGCCAGTGCGCGGAACCTTAGCGGTTTTGCGACGGGAACGAACTACAACGAAGATTTCCTGCGCTTGTTCGACGCGCAAGGCGTTGCGGCTGGCACGTTTGATGAGCGGCAACTGCGCTGGATCAATGCTCGCATGGGCGCGACTTTCACAAACCTGGACGAAGCCATGCAGGCTTATGCGACAGGTCAAGGCGTTTACAACTGGTCATCGTTGGGTGCGTTAGAAGACACCGCCAACTTTACGCGCGTCATGCCGTATGGGGCGACCTATACCCGCACGGGCGTGGCAACAGGCCTGACGACGGCTGGGCTGATTACATCGTTTGCGGCGGACGCTCCGCAACGGACAGACCGTGGCTTGGCGCTTGAGCCTGCGTCAACCAACATTGTGCCAAGGTTTGCGCCAACGGTCGCTCAACTGTCTCTCGGCCTCAACGCCTCCGACACGACAGCCCCCGCCTCGCCGCCCATTTCGGGCTTGAACTGGTTGGCGCTGGACAACACGGTGTCGTTTGCGGTGGCCTATCAAACGCTGACGGTGACCGGGTCAACTGCCTACGCCATAAGCGTATTGGTCGAGACGCCCGATGGGTCGCAGCCTGTTGCATCCAGCACATCAGGCACGGGCGATTTTAACTTCGTCGCTGGCGGGACGACGGACGCCGCGCCCACGTTTAGCTACACGCGCCTGTCCGGTCATGTGTGGCGTGTGACAGCGGCCATCACCACGCCTGTTACGCCGACAACGAATGACGGCATCATCAGGCACAGCACACAAAACACGCGGGCGCTTAAGTTTGCCGGTTTCCAAGTTGTGCTTGGGGCTGTTGCTGGCAGCCCAATTGTGACGACGGGTTCTGCCCTCGCGCGAAGCCTGCCGGTGTTTACCGAAGTTGTCCCAGCGGGCCGCACTAAGGCATTGCTGACCTATGCTGATGCGACAACAACGCTTGTAACTGGTTTGACGCCAGGTGGGACGTTTGATGTTGCGACTACGGTTATTGCGGCCAGCAAGGGCCGCTTTGCGTCGTCCGAATTGGTTTCGCGGGTGTGGCAAGCATGAGCCGGGCAACCTATCGCAAGTGCCAGGCGTGTGGCGACATTCACGAACTGTCGGAGTGGCCGCGCAAATGCCTAGAGCAGTTCAAGCGCAAGCGTTCTGACCTACCGGCCCCGTTCATCCGCGCTGACGGGATGGACCCGATCCTGAACCACGCCAATGGCCTGATGTATGACAGCCGGTCAGCTTATGAGCGCGGCGTCAAAGATGCGGGATGCGTAATTGTTGGCGATGACAAGCTAACGCCAAGCCCACGGCCTGTGCTGTCTGACCGTGAGCTTAAGCAGGACATCAAGACGGCTATTGATCAGGTGGAGGCCAGACTATGAGCGACATGGAAGACGACATTAGGGCCGCAATGGCTGAGGTTAGTGGCGTTGCGCCAGAACCCGCGCCCGTTGAGGAAGTGGCTGCGCCGGAAGCGGTCATTACCGAGGCAGAAACGCCCCGCGATGACAGCGAAAAGGCAGCAGACGGGCGTGTAAGAGGCCCTGACGGCAAGTTTATTGCCAAGGCGCCAGAAATGGTGCAAGATACTCCCGACCAGCCCTCGGAGGCAGTCGCGGACCCTGCTGTCAAGCTCGCCATCCGCGCCCCGGCTTCATGGTCGCCTGCGGCTAAGGCCACGTTCGATAAACTGCCCCCGGAAGTGCAACAGGCTGTTGCAAAGCGGGAACAGGAGATTGATCACGGACTGCGGCGCAAGTCTGAGGAAGTGAAGCGGTATGAACCGCTGGAACAAGTGCTTGCCCCTCGCCGCGCTCAATGGGCCGCGCAAGGGATGGATGAAGTTCACGCGGTCAAGACGCTGCTTGCAGCACAAGACCTGCTTGAAAAGAACCCGATGCAAGGGCTTGAGTTTCTGGCCCGTTCGTATGGCGTAAATTTGAACACGGCCCAGCCGCAGGGACAGCCCTACCAGGCCCAGCCCGCGCGAGACAGCCACCCAGAGATTGCAGCCCTTAAGCAGCAACTCCAAGTCCTGCAAAGCCAAGTCCAGACGGCGCAGACCGCGCCTATTGTCAGCCAAATCGACGCATTCCAGAACGACCCTGCCAACCTGTATTTCGAGAACGTCCGCGATGACATGGCGGTCCTCTTGCATAACGGGAAGGCATCGGACCTGAAGGAAGCGTATGAGATGGCTTGCTGGATGAGGCCGGATATTCGCCCGTTCCTGCAAACAGCGCAGGCCCCGGCGGCTCCCGTGCAAGGCAAGGCGGCGCAGGCGCGACGGGCGGCTGTCAGTGTCACCGGGTCTCCGGGTCAAACCCGTATTCCCAAGTCCAATGGATCAATCGAGGACGACATCCGCGCAGCTTTTGAAGAAGTTGCCGGTGCGGCCTAGGAGAACTTAAATGACCTCCCCGAATCTTTCGGAAATCGCAACCACGACCCTGCGTAACCGCACGGGTAAGCTGGCTGACAACGTTACCAACAACAACGCAATTCTGTCGCGTATGAACCGTCGTGGCACCATCAAGCCGGTGTCCGGTGGCCGCACCATCCTGCAAGAGCTGGAATACGCTGAGAACGTCACTTATCAGCGTTATTCGGGCTACGAAGTCCTGAACATCTCGCCCAGCGACGTGTTCACCTCGGCTGAGTTCGACTGGAAGCAAATCGCTGTCAACGTGACCATGAGCGGTTTGGAGCAACTGCAAAACTCCGGCGTTGACGCCATTATTGACCTGCTGGCCTCGCGTATCAAAAACGCGGAAAAGACCATGCAGAACGGTGTGGCTGAAGACCTCTACTCGAACGGCACGGCTTCGGGCGGTAAGCAAATCGGTGGCCTTCAGCTTCTCGTCGCTGACGACCCCACCACTGGCACCGTCGGTGGCATCAACCGCGTCAACTGGAATTTCTGGCGTAACCAGAAGTTTCAAGCGACCTCGGACGGTGGTTCGGCTGCCTCGGCTGCCAACATCACCCGCTTTATGAACACGCTGTATCGTCGTTGCTCGCGTGGCACCGACAAGCCGGACCTCATCCTGTGCGATGACAACTACTTCGCATTCTATGAGTCCTCGCTGCAAAGCATCCAGCGCGTCACCAGCCCGGACGAAGCCGACGCCGGTTACGTCTCGCTGAAGTTCAAAGGCACCGACGTGGTGTTCGACGGTGGTTTCGGCGGGGCTTGCCCGGCCAATCACATGTATATGCTGAACACCGGCTACCTGCACTGGCGCCCTCACAAGGACCGCAACATGGTCCCGCTGGAAGAAGTCCGTTCGATCAACCAGGACGCTATGGTCAAGCCTATCGTTTGGGCTGGCAACCTGACCCTCTCGAACGCCTTCCTCCAAGGCGTCCTGTTCCAAACCTGATTTCCCCTAGAAAGGAGCCACTAACATGGCATCGACTGCTGCTACGGTCTTCTCGACCATTCCGACTGTGGGGATTGATCTGGACGACAAGTCCTCGACCCCGGCCTTCGCCGTCAACACGACCGTTCGTGCTAACGACGCTCGCCTTCACCTCTACGCCCGTGCTTCGGAGGCTCTGTCTTCGACTGCAACCATCCTGATCGGCACCAACGGCTCTGCGTCGTCGGATTCCGGTTCGGCTGGTTTCACGGTCAACACCACGGGCGGTGTCGCCGCTGGTCAATATTTTTGGGCCAAGCGCACCGCTATCTAAGCCTCTCGCCTGCCCTAGCCTCCACTGGGGTTAGGTGTTAGCTTAATGGCCTCGGGGTTCGTCCTCGGGGCCATTTTGCTATGGAGGTAGCATGATTAACGTTGTCAGCGTCCGCGTCGGGACCAAATACCCGATAGAATACGTCACCAAGCTTCATGACGGCATCGCCCGGCATCTGGACGAAGAACAGCGCCATTGGTGCCTGACTGACAGGCCAGACGAACTGCCTGAAGGCATTACGGCTATCGCGCACAATCCCGATTTGCCGGGCTGGTGGCAAAAGGTATATCTGTTCTGCGAAGAAGATATGCCGTGGGAGTTAGGCGACGAGGTTCTGTATATGGACCTCGACGTATGCGTAACCGGCAGGCTTGAAGAACTGCAACACGGCATCATCAAAGACTGGCACTGGCCCTGCTACAACAGCAGCGTCATGCGCTGGCAGTATGGCGACCATTCCGACATCTGGACGTGGTTTGAGCCTGAGTTCATCGACCTGCCGTCTGATACCCTGCAAGGCTTGCTGCCTGAAGGCCAAGTGAACGGCGGGGACCAAGAGTGGATCACGCAAATTAGCACCTGGGACACGTTCCCTGCTGATATGTTCGTGTCATACCGGAATGCGGTATCATGGCCCCCTGAGACAGCTAGGGCGGTCATCTTTCACGGACAGCCCAAGCCGCATGAAGTGACCGAGGGGTGGGTGCCAGGTGTTTGGCGCGTCGGTGGCTACACGGCCATGCCAGAGTTACGGGGCATGAACGTCACGCACGACTTTGCCTATGCCAACGTGCGGACAAACGTGCAGCGGGACTTGGCGTGGTTTTCCGGCTTTGGGGATCAGGATAAGGCTTGCGTCATTGTGGGTGGCGGTCCCTCGCTCGCGGACGGTGTGCAATCGATCAAAGACCATCGCAGACGCGGCGCAAAGATTATTAGCGTCAACAATGCGATGCGGTATCTGATCAAGCACGGGCTAACGCCAGACGGTCACGTCATGCTGGATGCGCGGGAAGAAAATCTGCACATGGTCGAGGATGCGCCAATGTCCGTGCGCTATTTTCTAGCCTCTCAAGTTCATCCTTGCGTGTTTGATGCGCTTTCAGGGCATGATGTTGTTCTGTGGCACAATGCGATGGGTTCGGGTGAGGAACTTATGGACATCATCAAACCGTGGTTTGACGAGGGGCCAGACCAGAAGCCCTGCGTTTTAGTGCCTGGTGGTGGCACTGTGGGCCTTCGGGCTATCAATCTGGCGTGGCTGTCGGGGTATAAGAAAATACACCTTTATGGTTTCGACAGTTCCTATGCCGAGGGCGTTCACCATGCCTATTCGCAAAGCCTGAATGACGGTGAAGCGACAATGGATGTTGTGCTGGGTGACAAAACATACACTTGCGCCCGCTGGATGATTAGGCAGGCGATGGAGTTTCAGCAGCAGTTTTTGTATCTGCGCGACCGTGGCGTGAAAGTCATTGCCCACGGGCGCGGGCTCGTGCCGGACATGGCAAGGTTGCTGGCGTGAAACAATACCATGAGCGGAACGACAATGACCGGCGCAAGGCGTGGGCAACGCTCAAATGGTATCCTGAGCGGCTGACGGACGCTGACCGTGCGTTGCTGCTGCTGGAAGAGCCGGACTTTTATTTTCCAGTTGACGCTCAACGGCACCTGTATGACGAAAAAGGCTTTGCAAAGTGAAACAGATTGACGGTCTTTGGTGGCCCGATTTCGACGTTAAATGCCGTGCCGTCGTCATTGCTGAGTGCGCCGCTGCTATGCCCCTTGTTCTGCCGTTGGTGACGGAAAAGCGGGTGTGTGTTCAAGCCGGTGGCAATGTCGGGGTGTATCCGCTTGCGCTGTCAAAGGTGTTTGGTCAGGTCATTACGTTTGAGCCGGATGAAGACAATTTCGAATGCCTGCACAAGAACGTCACATATGACGAAGCCCTTGTATATTTCGGGGCGCTTGGGGCGGAACCTGGCTGGTGTGCGGTTCAGCGCATCGACACGGACAACTGCGGTTCACACAAGACGCTGCCGGGATCGGCTATCCCCGTGCAAACCATTGATAGCCTTGGCCTCGACCAGTGCGATTTGATCTGGCTGGACATTGAGGGTGCCGAAGCGGACGCCATTAAAGGCGCACTAGCGACAATTGAGAAGTTTTCGCCTATCATAGTCCTCGAAGAAAAAGGACTAGGTTCCAAAGCCGATCTGCCTGGCTATTCTAGCGTGATGCGGATTGGAAATGACACTGTGTATCGGAGGACATAGATGGATTATGTAGCACCAGACGGACGGGACCGGATCATTCCGCGTTTCCATATCAAGCCGGTTCGTAACAACTTTCTGTCAGAGAAAGAGGGCCGCGAGGTCTGGGCTGACGTTGAGTATGTGGAACTCATCGTGCCGGGCGATAACAAGAATATCGTTGACGTTGCCGTAAAGGAAGAACACCGCGAACGTTGGCCGACCAAATACGCTGCGTTTAAGGCTAACATGGAAGCCCCTGAGAGCGGGACACCGCTAGAGGAATGGGCGGGCGTGGGCCGCAGTCAGGTGATTGAGCTTAACAGCGTTCATATCCGCACCGTTGAGGCTCTGGCGGGTCTGTCTGATGCCCAGCTTGCGAAATGCGTTCCTATGGGTGGTCAAGCCCTTCGTGCCAAGGCGCAGCGGTTCATTGAGCAGACGGAGGCGGAGAAGCCGCTTGCGGAACTGACACAGCGCATTCGTGAGCTTGAGGAAAAACTGGCACTGGCTCTAGAAGCCAAAATCGAAAAGGAAGTGGCATGAGCAACCTTGAACGCGACGTGATGTATAAGCCTGGTGCTACCTTCTACAAGGAGGGAAAGTTCCTGATGTTCCGCTTTCAGGCCGATTCGTCGTCGGTCATTGGCCCGCGTGTAGCTACAGACGCTGACAAGGCGGCACATGGCGCGGAATATGATATGTATCTCAAGACGGCGTTCAATAACGCGCCGATTGAAGCGTTTGATCACGACGGGGTGGATGGTCCCGGCGGTGTAGCCCAGCCTGTCAGCGACGACCAAACGGACGTTGTGGCGGAACATGAAACCATCCCCGCCTTCAAAAAGCGCGGGCGTCCTGCAAAGGCTTAACCAATGGCGATGAACCTTCTTCAGATTGTCCAAAGGGCCTGCCGCCTTTTGTCTATTCCCGTGCCCACGGAAGTCGTCAACTCGACTGACGCGCAGGTTCAGCAGCTTTACGCACTGGCCAATGAAGAAGGCGACGAACTGTCAGGCACCTATGATTGGCAGGTGATGCGAAAGCAGCATCTGTTTAATACGGTGGCAAGCGCGGTGCAGGCGAGCGCAGTTCCGTCTGACTTGGATCACTTTATCGCAAACTCGTTCTTCAACAGGACGACAATGCGTTACATTTACGGGCCTATTACTCCGCAAGAGTGGCAGGCGATCCAGGCGCAGCCCCAACTCAATCGCGTGTTTCTGGCGTTCATTGAGCGGGATAATCAGTTTCTGGTTACGCCGACGCCAGCCGCAGGGCAGGCCATTGCGTATGAATACATCACGACAAACTGGGCTAAATCGGCGGCGGGATCGGCGCAATCGTCATTCCTCGCTGACACCGACCTGACGTATCTGGATGACAAGCTGTTCCCGCTTGGCCTCCGCTGGCGCTTCCTCAAGTCCAAGGGGCTGGATTATAGTGAAGATTTTAGAACTTACCAAGGTGAACGAAACCAACGGATGGCGAGAGACGGTGGAAACACAATCATAGACAGCACCGGCGGCAATTATTATGGTTGGTCCACAAACATACAAGAAGGAGGATTTCCTGGATGATTGCGTCACTTAAACTTACAAAAGGTTTTAGTGCCGTTGTGGACAGCGACGACTATGATTTGTCGATGTTTAATTGGTGCGCGGCAACTATTGGGAATTGTGTTTATGCTGCGCGTGATGTTGGCGGCCGGAAAGCGAAAAAACGCGTTCTGCTGCATCGCGTCATTGCGGAGCGCATGGGGCTGGATTTGACCAGTAGCGTCGTCGATCACATTAACGGCGACGGACTGGATAACCGGCGCTGTAATCTCAGAGCCGTCACTCGCGCGGAAAACGCAAAAAACCTGACGGGAGAGCGCAGCAACAATACGTCTGGGTTTATGGGCGTCTGTTACGAACCGCGATATCGGCACAAGTGGTCGGCGTCCATTTCGGAAGGCGCTAAAAAAACGATTATTGGCCGTTTTGACACAGCAGAAGAAGCCAACGCTGCCAGGCTTGCGGTGGAAAAACAGCGGTGGGGCATCCAACCGCGTCGAGAGGCTGCCCACGCATGATCCTGTTCCTGTCCATTTCCGACACAAAAAACCAAGAGACGCAGCGCAAGAAGATTAACGCGCTGCTGTCGGCCTATGCGCCGGGCTATGGTTCGACGTTGCCGGATGTTGCAGACAGCCCAGACGGTCGGTTGTTCTATATCGGCGCACAAGGCTATCAGAACCGTTCCGGGGCATGGGTGGCATTATGATGCATCTTGCGCCTTGGGAGCGGGCTGGAATGAGTTGCGCCGCTTATAGGGCGGTTCAAGACCAATGGGTGTTGCTGGCTTATGCGCTGGCCAAGACAGGTGTGCCGGTGATGGAGGCTCTGGCAAGGACGAAACAAGAGGCGGGAGCCGGGGCTTTTAACTGATGCGACAGGCAGCACAGCGATACGGTCGCCAGCCTTTACGGTCGGTAACTCAGCAGCGGGTATCTATCGGACGCGCTGTTCCGGCTCCCGTTGGTGGGTGGGATGCACAATCCCCGTTAGCCAATATGCCTGCCGAA
>Ga0181350_1000175_pt1 | contig 19460 bp, 38 predicted proteins | sample Su13VDMM110DCMD_FD_130105 | JGI IMG/M metagenome (GOLD analysis project Ga0181350, IMG submission 130105) | Freshwater viral communities from Lake Michigan, USA - Su13.VD.MM110.DCM.D | ecosystem: Environmental > Aquatic > Freshwater > Lake | place: USA: Michigan | collected 2013-07-16
ATAAAAAAGCAGTTGCCCTTGGTAAGGACATCCACAGCCTCTATAAAGAATTCAGCAGTTTCTACCAAGCGGCAGATACGGTTCATGTAGCAAGCAGCAAGGCCAGGATTGCTTCAGTTGGAAAGACAGATGCACAGATTAGCGCACAAGCACTCCAAATTGCACTGGCATCTAAGGCGTTGCGAGAGCATGAAAAAGAGCTGAAGGACATTCTCTTCTATACTGGCAATGCGCCAGTGTGGGAAGAGATGATGGCAGAGCGAACTAGGTTAAAGAAAGAACGGGATTTTTTAGAGCAGGAAGAGGATAAACGTAAGCAGAAGGACAAGGAAATGAAGATTGCGATTATCATGAACACACTCTGGATTTCTGGTGCATCTGCTATCGTTGTTCCGCTAGTAAGTGTCGCATTTCACGTTATTACAAATAGGGGTTTTTGATGATTCCAATTATTGGCGCATTGTTGGGTACGCTTGCTGAAAGCGGCCTTAACCTTCTCTCTTCCGCTATTCAGGCCAAAGGCAAGGAAGTTGTCGAGAACACATTGGGAGTTAAGATTCCCGATAATCCCACTCCCGCTGACGTTGAGAAGCTACGCGAGTTGCAGTACCAACATGAAGAGCGCCTGATTGAGCTAGGCATCGAGAAGGCCAAGCTGGAAATGGCTGAACTTGAATTGTATGCAAAAGCAGCACAAGCCGATGCCAACAACATCACAGACCGCTGGAAAGCGGATATGTCTAGCGACTCTTGGTTGTCCAAGAACATCCGGCCTATGTCGCTGATTGCTATCTTCTGCGGCTACTTTCTGTTTGCCATGATGAGCGCGTATGGCTACAACGCCAATGAGTCCTATGTGACCCTGCTGGGCAACTGGGGAATGCTAATCATGGGTGCGTACTTTGGTGGACGTACCGTTGAGAAACTGGCTGAGATGAGGAGCAACAAATGAGCATTTTTATCCCCGTCTTGTACATCTGTATGAATGGGCATTGCGAGTTCTTTCAGCAAAATGCCTACTACACCGACAGGCAAAAGTGCATAGCAGTTGTTATGGAAAAGAAAGAAGAATACGTCAAAATGGGTGCAGTAGTGGATGCCACTTGCATTGACCTAATTGTTCAAAAAAGGGGTTTGTATGAGTCTTAGTAAAGAGCAGGCAGGTTTCCTATTAGATATGTGCAAGCTGATTCAGTACGCTACTGAGCAGGGCTTTATGGTCACAGGTGGCGAGTTGGCGCGTACACCTGAACAGCAGGCCATCTATGTCAAAACAGGACGTAGCAAGACGATGAATAGCATTCACTTAAAACGCTGTGCAATGGACTTGAACTTCTTTAAAGATGGGAAAATCATCTGGGATAAAGCTACTTTGGCTCCACTTGGCGCGTATTGGGAAAGCCTACATCCTAAGCATCGTTGGGGAGGAAATTTTCGTTCATTGGTGGACTGCCCTCACTTTGAGCGCAACGTATAACCATGTGCATATTGATGCAATAGATGTGTGCTAGATTCCGCGCAACTTTGCGGAGTCTATATGCAAGCTAAAGTTTCGCGTCAAGAGTTCATCAATGTTTGGAACCGTTATGGCTCCGCTACCAAGGTAGCAGAATATTTAGAAGTTTCGGAACGGCTAGTTCACCGCCGTAGACGCAGGATAGAAAAAGACTTGAACCAGCCGCTTGTCAGCGTTGATGAGCGAGGGAAAGCATACGCTCACATTCAGCCAATCAAAACGTCTCTCAATCGGGTTGACCTTGGCATCCTTGACCAGACCATAATCGTCTTTTCTGACGCGCACTTTTGGCCTGGGGAATACACAACTGCCTACAAGGGTTTGCTGTGGGCAATCAAAGAGCTAAAGCCTCATGCAGTCATCAGCAACGGTGATGCATTTGACGGGGCTACGGTTAGCCGCCACGACCCGTTAGGATGGTCAAAGACTCCTAGCGTTATCGAAGAGTTAAAAGCGGTTCAAGCGCATCTTGGCGAGATTGAGGAAACAGCCAAAGCAGCACGGCACAATGTAAAGCTGCTGTTTACATGGGGCAATCACGATACACGCTTTGCCAACAAGTTAGCGTCACAAGCGCCGCAGTACAAAGAAGTGCATGGATTTAAGTTGGAAGACCATTTACCAGCATGGGAGTTTGCATGGTCTGTTTGGCCTACAAAAGACTGCGTTATAAAGCACCGTTATAAGAACGGCGTTCATGCCGCCCATAACAACACTGTAAATGCAGGAGTCAGCATTGTTACTGGTCATTTACACAGCCTAAAAGTGACTCCATTTGCCGATTACAACGGCAATCGGTATGGCGTAGATACGGGGACTTTAGCAGAGCCGTATGGCCCACAGTTTGATTATGGCGAGGGCAGCCCACTCAATCATCGGTCTGGATTTGCGGTTCTGACATTCAAAGGTGGTAGGATTTTGTGGCCTGAGCTAGTTCACAAGTGGGGCGAAAATCAGGTTGAATTTCGGGGTCAAATCATCAACGTATAGGAGTTACCATGTATCAGTTTGAAATGCTAATCGAGTCGGGTTCTATCACCATCGACACCGATGACATGAACGTCATCAAGGTCATCCAGGACGCAGCCGCTTACTACGAAGCAAACGGTTGGGAAGTCGTGGAAGACATCGAAGAAGACGAAGAAGAAGTTGAAGAGGACGAAGAGTCCGAAGACGATTGGGAAGAAGACGAAGAAGCCTAATCGGGGTAAATCATAGCCAATGCGTCTTGAACAGACGCTTGGATTTTAGACACGACTTGCTCAAAAGGCAGGTCGTTTTTTCTATGTTGACGCAGTATTTCGTTTATCTCATGCAGAGTCTGCCAAGCATAGCCCGAATGGATAGCTTTTATGGCCTCTTCTTCGTCATTAAATGTGGCGTTGATTTTCATGTTCATTCCTTAGTCTTTCTGTTGTTTGGTTTAGGGCAATTCTGAGGCACATCGGCTACACACCAAACAGCCTCTGGCGGCTTTTGATGCTCCCCTAACAGCCACCTATCAATATAGCAATCTGGCATCTTTTTTAGGCAGGTGCGTACAACCCGTGAATCAATAAATGTCTTTGTGCAGATTTCTGAGACTGTTAAACCATCAGGGAAGTTATGCAGTAAACCCCGAATAATTGGCGATTTTGGTGCATGGCGGACATTCTCAAAACTCATTGCTCCCCCTTTAGCTTAACTTCCACTTCTTCAGTTGCAACGATGTGGTACACGTTGCCCTCATCATCTGTACACACACTGTACATACCGTCTAGGTGGTGAAAATTTAGCTCCAGTCCATCTTTGAGTACGATTGTGCTATTTTTTGGCACGTCATATAGTTTCACTTTTGACCGCCATTTCGTTTAATGCAATGTCTACTTCAGCTTGCGCCGCCATGCCATCCTCATACCCACGCGCATAAGAGTTCTGCTCCATAGCAATCAGTTGGTTAATTAGGCGCTGCTGTATCTCGCAGATGCGCGTCAGGCTATCCATAGCCAGGTCTTTTTTACTCATGGTGCGATGCTTATCAATAGCCGCATCACGCTTTGAATTAAATCCGGTCATGTTTCTCTCCTCAGCTTGTTGTACAGCGCCTGTTGGTTCTGTTCCCACATAGGCGTTGATGGTTTGTAGTCCATGTACTGTTCGTACATCTTCAACAAAGTCTCTTTGTCGATGTAGTAGTTGCGTACCACCGCCAGCTCAAAGATGTCCGCTGACAACGCTTTCATTGCTGACTTGTGGTGACAATCATCACCATCCCAATCATCTATAGCCTTGGCGCTCCACTTCAGGTCATCGCCTATTCTGCGTAGCACTCTCATGCTACCGCCCACCACACAATGCCACCAACAGCAGTAACAAGCAAAATAAACAAAAATATAACAATTAGAACGGTTGCCATGCTAACGAATAAGTCGCCGCCAGCATCGGTATCTTCATCGTTCATGCCTGCTCCTTCAGCTCATCCAATGTGTTGGTCAATCGTTCGATTCGGTCAATGTTGTATTGCACTACGCTTCTTGCGTAGTCTTGTGCGCTCTGAGCTTCCAATTTAGACCGATGCGCCTCTACCAATTCTTTGACCACCAATTCAATAAGGGTAGGCGTTTGTAAGAGTTTTTTGATTGAGTTAATCATTTGCACTCCTTAGTAAACGAAGCAACCCACACTTCGCACTCGGGCTGATAGGTGGCATACCCCAAGTAAAACCCTGCTGCAATGATGCTGGCGCATAAGCCAACCAGGGCAAAGAAGTCTAGAATGTATTTCATGCCTCATCCTTCACAAACACGCCATTGGCAAGCAATGTGCCTTTGCGGTCTTTGATTTCCTCATAAGCCAATTCCATGCAATCAACTAGGTTGATGTCCTGCAAGGCGCAATAAACAATGAGACAAACCATCACATCACCAACGCCATCAGCAATGCCATCCTGGTCATTCTTGATGGTTGCATCTGCCAACTCACCAATTTCACTCATTGCTTTGAGTAATTGAGTTTGTGGGTGGCTGTTAGGAATGATTTTCCTAGCCTCTGCCCATCGAATGATGTCCAATTCTAAAATTGCATAAGTAGCCATAAATTACTCCTAAAAGGTGGGGGTACTTGCTATCAGGCGGCAACTGCGAATCGATACCCTGCTTTCCCCCCGAAAATCAAAAGGGTATGGAATCCAAATCGTCATCCTTTGGAAAGCCATCATCTCGCGGGAATCCATCTTTAGGCTTTGGAGTGTTCAGGTAAGCCCAACCATTCCAGCCGCCTTCAATCACAGGGATGGAGTCCAGCTTCAACTGCTTGCCATTCTTGGTTTCGATGATGCTGCCAATCTTTTGGTAGTTGTTTTTCTCAACACCATCTTTGGTGTACTTGCCATTTACCACTGTCACTTCGTATAGCTTTGCCATTTTTAACCCTTTGAAAGTTCAGATTGTTTTTTAAGTGCGCTGCGTGTTTTGCTATCAAGCATCCCGTACAGTGCTACTTTTTCCTCAGCATCAACGATGCCTTGGTACTCACCAAGAGCGCCGACAACATCATCTGCTGCCATGCGCTCATTGATTGCTTGTGCCACACGAGCGACCACATTTGTTCTCCCTGGTGACACCAATTCAGTCTGTGCTGCTTTTATTCGAGGCCCGCGAGACGCTGCCTCTCCATCATCGTCTTCAGGAGCTATTCCACAGGCCGCCATGAGGCTGTAGCGCCGTGCATAGGTCAGTGCGCTGCCATACCCCTGCGGGTCTTGCTTTGCTGCTGGAACGTGCAATTTGCCGCACTCCAATGTCTCGCCAGACTCATGGATGAAAACAGTCTCTACTGTCACGCCTGTGCTGTCCTCAGAGGTGCGCTGCACAAGCGCAATCCCTGCGTTGTTGAGGCTGTCAATAACTGCTTCGATGCAGCCTGACAAGTCCACATACTTGCTGCGAAAGTGTGGGTTGGTCGATGTCTTGAGTGCAGGGCCAAAAGCCTTTTGTGCTTTGACCAGTGCTGTTGCTATTTCTTTCATTTTGCGTCCTTATAAATTTGATTCAATTGCTCTTTGTGCCACTCAATGCGTTCATCTTGGATTTCTATCCAGCGGCACAGGTGCTTCACATAGATTTCCAGATAGATGGCAGGTTCTATTCTGCTTTTGCAATCTGCAATAATTTCCTCTGCGTTGTTTGATGTAATCATTGTTTGCGCTCCCACAAGATTTCCTGCTGGAGCTTCTTCATTTCATCGCTGTTGTATTGAGCCTCATGGCACAGTCCACGGATGTGGGCTTGGAGCACTCCAACTTGGTAGGCCAGCCTGTCTGCTGGGTCTTTTGCGCCGTAACGCTGTGCAGCTTCTTCTGCATCAGCAATGATGCGGTCAGCTTCTTGATTAGCGGTCATCTTCGAGCCTTTCGGAAATTTTGTTAGTGATGTGTTCGCGTGTTGAGTCGCTAAGGTAGTCAATCCACTCAAGTCCTTCGTATACGATTGAATAGACCACTAAGGTGTTCATCTCTGTATCCCATTCGTATTCGACTAGGAGCTTGGCAACTTCTCCGTTGCCCATCCTGTCCCAGTCAACTTCGCGGGTGCTGTTGTAGACAGTCATTTGTCTGCTCCTTCGTACTCATCCATTTCATTGTTCAGGATGTCTTCCTGGTCTTCAGGATACAGGTCGGTGAACGGCACAAAGTGGTTCTCTTGGCAGCAGTGATACTTGCTACCCTGTGGCTCAAAGCAATAGCAGCAAAATGTGGTGGTTGATAGCTCTCTCCTGACTAGCTCTCTGAATGGTGTGTGAATCATAAAAAACCTTTCTTGGTCAATAAATCCGCTTGCCCTTTGCTTGCGGTAGGCACATCTTATCGCAGCTTTCCAGCCTTTTTTGAACTATTTCGTAGGGGTTTATACCTATGTTTTTATCAAAAAACCGTGATAGGCTTGCGGGATGACTATGGATGAACTTGAACTTCAGAGCGCAGAAATCCTGCTATGCCAAGCTATTGAACTGGCTGGCGAGTACAACATTGCTGATGACCTGGACGCTGCCACAATTGCCCTGCTAACACGGGCACTTGAAGTAGCCAAGGAAAAGGTATAGAATTTGGGCACGGCTAGCCTTAGCGGGCGAAAAGGCGACTCGTTACCGCCCTGCCGATGTTCTTTTAAGTAACGCTAACCTAGAACGTAAGGTTGCAAAATGCACTATTACCAATTCAACATTGGTGACTATCAGAGCCACACGGCTCATCTCACAGACATTGAAGACTTGGCCTACAGGCGTTTGCTTGATTGGTACTACCTCCATGAGCTTTCCATCCCACTTGATTTAACAGAGGTTGCGAGACAGATTCGTATGCGAACGCATAGCGATTGCATTGCATCCGTATTGCGAGAGTATTTTGAGCGCACAGAAGATGGGTGGATTCACCATAGAGCAAACAAGGAAATGGCTAAGGTTGGCGAGAAGTCTGAGAAGGCTGCTGCTAGTGCTAAAGCCCGATGGGACAAGCCAAAGGATGCGAACGCATTGCGAACGCAATCCGAAGGCAATGCTACACATAACACATTACCCATTACACAGGACACATTACACAAGACACAAAAGAAGCCAGTCGCCCCGCCGTTCGGCGTGACGGATAGTGTTTGGCAAGATTGGATAACTTTAAGAAAGTCGAAGAAAGCAGCAGTCACGCAGACAGCATTGGATGGCATAGAGCGTGAGGCCAAGAAAGCAGGCGTAAGCCTACAGACAGCATTGGAAACCTGTTGTGCGAGAGGCTGGACAGGATTTAAGGCCGAGTGGATGGAAGAAAAGCTAACTCCAGCACAAAAGGCGCAAAACAATATGCACCAGTTGACTCGCGGCCTATCAGCACCAAAACCTTTTTGGGCCAAACCAGTGGAGGTGGACAATGACCGACTTTTGCAATCCTGACTCAGGCTTTGATTACGTTTTTGCCAGACTCAATGCAATCTATGGCGCGACATTTCTTCGGCATTGGGACGGAATAGACCCGCAGATGATTCGCCAGGAATGGATAAATCAGCTTGGCATCTACTTGACCTACCGACCACGGATGGACTACGCAATCAATTGTTGCGACCCGAATTTCCCGCCTAGTGCGTTGAAGTTCAAGGAACTGTGCAGCAATGGCCCATCAATCCCGCATCCAACAGCCATTGAAAACAAGCCCGCAACCAAGCCGATGCCGCCTGAGATACGGGAGCAATTGGCTGCGCTCAGAAAGAAAATGACAAACAATGTTTGACCCATTCAAAATCACAGAACCCACTTGCATCAGTTTTAGTGGTGGACGCACTAGTGCCTACATGCTATGGCGCGTTTTACAAAGCAATGGAGGGCTTCCAAAAGATGCTGTTGTCTGCTTTGCCAATACGGGCAAGGAAGATGAGGTAACGCTGCGGTTTGTCCAGGACTGTAGCGAGCAATGGAATGTGCCAATCACTTGGTTGGAATACAGGGCAGATGGATACGCTGTAGTTGACTACGCCACGGCTAGTCGCAACGGTGAGCCATTTGAGGCGCTGATACAAAAGCGGAAATACTTACCCAACACTTTTGCTAGGTTTTGCACTTCAGAGCTAAAAATTGTTCCAATGAAAAAATACCTCAAGTCTTTGGGGCATGAGGACATTGTGACTTTTGTAGGCATCCGCGCAGATGAACCTAGGCGTGTTGCCAAGATGAAAACCAACGAAGACATCAAGGAAACGCCATTAGCAACGGCAAACGTCACAGTGGCAGAGGTTTTGTCATTTTGGGACAAGCAGCCATTCAACCTACAAACCATCACAGTCAACGGTAATTCACTGTTAAGCAATTGCGACCTATGCTTTCTCAAGAAAGCAGACCATTTGCTTGGGTTGATTCAGGACAAGCCCGAACGGGCTGTTTGGTGGGCAAATATGGAGCAAAAAATTGGCGCACGATTTAATCAGGCGCACCCAAGCTATGAGGCGATGTTGAACTACAACGAAAAGCAGCGCGATATGTTCGACCCTAACGAAGAAAGCATATCCTGCTTTTGCGGGGACTAACAATGTTTGACGCTGAAGCAATCCGAACCAGAGTCTTTGCCGACATGGTGCGACTGTGCCGCTTGCCAGCTTGGAAGGAGTGGGCTTGGCAGGAAGTAAAGCGGATGGACGAGGACGATTTATTCAGGGGCATCAAATTCCACGTTTTGAAGGAAATGAAAAAATGAGACGCGCAGCAAGGGTCGATGAAAACCAAAAAGAGATAGTGCAGGCACTACGGGACGCAGGCGCGTATGTCTGGATTATTGGTCTGCCCGTTGACTTGTTAGTAGGCTACAAAAACTGGACTTTCCTAATGGAAGTTAAAACCGACTCTAAAAAGCGTTTTACGGGCCTACAGGCCGACTTTTTCCAAAACTGGAAGGGCGGCACATTGTGCAGGGTTGACAGCCCACAGGCGGCTCTAGAGATGATTAGGGCAGTCGAATGAGAGCCATGCGTAGCGCAAGTGCAGCCCATGTTGATTTTGGTGACTTTGCGGGAATGGTCGAATCAAACCCGAAACTGTTGCCAAGCGACTTGGACATGATTATTGAGCGAAAGGGTAAGTTTTTCGTTGGCGAATGGAAACGCCAGGGCGAAAACCTTAGCCAAGGGCAAGAGATACTATTAAAAACACTTGCCAAGCAGCAACAATTTACAGTTTGCGTGATTATTGGTAATACTGATACTGAGACAGTTATTAACTCAGTGTTATGTATTAGTAAATCAGGCGAGTATAGAAAGATAGGCGCGTCATTAGATGACCTAAAAGTGTTTATAAACCAATGGTATGAGTGGGCCAATGGTTAGACCCACAGAACCCAGCGCAACGCATTTTCTTCGTAAGCTGAAAACCGAAGAGAAAATGATTCTCTTGGCAGCGGGAAATGGATGTACGACAAGGGGATTCAATAATTGCCTAGACGCATTCCAGGTTTTGTGGAACCTAGGATACCGCCCAGACGCTGATTTAACCGAATGGCTAGGGTTGGTACAGGCAGACGAAAAAAACGGCGTGTAAGCCGTTCTAGTGCGTTTCTAGGGCATAAAAAAAGACCCCGAAGGGTCTTAGTGGTGCAAATGGTCTACTTTTTGAGTAGTCGCAGCAATGTTGCGAGAATGGCGTAAATCAATTTAAGCACTCCCAATAATTGGATGCTTCATTTGCAGTCACATTTTCTTCATTGTGCCATCCAAGCCACAATTCAGCCGTGAGAATGTCTCCCATCAGCCACCATCCAAAATTGCTATTATTGGGCATTTGACCATATATATGCACTTCTGCGTCGCGGGTAATACGATAGCAACGTGCCCCGTATTTTTCCCGTAAAGCAAAACGCAATTTATTGTAATTTTTCATGGTTTCATGCTCGCAAAATATGGCGCATAAAATGTTTTATTATCTCCGCGCCCTTTGCCGCTAATGTCAATTGTCGATAAAACTACTTGACTAAAACAATGCCGCAAGGCAGTATCTTTTTTAATATGCCCATGAAAAACGCGCATAGCAGAACCCGTGGGTGTATTTTTAAAGCAATAGGATTTTTTTAGGTAGCTCATTCTGTAACCTCTTTAATTTCTACATTGTTTCCGCCATTTTCCTCTGCTTCGGAAACCATGTAAAACCATGATATATAACCCGCATCAGACGCGAATGCCTCTTGTGCGTCTTTCTGAGTATCTGCTATCCAGTCGCCAAAATCTAGGCCATTGGCTGAAAAATTAAATGTTTTCATGGTTTCATATTCCAGAAATAGATAATAAAAGGCGCGCCGATAGTCGCTGCGATAATCAGGCATTGAAAGAAAGATATTAGGGTTTTCATGCTGTAAACTCTTCGATTGTGTTAGTGATAACCCACGCGCCCATATCACCATTCCATGTAACATCGGGCAGGGTAATCTGATAATGGGAAACTACTTTCATAACATCCGTGTAATCGGTTTTGTAGTCGCACAATGGCGAGCCCTGATAGATAAGAATCCAACCACGCTCAGAAAATGATAGATGGGCTTTATGGTCTTGATTTTGATTTAGTTTCATGATTGATTTACCAGTGTGTGTGCGTATTCGGTGGCAGATACGCATTTGTTGAAAATACGCTGCGATATCACAGCATCGGCATCGGTATCTATAAACATAACCCTGTAGGTTCCAATTGGTGTCCCTGATACTTTGACGTATAACTCAGGGTAATTGGCGCATGGGCGCGCCCATATCATGCTATCAGTTTTATCAGTGTTTCCAATCATAGGGTTTCCTTAGATAGACATTAAACGGATTACTTTAGCCATTTTTACGCCATGCGCCGGATAACAGATTAGCTCGATATCTTTATTCCAGCAGGCACGGCAGCCGGAGCATTTCCCTTCGTTCTCATAGGCGCGACAGAGAGAAGCCCCTAGCGCATCCGTATAGGTGGCAGCATCCGGCCCGATAACGCTACCATGCAGCCCTGGCGTATAGCTCCCGTCTACAGAATCAGCGGAAAAACGTACGGAGACATTGTCTAGCTCGCGCATAGCATCAAATACCATGCGGAATTTGGGGAATTTATGCATCCGTGTGGGCAGCCAATGCTTGCACCACGGCGTACGTTGCATTACGTCTAGGATTTTCTCCGCCAGGGCTAAGTTATAGACATCACCCGAATCAAACCAACGAAAATATCGGTCGCGCTCCAATTCTGCGACCATTTCGTCTGCCCATTCCTGACGTTGCCAGTCTGCCCGATTAGCCAGTCTAGGCGCGCGCACGTTGGGATAGTTGTAGTTTCCTGTGGTCGCATAGCAGCCCCTACAGGCTGGAACCAATACGCCAGGGCTTTCTATGCTGCCCGGGCAAGTGTCAATGGCCTGTAACGACCAGGAACGGATTCCGTCTAACTTAGATGTAACGCTAATTTTTAACATGGTAAAAATCCTATAAAAACCCCGAAGGGCAAAACAGTTTGCGATAGTGCAAACCCTACAGCCCCAGCCCGTGAGGCTGTAAGAGTGCGCTATGCCGATGCTGTATGGCGTTCTGCGATATCACCCCATGATGCAATGCGATAAGCCCCGCTAAAGCGCACCAGTGTTGGCGTGTAGGTATCGCCCGCATTCAAATACATACACTCGCCCCGCTTTGTATCGAAAGCCTCTACACCGTGAAAATCACCTAGAGCGTTAAGGCACTCCATGCGGATATCTTGCGTAGTGGGAGCGTGATAGCACTCTGCTACTCGAGCAGCCCCTACAGGCGTTCTAAGTAGCTGCTCGCGACTCATTAGCAGTAGAGCTTTAGCTTGCTTGGCGTTATCGCCGAATATGGTGCTGAGTGATTTGATAGATGGTGAGCGTAATGGCATGGTAGTCCTTGATGTAAAAACCCTTGCGGGCGATAAAAGAAGGGTGAAATTCTGACCCTCTCACATATATAGCATAATAGAATCGTGCCAAGGTTTGTAAGTCGTTGATTTATAAGACCCCTCCAAAACCCTAATGTGTTTATATACAGTTATTTAGGAACGGTACTATAGTTGGATAGAGCCAGATAGAGCCAGATGATGGAGCCAGATAGAGCCAGATGGGAAACAATTAGGTATGGCAGAAAAGGTACACTCCCATTCCACATTATGAAACGTAACTAATTTTGCCCAGGCAGAATTTCACCATATGAAATTTCACTATGTGAAACGCAACAATGCTTGTGCTTAGTTAATGCAGAATACGAACAATGTACTTAGTTAGTGCAATGACCGAACAAAGCATATGCCTGGGTGTGATGCGTGGGTGTGAGTGAGTAATAGGGGGGGGAGGGGTACGGTGTGAGTGTGAGAAATTGTAGGAGCCCCCTCACCACCGAAAAAGCTAAATCAGCATTTACACCAACTCACGCTTGCTCTAAGAAGAAAGAAGAAACTCAATCCTGTTAAAGATTCAGACGAACTATGGCATCCACTGGGGGGAATCTCATTAGAGATACAGCACCTTGTTTATCTAAGCTAACCTTGTTAGGCTCTACCTGTTGCACCCGTTTGCTTGTTAGCTAATAGAGTTGCTGATAGACTCGCTACGTTTATCTGGGTTGGTAAGCTGCCTGCCTTCCCAAGGGCTGGATGATGGCCCCGATTCATTATGGCACAGGTCTCCGAAAGGATAAAGATGAAAAAGATGACTTTAGAGCGGTTTGCAAAGAACCCTCCTGCGGTGTTACCTAAGACTGAATCACAGCGCATCAAAGAGCTAAAGGACATGATGATTAGCGCGTCTGGCAAGGATGTTGTCAGCAAGGTGATTGAGATTGCTTTGAACGATGAGCACCCAGGTCAGGTCACTGCATTGAAGATGTGCATGGATAGGGCGCTGCCTGTGTCTATGTTTGAGAAGGACAAAGGCGCTAGGTCTGCTGTGACTATCAATATCACTGGCATTGGCGACACTCCTATTGTCAACCGTGTCAATGAAGAGGTTATCGATGTCTGACCTTAACTTTAGTCTGCTACCTTGGCAGCGCGAGGTCTTTACTGACAAGTCACGGTTCAAGGTTGTTGCTGCTGGCAGGCGGTGTGGAAAATCTCGCTTGGCTGCTACCGCACTCATTATTGAGGCGCTACAATGTCCTGCGGGTTCAGCAGTCTTGTATGTGGCTCCAACGCAGGGACAGGCTCGTCAGATTATCTGGGATGTGTTGATGGAGATTGGCAGGGAAGTCATTGCTAACTCCCATGTGAACAACATGGACATCACCATGATTAACGGAGCCAAGATTTACGTCCGTGGAGCTGATAGACCAGATACGCTGCGCGGTGTGAGCTTGACTTATGCTGTGCTGGACGAGGTTGCGGACATCAAGCCAGAAGCCTGGGAGCAGGTTATCCGTGCGTCTCTGTCGGACAAGAAGGGCCGCGCTATCTTTATTGGCACTCCCAAGGGGCGCAACTGGTTTTATGACTTGTTCAAGCTAGGCCAGAAAGAAGAGGATAATGATTGGAAGTCTTGGCACTTCACTACCAAGGACAATCCGTTGATTGACCCTGACGAGATTGAGTCTGCCAAGAAAACGCTAAGTAGCTTCGCTTTTAAGCAAGAGTACTTGGCTTCTTTTGATAACGCTGGTAGCGATACCTTCAAGGATGAATGGATAAAATATGGCGTTGAACCTGAGCACGGCAGTTACTTCATTGCAATCGACTTGGCTGGCTTTGAAGAAGTGGCTAAACAAGCTGCTAATGCGAAAAAACGACTAGACGAGACCTCAATCTGCGTTGTTAAGGTCACTGAAGACGGTAAATGGTTTGTCAAGGAGATTGACCACGGGCGGTGGGACATCCGTGAGACTGCTGCCAAAATCGTGATGAAGATGCGGGATTACCGCCCAATTAGTGTTGGAATTGAGCGCGGAGCGTTAAAAAACGCTGTTTTGCCGTATCTGTCGGATTTGATGCGGAAAAATAATGTATATTCCCACATAGTTGACCTGACCCACGGCAATCGGAAAAAGACGGACAGAATTATCTGGAGTCTCCAAGGACGCTTTGAACATGGGCGCATCATCCTGAACAAGGAAAAGGACTGGGATGTCTTCATTGACCAGCTTCTGATGTTCCCAGCGCAAGGCGTGCATGATGACTTGCCAGATAGTCTTGCATACATTGACCAACTCGCCGTAACATCCTACTATGAGCAGGATGAAGACGATGAAGAATGGGAACCGATGGACGTTATTTCAGGAATTTAAAGGTGTAGCTATGCCAACAACATCATTTTTTCAACCGCTAGGAGTACGATATGGACAGATTTGACTACAAACGCACTGGCAAAGAACGACTGCTTGAAGGTGGCGGAAGCGGCGGAGGTTACAAAACATCTGGTAGCAAATTTAATACCGCAATGGACATAGCTGGTGGTGTTGCCCCTGTAGCTGCTGCCACTGCGTTAATGGGAAAATACTACATGGAAAGAAAAAAAGATAAATCAGACAAAGAATCTGAAGCAGAGTTAAAACGTGAAAGTCGTGGAAAAGAAAATATGGTTTTAAAAACCGACAGCCGCGCTCAATATGAACATGAAAAAGAAGCTGGTGACCCAAACGCTTTAACACTGTCTTTTGAGCAATGGAAAAAACTCTAAGACATTAGGCGCATAAAATTACAAAAGCAGCACTATGGCAACTGACAAACTTGACCAAAACGATTACGATGAGCCGACTCCTGAAGACAAGGAGTTAATTGCTTTTATTACTGACCACTGTGACCGTTGGCGTGATTATCGTAACACCAACTTCCTTGATGACTACCTAGAGTACGAGCGTATCTTCCGTGGCGAGTGGGCTTCTGAAGACAAAACACGTGAGTCTGAGCGCAGCCGAATCGTAACGCCAGCTACCCAACAAGCAGTCGAGACACGCCATGCAGAAATCATGGAAGCCATCTTTGGTCAAGGTGAGTTCTTTGACATTGAGGATGACATCAAGGATGTAAACGGCACTCCACTAGATGTTGCTGCGCTCAAGGCGCAGATGATGGAAGACTTCAAGAAAGACAAAATTCGCAAGTCCATTGACCAGATTGAGCTAATGGCTGAAATCTATGGCACTGGCATTGGTGAAATCGTTGTCAGCATGGAAAAGGAGTTCATCCCTTCTACGCAGCCGATTCCAGGTCAACCAGAGCAAGCTGCCATTGGCGTTATCGAAAAAGAGCGCGTTGGGGTAAAGATTGTCCCTGTTAACCCTAAAAACTTCCTTTTTGACCCGAACGGGACATCGGTTGATGACTGCATGGGCGTTGCCATTGAGAAGTATGTATCTATACACAAAGTCGTGCGTGGCATTGAGCGTGGCATCTACCGCAAGGTAAACATCACGCCGACCTATGATGACACAGACCTTGAGCCAACTCAAGAAGTTGTGCAGTACCAAGATGAAAAAGTGCTGCTGCTGACCTACTACGGTCTGGTTCCGCGAGAGTACCTGAAGAAGGTAAACGAGGAAGTTGAAGTCCTGTTCCCTGAAGACTCTGTTGCCGAAGAATACCAAGACATGGTAGAGGCAATCGTAGTCATTGCGAACAATGGGTTGCTGCTCAAAGCAGAAGAAAACCCGTACATGATGAAAGACCGTCCCGTCTTGGCCTATCAAGATGATACGGTTCCGAATCGTCTGCTGGGTCGTGGCACTGTGGAAAAAGCGTTCAATATGCAGAAAGCTATTGACGCACAGGTTCGCAGTCACTTGGACTCGTTGGCATTAACGACATCACCCATGATTGCGGTCGATGCCACCCGTCTGCCCCGTGGAGCAAAGTTTGAGGTGAAGCCTGGAAAGGCTTTCCTGACAAACGGCAACCCATCAGAGATTTTGATGCCGTTCAAGTTTGGTAACACAGATGGTACTAACCTAGCCACTGCCAAAGACTTTGAACGTATGTTGCTACAAAGCACTGGAACGCTGGATTCGCAGGGAATGGTATCCAATGGTGCGCGTGACATGGGCCAAGGCGGTATGTCGATGGCTGTTGCGTCCATCATTAAGCGGTACAAGCGCACTTTGGTGAACTTCCAAGAGGATTTCCTTATCCCGTTTATCAACAAGGCGGCTTTCCGCTTCATGCAGTTTGACCCAGAGCGCTATCCCTCTGTGGACATGAACTTTTTGCCGACTGCTACGCTGGGAATCATTGCCCGTGAGCATGAGCAACAGCAGTTCATTGGCTTGCTACAGACTCTTGGCCCGAATACACCTGTTCTGCCTATCATTTTGAAGGGTATCATCCAGAATTCCAGCCTAAGTAATCGTTTTGAGATGATTGCGGCCCTTGAGCAAATGAGTCAAGCTGACCCGCAAGCACAGCAAATGGAGCAAATGAAGACGCAACTGGCTCTTCAAGCTGCTCAGGCGCAGATTGCGGTCAATACGACACAAGCAGAGCAGAATCGTGCAGAGGCTAACAAGCTCAATACGGAAGCCCAGCTTATGCCGCAAGAAATACAGACTCGTGCATTGGCTGCTGCTACCAAGAATCTGCCTCAGCAGTCTGATGCCAATCAAGTTGAGTTCGATAAGCGGGTAAAAATTGCTGAATTGATGCTTAAAGAGGCAGACATCAAGAACAAGTCCAAGATTGTTGAGTTGCAGATGCAAGATAAACGCTCAACAATGGAACAAGACTTCTTAAACCGCATCACCACGGAAATGCAGTAATGAGCATTCTTGATGAAGTAAGCAAGATGTCTGCTGAAGAGCAGATGGCAATGGCTGTTGCGTTGCAAAATTCTGCATCTCAGAAAGTTAGCCAAGCTCGTAGCGAGAACATTGGCAAAAGCGTAGAAGTTGTCATCAAGGGCTTGAAGAAAATTAAGACAGACCTTGAGGCACGTTTTGATGAGCTAAATAGCACGATTCAGTCCAAAGCTAACTCACTTTCCAATGGCAAGGACGGAAAAGACGGGCGCAATGGAAAGGATGGCGTAGCTGGGCGCGATGGAAAAGATGGCGCTACTGGGCCAATGGGTGCAAATGGCGTAGATGGTGCGGATGGTACTGATGGCGTAAGCGTTGCAAACGCATTTGTTGACTTTGATGGCAGCTTGACCATTGTTCTTAGCAACGGCACAGAAATCAATGCTGGTGAAGTCGTGCCACTTGATGTTGCAGAGAAGATTAAGGTCATTACCAATGGTGGTGGCACTTCTCAGTCTGTTCTGGACTCTATTGCAAGCCTGCAAGCACAGATTACAGCTATGGCTGGATTCGTGAACTATGAAGGCACTTGGAACGCATCAACTAATACACCTACTCTTGTCTCTAGCGTTGGCACAAAGGGAGACTACTATGTTGTCTCTACCACAGGAACAACCAACCTGAATGGCATCACTACATGGACACAAGGTGATTGGGCAATATTTAATGGTTCTGCTTGGGAGAAGGTTGACAACACCGACCTCGTAAGTTCAGTAGCTGGTCGTACTGGTGCTGTAACACTAAGCACTACAGACATCAGCGGCTTGGGTACGATGGCTACGCAAGCGGCATCATCTGTAGCTATCACAGGTGGCTCTATCACTGGCATTACAGATTTAGCTGTGGCAGATGGTGGAACAGGTTCTTCTACTACTTCAGGCGCAAGAACAAACTTAGGATTGGTAATTGGGACTGATGTCCTAGCTCCTAATGGTTCTGCCGCATCTTTAACGAGCTTTCCTACTTTTAATCAGAACACCACTGGCACGGCCTCCAATGTGACAGGGACAGTTGCATTGGCTAATGGTGGCTCTGGGCAGACTACCGCACAGTTGGCTATTAATGCTTTTGCTGGAGCAGTGACTAGCGGCTCTTATCTGCGTGGCAATGGCACAAATGTGGTGATGAACACCATCCAGGCTGGGGATGTGCCAACATTGAACCAAAGCACTACAGGCAGCGCAGGCTCTGTTGCAACAACAAACTTTTCTATTGTTGAGTCAGGCGGGAAGTTGCTGTTTAAGTATGGTGCTACTACAATCGCATCCATGACTTCTGCTGGAGTGATTACTGCGCTTTCCGACATCTCCGCGAATAACACACCTTAATAGGACGAATCATGGCAACTACAGTCACGCTTAAACCGAATGCAATTGACATCTCTGGGTCAACGTCAGGCACTACCACATTGCAGGCTACTGCTGTTGCTGGAACTACAACCATCACTCTACCAGCAGCTACAGATACCCTGGTTGGCAAAGCGACTACTGATACGCTGACCAACAAGACTCTAACAGGTGCTGTAATGAACGGCACTGTAGGAGCAACTACACCGTCTACTGGCGCATTTACTACTTTGTCGGCTACAGGTGTTACAACCGTACAAGCTGGAACGGCAGCAGCCCCAGCCATCACTACATCAGGCGACACCGACACGGGCATCTTCTTTCCCGCTGCTGACACCATTGCTTTTTCTGAAGGCGGTGCGGAGGCTATGCGTATTGACTCCAGCGGTAACGTGACCATAAGCAGCGACCAAATTTCTTCTGCTACATCCCATGTGGCTAGTCAACACGCAATGGTATTACGGTCGGCAACGACAAACCAACGGTCAATAGTTGCTGTTGCACCAAACGGTAGTGGCGGGTTGGCTGATTTTTGCATATCCGCTACGAGCGATTTACAGACAAATTACAATCAAATTCGTATTGGCTCTGATGGAACTGGTTTTTTTGTTAATTCCGAAAAAGGGGGAACTGAAACACTTAAATCTTTACGATTTGGTGTAGGAGGAACGGCTTTAACCATTGACACAAGCAATAATGTGGGGATTGGGACTAGTTCGCCATCGGTGAAGTTTCAAGTTGACCACTCATCTGACGTAGCGGCAATTAACGCATCAGGGGGTGGCGTAACATTAAAAATGAGCAATTCATCTGCAAATGATGTTTTGTTCCGCATGACAAATAACTCCAATAATTTTTACGACATTCGTAATTTAACAAGTGGAAGTGCTTTTACTATTGGATATAACGGTGATGAACGGATGCGTATCTCTAGCGCAGGTCGAGTTTCTATCAACACAACATATGCTGATACCCAATTAAACATTGCATACAATGGTGGTGCGGTTCGTGGCGTTGATATAAACAACACAGTTTCGGGAAATCAAGATGCAATTTACTTTAGAACAAACGGTACAAATGTAGGGCGTATTAACACGGATGCAAGCAATACATCCTATGTAACATCGTCAGACTATCGACTTAAAGAAAACATTACGCCTATGACTGGCGGTTTGTCAAAGGTAGCGTTGCTCAAACCTGTGACATATAAATGGAAAGTCGATGGTTCTGATGGTCAAGGATTTATTGCCCACGAACTTGCAGAGGTTGTGCCTGATTGCGTAACTGGCGAGAAAGATGCTGTAGAAACTTATACAGACGAAGATGGCAACGAACAAACAAGAATCAAGCCAC
>Ga0181350_1000181_pt1 | contig 19290 bp, 18 predicted proteins | sample Su13VDMM110DCMD_FD_130105 | JGI IMG/M metagenome (GOLD analysis project Ga0181350, IMG submission 130105) | Freshwater viral communities from Lake Michigan, USA - Su13.VD.MM110.DCM.D | ecosystem: Environmental > Aquatic > Freshwater > Lake | place: USA: Michigan | collected 2013-07-16
AACGATACACGTGCTAAAGCAGTATTCAAAGAACAGACCATCCAAGTGTTCTCGCTTTTAATGGCATGTGCAGAGAATATCACTATTCAGTCTCTCCGTCCCATAACTGCTGACGCTGTGGATCAGTATGCGGAAACCAACGATGTGGATCAGATCATCACCGCTCGGGGTACTGCTGCTCTTCCTGCTATTCCTACACTTCCATCAGGCCAGCCAATCTTACCTGTGGAACAGCCAGAAGTTATTACACCCCAACAGCAACAGGCCTATCAACAGCAACAGCAACAGCAACAGCAACAGCAACAGCAACAGCAACAGCAACAGCAACAGCAACAGCAACAGCAACAGCAACAGCAACAGCAACAGCAACAGCAACAGGGCCAGATGAACGACCCCCGTGATATAGATGAATTGGTTGATTCATTCGCCCAAGCAAATCCCCAAAATGTGGATCCAGCAGGGGTTTTGACCGTTGGAGAATACGCCGATGAGGACACAATGCTACAAGCAATTAGGGATTACGGAGCGACCATCGGATACACTGGCCTTACTGGTAAAAAACCACTGAAGCAGTCACTCATTAGAATACGGGCACAACTGGCACAACAGGGACAGCAGGCACCAGCACCACAACCACAGCAAGGAGGGCCAGCAGCCGCCGACCCAAGAACAGAAGCACAACTGCAACAGTTTGACACAAATGATGCGGTTCCTCAGGCGCTTGGTATTCAGCGAGGCACTCCCGAATATGATGTCACTCAGACAATGATTAATGCTATAAAGGGTGCAGAGAATAGTTTCAATCCACCGCGAGTCGTAAACGCTAAAAATGCAAACGATGTACGAGCGGTTTATGACCTTTTGGATGCAAGAAATAGACCCGAGTATGAGCAAATGTTTCCTACAGAAAATTCTAAGATAGACAGAATCCGCGTGTTAATTCGGGCGATGAGAGATGCTCGTATTGCGTTCTCTCAGGCACAAAACCTGCCCGCCACAAGCGAACGCGAACTTTATGGTATGGGTAGGGGCAGCAACGCCAAGGCATTCCTGCGCGGGTGCGGTGTCCCTAACGACGTCATCGGCACGTCCATGATGCGTCACGGCCTCAACGACGCCTCAACCGTGGACGACCTAGTGGGCAGTGGCATTATGGATACGCTCAAGGACTTCGCAGGAAGTGTCGCCGATTCAGCCTCGGGATGGTTTGACACCATTAAAGCGAACATGCCCACGATGAGCGACGTCCGTCGTGCAGTCGGCAAAATCGTCCCCGACTCCATGTCGGATTATGTCCCATCAGGTCTCCAACGCACATTCGGCGACAAGGCCAAGGACTTCTTCGGGTTCGGGATGGCAGGCGGGGAGTTCCACGGCGACCCCCGCCCTCAGCACGCACGGCATCGTGAGCCATTTGAGAACGTATTTGACGACAAGGGTTATAGGCAGGGCGCAGTCCATCGCATGACATCCATGTTTGTCCCCGACTGGGAAGTTTCAAGCGGAATCCACAACCTAAAAGGAGGAGACCAACTCTACGATCACGACCCAGAGGTTCTCCGTCGCCAAGATCACCACGACGTGTCCCTCTACCGTCCCGCCGTCATTCAACAACCCATCCACGGATACGGACACGACGGAGACGAGGACGAGGTCGGAGAGGGCGGTCTGCACCAGCGTCTGCGAAAGCCGCTGCCATTTGACACCGTCGGCCGTCCCTACGGGAAGGCGCCGATGTTCGTCCATCGGGTGGAAGATCACGACATGTTTGCCCCCGCCGACAACATCGGAGAGGAACTCGGTCACTACATGGAACTGGAGAAGCCTGCCGACATGGATGAAGACCCTAACCCCTTCCGTGTCAGGACTGAAAATCATAAGGTTAATACTGGTAAGATGAAGAAGGTCACATACCATACCTCATAAGGTTCAACCTCAAAAATAATATATTGTTATTTATTATACAATTAAATAACAAATGGATATAACTCAACTAAGGCAAATCGGACAGGACATCCTACCATTCGTCAATGCCATGCAGTGGGATGCCCGAACGCCTATTCAACTGCTCGGGACGGGCAGTCAGCAGGCCCAACAATACCCGTCCGACATTGATCTTTTTTCAGGAATTAAAGAGACCGCCCCTGACGATGTTCGGGGGCTTTACAATCACATGACCACCATTTTTGAAAATGCCAACGCCATCGGCGACATGTACTTCATAGAATTCAAACTCCAGAATCTGGACGGTTCCAAACAAAAATGGTTCAACACCGAGTTTAGCCAAAATGATTTAGCGAGTGCAGTCCCCACGGGAGGCGTAATTGATTTTGTCAAGGTGGATTATGTCATCTTCATACGAGACCGCAACCTGTTCACTGAACTCTCCTCCATCTATTCATTCTCTCGGATGCCACCTGTTCGGCAACTCATCGGCAAAATCGGGGGCGACTTCTACGGCTACTTCAACGACGGCAACTACTACAAGTCCCTAAAGCGGATGTATTCAATCTACCGATTAAAGGGGAAGAAAGCGAAGTTAGTGGAACTCTCAACCCTATTCAATTCCAGCACTGGATACAAGTACTCCATCTCATCCAACCTCAAGGCCATCAAACTGCTACTGGAACATTATAGCACCGTCAGCATCGTGAATGCGGTTCGCGCCAATCTCTCGGACATCGGCAATGTCCTCGGCGAAAAAATAACAACCGAAAAGAAAATGGACGAAATCATCGCGGCCCTAGACGCCCAGATCCAAAAAGAAACCGTGGAATGGCTGGGCACCCACTCCTCCGTCCTGCCCCCCGACACGCGACTCTCGGGAGGCATTAATGCACCCTTCGCCAGAATGGGCGGTAAGCGGAAACTCGCTGTGCGACTTATCAAAATGTTCCCTAAAGATTACAAGATTTATGTAGAACCATTCGTTGGCGCAGGAAACATATTCTTCCGCGTCCCCAAGCGCGAGGGCGTCAAGTATGTCATCAACGACAAGGACAAAACCATTTACCGAATTTTGAAGGCGTTGCGAGACAGGGGCGACGAGATCAACAAGAACATCAAACGAACGAAGCCCAGCAGGGAGGCATTCAACGCAATACGGGACAAAAAGAACCGCACGGTGGAGGAAGACCTGCAACTGACAAAACACTCCTTTTTTGCTAGTAGAAAGTCCTACAATCTACAGTCCCCTGACATCAAAACCGACTACAGCAAACACCATGAAGAACTCAAGGGGGTCACCGTCCTGAATGATGACTTCGCCAAAGTAATCCGCGCATACAACACGCCCGCAACCTTCTTTTATCTAGACCCACCCTATGAGAGCAAAGATATGAAAGACTACGAAGACTACGTAACTCCAGAGCAGGTGTTTGACGCCGTGAAAACCATCAAGGGCAAGTTTATGATTTCGTATAACGACTCGCCCAACATCCGCAGGGTGTTCGCCCAGTACAACATTAAGGGGATCAACACCGTCTACGCGGCCACAAGCACGTCCGATGCACGCGTCGCGCACGAGGTCGTAATCACCAATTATGAATAAACGCATTATTACACGACACAATAGGATTTTTTGACATTCTTTTTTTCGTGTGCTATATTAAATGTCCGTTCTCAACTTTGATAAAGTAGGTCGCCCACTCGCCATCGTGGATGGCGGGACGCTTAAAGGCAAAACCGTATACGTCGCTACAGAAGAGGAGCGGGAGGGTCTCAAACGCAAGTTTAAGGAGATAGACCTGCCCGTAGGCAGTAAATTCAAACTCGTCCCCAATACGAAAAAGGAGCGAGAAATCCTCTATATTTGCGGGCCATCAGGTTCGGGTAAGTCCACATTCACTGCGAACTACCTCACCGAATATAAAAAGAAGTACCCCGACCGCCCCATCTACGTTTTCTCTGCACTCACGGAGGACGACGTGCTGGATAAAATCGCCAACCTCAAGCGAATCAAAATCGGCAAGGACTTACTGTCCGACCCCCTGACAGCCGAGGACTTCACCGAGTGTGCCGTCGTGTTTGACGACATTGATGTCATCGGCGACAAGAAGGTGCGAGAGGAGGTGCTAAAGATCGCCAACCAGATTTTAGAGATTGGCCGACACTTCAAGACCACCGCAATCTTCACAAACCATTTAGCCACAAATGGCAAGGACACCCGACGTATCCTAAACGAGTCGCACATCCTCGTCTTCTTCCCGTCTGCTGGTGCTATGAAGGGGACAAACTATTTATGTAAGGAATATATAGGATTAGATGATAAACAAATCCGATATATCAAAAAACTAAAAACACGCTGGTGCTGTTGCTTCCGCAACTATCCGATGGTCGCCATGTGCGAGAGAAACATCTGGCTCATCAACAGCATGGACGACAGCGACAGCGACGTCTCGTCTACCGACAGCGACAGCGCCTAGTCCTCAGGGTCGCCTATGCACGGGTGGCACACCGTGCTCTCCATAATCTGCCTCTGGTGCTCATCGTACTCCTGCTCGGTGCTTTTCGGCATCGGCACGAACTCGGGGTGCTTCTCTATAAATGACGATGAACTGAGTTCTTCAATCAATTCCTCGTCTGTCTTAAATACGGTAATCTCCCGCCGACTCTCCGCCACAATATCATCCCACAACAATCGCCTAAAGTGCGACCGAACTGCCGTGTCGTGGTCAAAGTCCCCCTCCTCAATCATCTCCTTCGCCTTATACTCCATAAAGTTGGGAGAGAATTCGTGGATAAGATCCAGAATCACCATCTCCACGTAGCCAGACTTCGCCGCCCCAAACAGGGATTTGAACTTCTCCACCTCGGCCTTAAATGCGCGATAATCCATATTATTCCTTAATGTTGTATATTATTACACAACATTATTATTTTATAATAATAACCGCAAAAAAAAGGGCTCCCCTGCCCCGACTTACCGTTTATTCGTTTATTCCTCGTCGCACTCACAGCATCCGCAGTCCTTACAGCAGTCGCATTCTTTGCACCTTTCGTGATCTTCGTTGTCTAGATGGTGGAGGCAGTCTTCGCACACGTACCCCCACCCCTCGGCATAGCAGACGGAGTCCTCCCACGCTCCGCACCGTCTGCACCACCTCTCGCCGTTCATGCACCGCATCTTCGCGTTCCATTCGCGGAACTCAGCGAGTTGTCGCTCCAGTTCGGCGATTCTGCTTTTCAACGTTGCCGTCGTCTCCATTTTGAGTCCCGATTTTGCCGTGAGGGTGTCCCACTCTTCTTGGTTTTTCGCCACGCCGATGGGCTGTTCTTCGCTGTCCAGTATTTCAACGTCCTCCTGCTCCTCCCCCTCGCCGTAGTATGGGTTCTGCCATATTCCGCAGACAAACTTTCCGCATTCGCAGTTGTTCTCATATTGGTGTTTGGTTTCTCCGCAGTTCAGGCAGTGGGGCGCGTTTTTCATTATCGTCGTCATCGTGTGTGTTTGCTGTCGCTGTGTTTTAGTATATGGCGGTAAAGCATTTCAATTTTTTATGGATTGGGCGAACTGTCCCACATCATCATATAACTGAATTAATTGGATTTAATTCGCCCCAGCCTCTTCTTCCGCCCCTTTCACAGGATGTCATTCCATTTTTCGGGCATTATAAAAAAAATTGAAAGTGATTCTCTCCTAAAAACAAAACCCAGTGCCAAAGAACAACAAGAATAACGATGAACGCCGACCAGAACGAACAAACCGAACAGGCCCCCGCCGTCGCCGACGACGCCGTGCAACCAAAGGCCCCCGTGAAGAGACTGGCCGTCACCGAAAGGCGTGTCTACGAAATCCTAGACACAGTGAGAGAGACCATCAACGACGAAATGGAGGCCAAGATTGCGGAGAGGATGGCGAAGATGGAGGAGGAGATGACCGAGAAACTCGCCAAACTCGCCAGTGCGCACTACGCCATCAAATCACAAATCAAAAAACAAAAGAAGGACGCCAAGACCGACGCTGAACCAGAGACCAAGGGATACTACGAGGCAGGAAAGGAGGGCACGGGCGACGAAATCGGCCGACTCCGCAAAATCAACGCCGAACTCCGCAAGACCAGCGACGGACAAACCAAAACCAACCAAAAACTCAAAGAACAAATTGAAACGCTGGAGAGCGGGGAGGCCATCGCGAAATACGCCGACGAAATCGCCAGACTCAAAGAACTCAACCAAGACCTCCGCAAAAGGTGCGTCGCCAAAGACAAAACCAACCAGAGCCTCAAAGCGGAGATCCTCCGTCTCAGCGGGGTCACGGAGGAACTCGTCGGCGAGATGCACGCCGACACGGCCGCCACGGGCGCGCTGTGGCCATAAACGGGGCAACCAACAAAGGGGCAGGGGCGTCCCTTTTTTTTGGGGTGCGGAGGAGAAGGAGCACTTTTGTGCCAAAAAAAAGTATACAGGAATGTCCTTACACATGGTTTTATCTTACAAAAAAGTTGTAAGATAAAGTTCGGCCTTAACTTACAAATGGCCCTTTTTTGACAATATGCTCCGTAATTATCCTGTTTTAGTATATCCGCCCCCGCCCCCTGCGTGTTTATCTCGGTTGGATGGGCAATTTTCTTCTCTACAGCCTCGTGCGGATTTTCTACGACCTACACCGCAGACGACCCACGCATTAGATCGGGTGGCGGTAGCGATGCCATTGCGACATCTGCCTTTACCTCTGCCTCAACATCCCGATCTATTTTAATACAACAACATTCTACCGTTTTACACTTGGATTTATAAAGCATGGACCCCCCTTTCAATATCAGTCCAATCATAGACGTTATAAAGAAGGTCCAGAAAACCTCGCTCATCTCCATTTTTAAATATAACCTTATTATAAACTATATGAATAAAAAATTGTTCCTACTCGTTGCTAAACACAGAGCAAAGGAGGCAGGCTACGACCCCGACAAACTGTCGCTGGCCACAGACGGCGTCCACAAACTCAACTATGACGGCAACCTATTCGGTAATGTTAATTATAATGACTACATCCAGTACTCCTATTTAGAGAGTATTGGCAGAATGACACCGCAAGACGCGGATAGCCACCGACGGCGGTACCTCGCTCGTGCAACACGCATCAGGGGCGACTGGCGGCGCAACCCCACGTCCCCAAACAACCTAGCAATAAAAATCCTCTGGTAGAAGGGGGCGACCGCCTCATCCCTTTTTTTGTCTGGTGCTATGGTTATGCTGTGGTTATGCTGTGGTACTGTCTGTATATATTAAAAAATTAATTTTTATTATATACTACGGAGTATGGAGCAGTTTATAGGAATACCATACAAACTGTGGCAGGGAAAAGGATGTTCAGGGGTGTTTTTTTACAAAAAGGATTTGGGGCGGTGTTTTAGTATATCCGCGAGGGAGCGGAGCATAATGTCATAAAATAGCCATTTGTAAGAAAAGGGTGCTGAACATCTTACAACTTTTTTGTAAGTTAAAGTCGCGTGTAAGGACATTCCTGTATACTTTTTTTTGGACGAAAAGTGCTCCTTCTCCTCCGCTGTCTCAGTATATCGGCAGGCGGAGCGACGAGGCTTCAAACACTCGCTGAATCGGTGTCTTTTGGCTTGTTCTGCCACTAAATTCTTCGTAGCATGGGTCGGCATCTCTCGCTCGTTGTGCATTGAGGTTTTCTTCTTCGGTGTAATGATATTTGAAACGCCATCCCTGCTTGATTTCTTCGTCTCTGATCTGCCTTTGAATTTGTTTTTCAGACAGTCTGTCTGCCTTTTTCTTGGCGTTGATTTTCTCCCTTTCTTCTGGGGTGTAGACCCGCTTTGGTTCTCTCAATGTGTCGTAAATTGCACGTCTTAATGTTGTTTCCATTGTGTTGTTCTTACTTGGGACGGTGTGCTTTCAATTTTTCGTTTCAATTTTTTTATAAATGAAAAAAAAGGACTTACCCTGCCTTTCAATTTTTTCTGCTTTCAATTTTTGGCGCAGGCGTCGCACAGATCCCACACCCCGTGTGGGTTGAGTTTCACGCCCGTCTTTTTGCACTTGTCGCACTTGGTGGCGCCGTGGGTGGTCTCCGCGGCACGCACCCTCGTGCAACGTTCGCCCTCTTTTCTGTACTCCTCCAGCACCAGCCTCTGGAGGAGTTCGGCTTCCATGCGCTTGTGGGTCTGGATCATCTGGGGGATGGCGTCGTTTGCACCCCAGCCACCCGTGTTTCGCATCCTGATCGCCAACAGGGCGATGCACCGCATGAGCGAGAGGGTGACGGGGTCTCCTCTGGCGAGGGCGAAGCGGTTGTCGTTGAGCCATTTCTCCGCCATTTTGATGAATGGGAGCAGGTACATGCCCACGGCGTGGGGGTGTTTGGCGTAGTATTCCAGCCTGATCCACCAGTTGGTCTCCTTCTGGGCAGTCTTCTCTTCTTTGGTGTAGTTTTCTTCCTTCATTTTCTTCTCGCTGACATAGTCAATGTTGTCGTAGTAGTTGGGCATCGTGTTTGTTCGGGTGTGTCTCTGTGTGGAGTCGCTGGGGGTTAGGTTGCTTTCAATTTTAGCTTTCAATTTTTTTTATTACGGGCATAAATCGGAATGACATCTTGTGAAAGGATCGGAAGAAGAGGGTTGGGCGAATTAATTGTTTTAGTATATCGGCGGGGGGTGACCCGATGGCGGGAAAAAAAAGGGGCGCCCCTGCCCCCTGACGGTTTCCCGCCATTTATTCTGTCCCTTGGGCCCGAGCCCTTGCTTTGGCGACGAATTCCATGTTTTCTTTCGTGTTTTCGTTGGCGTGGTGTCTGGTTCCAGCATTGGCGCTGGAACGGACGGTCTGGGTTCCGTTTCGCATGGCCATCTTGCATACCTTCTTGTGGAGCCTCTGCACCATGTCCAGCCCGTGTCTGGCATTTTCTCCGCCGACGATGTGTTTCTCAAATCCGCATTCACACACGTAGAATGCCGTGTCGGGTGCACTGGTCATGACGGTTGTTGTCCTCATCTTGTTTCTTGTTGCTTTGGTCGCTGGAGGGTGTGGTTGCTTTCAATTTTAGCTTTCAATTTTTTTTATTACGGGCATAAATCGGAATGACATCTTGTGGGATTATTTGTCACCCTGACCCGATGGCGGGAAAAAAAGGGGCGCCCCTGCCCCCCTGACGGTTTCCCGCCATTTATTCTTTCTTGTACATTTTTCGCGCCTGTTCCATCGTGATCTTCCCTGCGGTGAATTGATCGGCGAGTTCTTTCATCAGGTCCATTTCGGCGATTTCTTCGGTTGTTTGTGGGCGAGGATTCGCATCTTCCGCCCAGTCGGCGTTGCACCCGCCATTTTCACCGTAGCGACCATCCCATAGGTCTACGCCGTCCCAGCCCATTTTCCACCCGTCTTTGTACGCCTGCCCCTGTGCGTCCTCCATCTCCTTTTCGTGCTCCTTTTTCAGATTGGCAATCTCCTCTATCAAACGGTGTCTGTGTTCCGTCCACACCCTATGTGCTTCCTTCCGATCCTCCTTCTCCTTCTCCAGTTCCGCCTTGAGTCTGTCGTTCTCCTTTTTGAGTTTGATGGCGGTCATGAGTTCGTTCGTGATGGCGACGGGGCAGAAGTGGTCGGGGAGGTTCTCTTCACGGCAGATGTCTTTGACCCGCCCCCAAATGTAGTCGTTGATTGTGTCGCGTTGGAGTTCGCCTGCGGCCTCTATGATCTCCTCCTCGTCGTAGATGTCGCTGATGTCAAAGTTGGATTTCACCCATTCTGGGTCCACGTCTGCGTACAGGACTTCTGAGTCTACGCTGGACAGCACGTGCTCCAGCATCGCCTCCCACGCTGGCCCCTCGGTGGGGAGGTTGGCGTCGTCCATGTTGATTGTCATTGCGTTGTTCGTTTCGGTCGTCATTTGCGTTGTGTTGCACTGCGGGGACGGAGTGCTTTCAATTTTACCTTTCAATTTTTTTCATAAATCGGGAAAAATGGCATTTCAATTTATTAGCATTTCAATTTTTATGATGATAATGATTTATTCGGCATTTATAAAAAAAATTGAAAGCATTTTCGTGATATACTAAAACCCAGCGTCAGACAAACCACACAAACAACGATGGCAAACATTATCTACGAAGAATACCGCCCCAACGACAGAAGGACAAACCCCGAACAAAATAGGAAGATCTACAACCTCGCCAAGAAGAACAAATTCTACCCCAAATTGATCGGATCACTGCTGGGTGTCGTCCATGAGTTTGGATTTCGTGGAATAGAGACCCACCAATTCATCGTCGCCAAGAAACAGACCGCCAAGACAAGCACCATCGTGGGGTTCATCTGCTACGAAACCAACACCATGATGGGACGGTTTGGGCCAAGAATGCTGAACACCCTCCGCTACTGGCTGGTGGATGAAAAACACCAAGGAAAGGGAATCGGCGCGACCCTCTACAAAAAAATGGTGGATGACGCAGGGGAGTGCGGCGTCGCAAACCTCTGCGTGGAGTTTGATGCGACCAACCAACGCCTGTGCGACCTCTACGCTAGGATGGGGTACAAATTCATCCCCAAGTACGACGGAGAAGAAAACAAGGGCGACGGTAAGCACATCAAGTGGTACGGCATCAAGTACGACGCATACAGATGCGGTGCATTGTTCGGCGGGGACTTCGTGCTGGTGGAGCCCCCAAAAACCGCCGAATGCACCCTCACGTTCGGCGCCCCAGAACCCAAGGAGGACGACGGCAAGGCAACCTGCGGAAAATGCGGTAAGCGTGGAATGCCCTACACGGGCGAGGGCGACGATGACGACACCGTGATTGAGCATGACTTGGCACACGGTGACATCTGCCGAGACTGTCTCCACCACGCCGACAACCCAGACCACGAAAGGTGCGAGGAATGCGACGGATGCAAGGAATGCGGATGTGAATGCGAGGACGAGGAATAAACGGTAAGTGAAAACGCAGGGCAGGGGAGCCCTTTTTTTTTGGCGATGGGAGGACGGAACTTTAGGAAAAGTGGTTCGTCCATACTCCGCCGTTTTTCTCCGAATAACCTTATATACTAAAACAATTTAAAACGAATTATAATATCAGTATATCATAGAAACCCGAAAATGACCGAGCCCCTTGTTGACGTAGTTCCTGTCCTCACCTTTGCCGTCCAGAAGAAAAAGGCGTGGCTAGATGGTAAGAAGCTGACGGAGTATCATCCCGATTTGAAAAAGTTTGTGGCGTATAAGATGTTGCCGAATGAGGTGACGGAGGGCCGTGCAGAGAAGCACCTGAAGCAGATGTCGGGGACTGGGCGTGGATCGGCATATAGCAGTATCAAAGAGCAGGTGGATTGCTACTATCGGGCGATACGGCGCGACAAGAAGACGAAGGAGGTGGAGATGGTGCGTGCGAAGCATGGGTGGGGGCGCGCGTACCCTGCGGGAAACCTTTCAATTGCGACGATGGAGAGATTTGCCCGCAACACGGTGATTGACGATGTGTATTATGATTTTGATATCAAGTGTGCACAGCCGACGATGTGTTTGAATGTGTGCGACGATGAGGGATATTTGAAAAAGGTGCCGACGATAGCCAAGTACGTCCGCAACAGGGATGCGGTGCTGGACGACGGGATGGCTAAATACGGCAAGACGAGAGATGAGGTGAAGGGGGTGTATAATAAAGTCATGAATGGTGGGAAAATTGCGGAGTGGTATGCGGACAACTCCGATGTTAAGAAATTCAAGGCAGAGTGTGAGTGGGTCAGGGAACAGGTGCGGGCGGTGAATCCCGAACTGTATTCGTCGGCGAGGATGAAGAACACGGCAGACAAGGACATCCCCGAAAGCCTGCGCGGCAACAAGAATCTGCGGACGATGTTCTCGTGGTGGATGGCGGAGATGGAGTTCCAGTATGTGTCGGCTGTGATGGAGTGGTGTAATAATGAGGGGCTGATGACGAAGGACAACTATCAGCGATACATGATCGCTGGCTACACCTACGACGGCTTCGTGCTGTTGCGCGAGGTGGTGGACGCCTACTGCCGCAAGCGTGGAATAACCCTGATGAAGTTATGTGAGGATTTGTCTCGGGTGGGTGTGGATGCGACGGGGCACGATTTGGAGTGGAAGTTGAAGGGGACGGATGAGAAGCACGACATCAGCGAGCAGTATGCGATGTGCATCGCGGATGCGACCCTCACTGTATCGCCGTCGGGAATGACCTTCTCGGGATTCTCCCCCGAGTGGGAGAAGACGAACGCGAAGATACGCGAAGTGGGGATGTACGTGGAGATGAAGGCGGATCGGTTCATCCTGCGCGATTTGGCGCAGTTGAAGGCGTCCAACGGCCACCTCGCGGTGGTGAACCCTGAGACGGGCAAGGGCGTGAATTTTATTGATGCGTGGACGAAAAACAACAACGACATACGGTGTTTTGAGAGAATGGATATCTACCCGTTCGCCCCTGCGTGTCCTGCCGACTGCTTCAATTTGTGGGTGCCGTATGAGATGGAGCGGGTGGACAACTGGACTGAGCGACAGGACGTGCTGACGAAGTTTATTTATCACATACGCGAGGTGGTGTGTGGGACAACTATTAACTCCAAGTTCCAAGAAGGGTTTGAGTATCTGCTGGATTGGTTGTCGCAGATTATCCAGAGGCCGCACATCAAGAGCGGCAAGTGCCCCGTGCTCATCTCCAAACAGGGTTCGGGCAAAGGCACGCTCATCAAGATACTGACTCGGATTTTTGGTGCAAAGAAGGTGTTCCAAGCGGTGAAGCCCGAGAAGGATGTGTTCGGCGACTTTAACCCGATGATGGAGGAGGCGGTCATCGTGAATATTGATGAGCCAGAGAGGGCCAAGTCCGACGCGTTTGAAAGCACGTTCAAGAACTTCATCACGGAGGGGCACATGGTCATCAACAACAAGTTCGTGAAGCCGCACGTCATCAAGTCCTACCACCGCTTCATCCTGACGTCAAATAAGCCCGATGGTGGCATCAAGGTGGAGGAAGGCGACCGACGCTTTTTTATACTGAGGATGTCGGACAAGCACAAGGGTGACATGAAGTACTGGGACGAGTGGGACAAGATTATATCGGACTCTGACCCTAGTGGGTTCAAGACGATTTATGACTGGCTGGCGTCGCGCGACACGGGTGATTTTATGAAGAAGGCGACGCCGAAGACTGCATACCAGAAGAATCTGGAGATCAGCAACCGCAACCCGCTGGATTGCTGGCTAGAGGGGCTGGTGCGTGATTGGATGGTGCGTGGCGGCGACGAGGAGGGCAGGGTGCGGACGATGACTGGCACGGATACTTTAGCAATGTATATGAGTTTCTGTGATAGTCAGGGACTACCTTTGAAGCAGTACAAGACATCGGCTGGTGGGTTGTCGCAGTTTATCAATAACCACGACATTGGCCGATTCAGCGAGCAGATCGGGGATGTGGAGGTGAAGGCGACACGGATGTTGCGGGGCGGGGACGCAAACAAGCGTGAGTTTAGATTGGATGTGCTGATGGAATGGTTTATAAGAAACGGGGCTATGAAAAAGGAAGATTTTAACGGAGATGTTGAAGATTTAGGGGAACCCGAGGAGGTCATCAGTCTCTCGGAGGCGTCGTGCCACGCCCCCCGCAAAATGAAAGTTCGGGCCGCACGAACCGAGGCCGAGTTGCACGATTGAATATACTAAAATAAAATGTTGTATTAATGTATATCATGGGAAAGAAGAGCAAGGCCGCGGCGAAGCCGTCATACTATGAGATGAATGTGGATCAAGTGGCAGTAGAGGAGGAGGAACAGAAACCCGACACCCTAACCGATATTAAAGGTAATGTGGTGTATCGGGTGAGTTATGTTGAGGCCGTAAAGAGCATACTGGAGGAGGCGCGAAGCATACAGGTGAAGAGCATCGGCGAAGAGATCCCGAAGGACGAGGCGAGTTTAGGGGTTATTGATTTATCGGCGAATGAGGACGACGCCCTCTCCCAGAAGCAGAAACAGCAGAAGGGGAGTTATTGGTTTTGGTGGCGGAAATAATCTAAAATTATAATATTATTACAATACATAACGACGCTATTGTAATGAACACTACCCCGTTTGAAGAGAACCTGTTGAAGAAATTCAACGAGAAGGGTTTATCGGCAACTTCTGTGATGCTCTATATGAAGAACCTGAAACGGCTGAATGGCAACCAACCGCTCACGGACTTTAAGTTTTTAGAGAAGCCGAAAGCGATTGTGGAATTTTTGAATCAGTATGCAGAGACAACGAAGCGTAATTTTATTATCGCAATAGTCTCGGCCCTAAATTTAGCAGGTTCCACGCCGAAGCACAAGAAACTCTACACTGAGTATTACAACATGATGATGACGAAGAACAAAGAGATTAAGGAGAACGGCGGGAAGAAGAAGGAGGGGATGCCGTCGTGGGAGGCCGTGCTGGAGAAGTACAACGCCCTGAAGGCGAAGGTGGCCGAGACGACGGACTTTAGCAAAGACTCTGCGTATACGGATCTGCTGAAGTTGTTGGTGGTGTCACTGTATGTCCTGCAGCCACCGCGGCGCAACGGCGACTATTTGGAGATGGTGATTGTGCCGACGTATAACGACGATATGCCGACCACTCGCAACTACCTTGACGTGAAAAAGTCGGAGTTTATTTTCAACAAATATAAAACGAGCAAAGTATATGGTGAATACAAAAAACCGATAGAACCCGAGTTGAGGTCAATCGTCTCCCTTTATTTGAAACACCATCCGTCTCTCTGGGAGGGACGTAAGCAGAAGAAGGAAGCCGTGCCGTTTTTGGTGCACCATGACGGCGAACCACTCCACCAGCTAAACAGCATTACCCGTATTATTAATTCGGTTCTCGGAAAGGGTGTGGGATCGTCCGCTCTGCGTCATATCTATATTACGACAAAGTACGGCGACCTTGAGAAGCAGCAGGAGCAGGATGCGAAGGATATGGCCCATAGCACCTCCCAGCAAAAAGAATATATTATGAAATGAATATAAATATAATATCAGTATATACCAAAATGAGTCAAGAGGAAGAACTAGAAAAGAGGAGGGCGAGTCATCGGGATGCCATCTACAAATGGAGACAGTCGCATCCTGACAAGTACCGAGAACTATCCCAAAAGTCGTCTCTGACATATTATTACAAGCACCGAGAAGAGGTTGCTGAACGACGCAGGAAAGAGCGAATGGAGAGGAAGATGTTGGTAGTCGCCCCCTGATTATTTTATATGTGTATTCTATAATACATACAAAATGAATTTTGGCGATGAAATGGATAGCTGGTGGGGGATGGATGAGGACTCCTATTTAGACGAAGACGGCAAACCGATTAGTAAGGAGGACTACTACAAACAGTTCAAAGGTGGTATGATTAACCCCTTTGACAAGGATGGAAACCTGCTTCCACAATTCCAACGTGACCCAATGGTTGATGACTCCATGTTTCAAAAACAACCCGACACGTTTGACTGGATTGAAAACGAGAGAAGAACGACAAACCCGTTTTATCACCTGCAGGGTGGTGATTTGGATGTTGATTGGGACGAAGTTTTTGGTGGTCCAGAATATCACGAAGCAAAACGAAAACGTGAAGAAGCGTGTAAAATCTGTCGTGGTGAAAAGTCGCCCGACGATGTCGCCATTGAATACCTGCGGGACCTGCGGGGTGGTGCACCGAACCCCTTTTACCACCTGCGGGGTGGAGCGGATGGTGACGATGAGTTGGCAAGGAGGATGGCGGAGTTTCTGGCGCCGCACATATCGCAGGGGATCGGACAAGTTGCCGACGGCATTCAAGACTTTTTCAAATCTCCCGAGCAGAGAGAACAAGAGAAGCGAGATAAGGCGGAATTAGAAGAAGCGGAGAGGAAAAAGAAAGAGCGTGAGTCGGGTAGTTGGTCGTCTTATTTAACGCCATTTTTCGGCAACGAGGGCGGCGCCAAGCCCATCCTGCCCCCGCAGGATGCACTGGAGAGCAAGAAGGAGAACCCGATGGTGGAGGAGGTGATAGAGGAGCCGATGGACGATGGCGACATCCGCGCCTACTTCCCGAATGCGAAAATCATTCGGTATTCGTCGCTCGCCAAACTGGGCAACATAGAGCAACTCCTGCCGAGGGACAAATCATACGCCTTTTTGCTGTATGAAGACAGCCCAGGTTCGGGGCACTGGATTGTGTTGTTAAGGTATGGGACTACGATTGAATTCTTCTGTTCTTATGGGTCAAAAATAGATGGGCCTCTGCGTTGGTACAACCCGAAGGATAATGCGATGCTCGGACAAAGTAAGCCGTATCTCTCACTACTCCTGAAAAAGGCGGGGAAGCGTTTCAAGGCGATACACAACGCCGTTCCGTTCCAAAGCAAGAAGCAGGGCGTGGCCACCTGCGGTGCATGGGACGTCATGCGTGTGAATCAACTGGTAAATCATAATCAGGATCTTCATGAATTCCAAGACTACATGGAACAGGTGAAGAAAGAAACTGGTCTTACTTATGACGAGATTGTTGTGAATTATGTGAGTAAGCGATAAACCGACGGATGGATAATCTCTCGGCGAGTGGCGTCCAGACCTTAAAAAGGACGGGGTAAGCGAATATGTGTTTCACGAGATGTGTAATGATAGGCATTTTATACTATGACTATCTTTTTTTTTTATCCTTTTTTCTTCTCTCTAGTTCTTTGAGGATGTCTTGCTTTTCTTCTTCTGCTTCTGGTGGGTAGGGAAGTTCCTCTCCTGTCTCATCATCATACCTCAAATGCTTCTTCCTTAACTGGAACAACATATTCTGCAGGGAGCCCAATATGAGGTCGGTTAATGGCTTCTTCTCAGGGCGGTTTTTGGCAAGCCTATCTCTCAATATCTTCGCACGCTGTGCCTTCTCCTCCTGTGCCTTCAGTTCACGTTCTGCCTCTATCCTGAGGAGTTCGTCCTTTTCAGCCTTTTGTTTTTTCAGCATCTGCAACACGGCGTGGGCGACTGCGTCCTCCATTGTGTGCTCCTCGTCTGCGAATGGACTCTCGTAAAGAGTCTGGACACGTCGCAGTCCCTTCGGCCCGAGCTCCCATTTTTCTTCTTCGGGGCTGGCGGTCTCTCCTCTCCGCTTCGCCCTTCTCACTTCAGCAATCAGTTCCTTATTCCTGCGATAGTACTCACGCTGGTATGCCCGCTTCTCTTCCACCGTCTTTGCACCGCCCTCCATAAATGGGGGTAGGTTTTGGCGACCTTTAATCTGTTGCTTTAGTTTATCCTGTTCGGCCAGCCGTTTGGCGGACAACTCCCCAGCCGTGGTCGGGGTGTCCTTGCTCACCCGTTTGGTTGGGCGGTAGAGCGGGTAGTCGCCCTCCTTCTGGCCGACGTCCTGCCAGTCCTCTTGGAACCAGCGTTTCAGATTCTTCTCGCCGTCGTCCTTGTACCTCCCGCCGAGTTCCTTGTATTTTTTCACCAGCGCCCCTGAGCGGTAAGCCGACGGCTTCTTGTACTGCTTGTAGACGATGGCCTTGGCCTTTTCATATAACGCCTTGTTGAGAGGTTGCGACCCGCCATCAAATATAGGATTTAGGAGACTATGTTGGTCCTTTGCTCTTAAAAGAGCACCCATCCAACCCACAGGTGGCGACGGTCGCACCTCGGTTGGGTGGTCCAGCCGACCTTCTAAATTATACAGAGGGTCGCCCGAGGCGTAGATCCTCGCATTCTTTTTTGCTAAACTGGCGTCGGGGATGTCGCCCAGATTGATGGCGGGGTTGTAACTGCGCCCGCTCTCTATCATTCCACGCTTAATAAATTGATCCATTATCGTTCCGCCGAGAGAATGGCCGACGCCGTAGTATTTGTATTTGCTGGTGGGGAACTGTTTTTGAAACTGCGAGAGGTCGTTGAAGTCCTTCTGCCACCGATCGGTGAGGGTCACTGCACTCGTGGCGGTGGGCAACCACGCCTTAAAATCGGTGTAGTCTGCGGTCCCTCGTATGGCGACGACGAAACTGTCAAAGAAGATGTCGGCGTATATCGTGAGCGTGGGCGTCTTTAGTGCGACTTGGTAGGTGGGGACGTCGGCCATCTTCTCGGGCGTCTGTGCTGAGACATACGAGTTCTTTGCCATTGTGTAGAGGGTTTGTGGGTCGGGTAATAACCCGCCGTATAAGTCGGAGTAGAATCCGCTGGACGAAGGATAATTAGGATCATCTGATTGGGGAAATGTGGACATTATTTTTATATAATCGTATTATATAATAACACCGAAAAAAATGTCATCATCTAACTTACTAAGAGTCAATGGTAAGATTGACGACTCCTATCTCCCGAACCCATATCCATTCCCCGCAACTCCCGCAGGTCTCGGTGCGGTTCTCGCAGTCAGCGGTAATGGTAATTCGCTCCCGATGACGAGTGTCGGCAATATTGGTTGTGCCGACATCGTAGCACCATTCGGCACAATATTATCATTCGGAAGCGACTTAATTACAAATGGCGCCACGAGTAATCTCGGGATACTTCCTTCGGGGACATTAACGCTCGCAGGCGCTCAAACAAAAGGGAACATGTTGGTTGGTGATGGAACTTCTTCAGTAGGTGTCGCTGTTGGGGCGAGTGGGACAGTCCTTACTGCCGACCCCTCGGCATCAAGTGGTGTGTCGTGGTCGGTGAATGGAACTGGAACCCTAACTGGTATTACTGCTGGGTCAAATATCGGTGTCTCTGGAACCGCCCCTTCTCCTACTGTGTCTATATTAAATCCTCTGACTGCAACACTCAATCTCGGCGTTCAAAGTATCACAGGTACAACAAGTAATATTACCCTCTCAAGCGGAACAAATCAAGCAAATATGAATGGAAATCTCGGTTTTACTTCAGCAAACCAACTAACACCTACGACGAAGGCAAACCTATTCAATACGAGTATTAGTATTGAAACCGTCAGCAATAAAGTCGCAATAGCACCTACACAAATCGTAAAAACTGGTTCGTCTACATTCACAATACAAAACAACACAGCACCATTATCCCTTTCGGGCAACGGAGCAGGAAGCGACGGCGTTGCAATACAGCAATCGGCAGGTGTTGGGACTGCATTAATAACATCTCTCTCAAATGTGAAGTTCTATCCCGATTACTACCTCTCAAATAACAACGCTTCTACTGTTGCTGTCCCGCTTCCGCAGGTGGATTATCAGCGTCTAACCCTTAACAATTTAGGTTTGACAAATACGAATAGTTGGAACGATTACGGAAATGCTGTATTCACTCCAAGTGGATTTTCAGCATTTTTCCACGATAGTAATAATAATGTATGGTTGGCGGAAAATGGAACAGG
>Ga0181350_1000187_pt1 | contig 18965 bp, 20 predicted proteins | sample Su13VDMM110DCMD_FD_130105 | JGI IMG/M metagenome (GOLD analysis project Ga0181350, IMG submission 130105) | Freshwater viral communities from Lake Michigan, USA - Su13.VD.MM110.DCM.D | ecosystem: Environmental > Aquatic > Freshwater > Lake | place: USA: Michigan | collected 2013-07-16
AACATGATGGGCATGGTCAATCAGAAAGGGCCGGATGGCTCGCTGACGTACACGCAGACGGGCGGGTTCAACGACCCCAGCACGGGCGAGTTCATCCCGCAGTATACGGCAGAGACGGCGCTTTCCGGTGCGGCGCAGCAGCGGTTCGACACGACCAACGCCGCACAGCAGAACATGGCCGACGTGGCAAAGACGCTGTCCGGTCAGATCATGGACACGACCGGCAAGCCGATCTCTTACGACAACCTGCCGGAGCTTGCAGGATCGGGCGGCTACGAAGCCTCACGCAAGGCGACGGAAGACGCGATGTATTCCCGCCTCACGCCGCAGATGGAGCGGGCGAGGGCGACGCTTGAGACGACGCTGACCAATCGCGGCATCCGGCCTGGCTCTGAAGCCTACGACCGCGCCATGCGCAACGCAGGCGAGACGGAGAACGATGCACGGATGCAGGTGACGCTTGCAGGCGGGCAGGAACAGTCGCGCATGGCGGGGCTCGATAGCGCAACCCGTGCGCAGCTTCTGGGCGAGCGCAACAGTCAGGCGAACGAACCGATCAACCGCCTCGCAGCATTGCTCTCCAACACGCAGGTGAACACGCCGCAGTATCAGACCTACACGCCGCAGGGGATGGCAACGACCGACATCGCAGGTCTGACGCAGCAGGGCTATCAGAACCAGATGGGCGCGTATCAGCAGAAGATGCAGCAGCAGAACCAGCTCTACGGCGGGCTCTTTGGGCTCGGTGCCGCGGCGATTACAGCCAACCCGTTCCAAGCGGCACAAGCAGCCGGATCGGTTGCAAGTTCGTCTGACCGCCGACTGAAAAAGGACATCCTCAAGATCGGTGAACTCAACGGTCACAACATCTACGAGTTCCGCTACAAAACAGACGACGCGACCGCGCCTAAGCATGTTGGTGTCATGGCTCAGGAAGTTGAGCAGACACATCCTGAAGCGGTTGTTGATACGCCGAACGGCAAGGCTGTTTATTACCAGATGCTTGGTCTGGAAGCGCTCACTGAGATGCGGGTTTAGCGGGCGCGACTTCGCAAGTGTAAAGCATGCTGCGCGTCGTGCTTGTGCCGATGTTGCCGCCTGATCCGTAAGTTCTCGAAGCCTGATCCTGTCCAATGACTTCATAAGGCCCGCCGCAGAAATTGGCGGCGACTTCATAACAATCCGCCATGGTCAATCCATTCCCTCCGCACAAGGCATTGTAGCCTGCGCGGCCATCGGGAAGCGGATAGACCTTCGGCGGCCCACTCGCACACGACGCGACCAGAACCAGACCAACGACAGCAAGACGTTTCATTGACCAACCCTCTGCGTGAAAGCGCGGAATGATAACGAGCACACCCAATAATGGCTAGTTCATATCAGGGCTACTCGGGCTACGGCGACCCCGAACGCAAAAAGGTCGATCGCGCCCGCCAGATGGCGGAACTGCTCCAGCAAGGCGCGACCGACACTGGCCCCAAGTCGTTCTGGGAGGGCGCGGCCCAGCTTGGCAAGGCGTTCATTGCCCGTGGCGCGATGGACAAGGCCGACCAGGCTGAGACTGCCTATGGGGACAACCAGAAGAAGGCTGCCGACCTGCTCATCTCGCAAATGTACCCCGATGCTCAGGGCCTGGCGAAGCAGGACTTGGCCGCGCCGGCAGCGTTCGACCTCACGCCGGGCGGGATGGAAACGCGGCAAGCGCAGGGCGGCATGGGCGATAGAGTGCGTTCAATGGCGCAATTGCTGGGCGATCCTATGGCGGCAATTGAGTTCAACGAGAAGATGAAGCCCGCGCCGAAAGAATACTCGTCCGTCTCGTTTGGCGAGGGCGGACTTGGCGCGTTCGATCCGACGACCGGAACGATGAACGAGCTTATTGCATCGACGCCCAAGGCTCCCGATCCCGTGAAGATGGAGCAATACACGGACGGCACCGGACAGGTCTGGGACCGCAACCCGTACACTGGCGAAAGTGTGAAGGCCAATGTGCCTCGCGCGCGTGTTCCGGGATCGGAGGGAGGTGGGAGCGGGGCTCCGCCTAGCGGCTATCGCTGGAACCCTGACGGATCACTCTCGAAAATTCCGGGCGGTCCAGCCGACAAGCCCGAGCCCGGCCTCTACACGCCGACCGAAGAGAAGAACTACCGCGGCAAGGCTCAGGCGCTCGGCACGCTGAAGTTCCTGACGAACGAATATCGTACGCTGGTCAACCAGTACGGACCGGGTCTGTTTGATGCCAGCCTGAAAGACGGCGAGTGGCAGAAGACGCCAGAAGGCCAGAAGCTCTTGGCCTCGCACAACAACCTGATGATGTTCCTGAAAGGGCCTGAGCTGTTCAACCTCGGCGTTCTGACTGGTCCTGACGTTGAGCGACTTCAGCGCACGCTTCCCGAGCCTGTTGGCATGGGCGCGTTCGGCCAGTCCAAGGAAACGCTCGGCATTGGCCTCGACAGCCTGGATCAGCTTGTCGGCTACCAGATGACGATGATCCCCGAAGAAATGCGCGCTGTCCAAGGCGGAGGCGGTGACGCTGTCGCCAAGCCCGCAGCGCCTGCGCCCACGAGCTTCATGAACAGGCGGATGCAGGGCGTTCAAGCGGCTCTGGCGCCCGAGTCCGACGACGTATCCGACCTTCTGGAAAAGTATCGCCAATGACCAGAGAAGAACTGGCAGCAGCCCTCCGCAAAGCTGACGCGGCAGGGAACGCGGATGATGCGCGCCGTCTGGCAGGCGCAATCCGTCAAATGGATGCTGGGCCATCGGCTCAGCCAGCGAACGGCTCTGGCATGGGTCCGGTCAATCCGATGGTGGCGGAAGGCCGCGCAATGGCGACGGCGGCTGCGACGGCTGCGCAGAGCGACCCCGCGCTTTCGCCGCTGATGCCGGGCGCTCGCACGCTGACATCAGGACAGCCGACGCGGATGAAGCCCCCGCCTGCGCCGCGTGGTCCGCTCATGAGCCCCATGCAGCGCAATGCGATGGCCCCGGAGCGGGCTGCCGCTGAAGCCGAACGCAAAGCCGCACAGGAGCGCCGTGAAGCCTCCCGCGCCTATGGCGGCGGCATGGACATGGTCATCACGACCGATGCTCAGGGCCAGATGCGGCCCGGTACGGCGATTGATCGCGACCTTGGCGCTGGCATTACGACGCTTCCCGTCCGCGCTGTGAATGCGGCATCAAACACGGCGCAGTCTGTCCTCAACCTGCCGGGCGACTTGGCTCAGAGCGCCATGGGTGGCGAGCGGGTCATTCCGCGCGCTGACATCCCGGAAATCCCGCTGCCGCAGGAACTGCAATCGGTGTCGGGCGATCTGTCCCAGAACATCATGCAATTCCTGATGGCGCGTGGCGCGATCGGCAAGGCAATGCCTGGCGGTGGAATGGCGGCGCAGGCCGGCAAGGACGCGCTCGCCTTGGGCGCGGGCTTCGATTCCGACACGCCCCGCCTGTCTGACACCCTCGCTGCCGAGTTCATGCGCGAAAACGGCATGGGCTGGATGGCTGACCGCGATCCGAACAACCCGATGATGGAGCGGGTAAAGAACGGCATCGAGGAGATGTTCCTCGCCTATGCCCCTGTGGAAGCTGTTCGTAGGACGCCGCAGGTTGTCGATGCCATCACAGGCGTCCGTCCTGCCACCATGGCACCCACCAATGCGGGCGGCGCCCGTCTTGCGCCACCTGTCCCCAGACTTGCGCCCCCAGCGCCCGGAGCCTTAGCCCAGCCTCAGCAGCAGGCATCCGCACCGCCGCCCGGTGGACCGCCCCCGCAAGGCCCGACAGCTACGCCGCAGCCCGCGCAAGCCCCGCAGCCAGCATCTGCCGTCTCGTCGCTGGGTGAGGCTGAAGTCTGGTACAACGCCCTGCCGCAGAAGACGCGCGAATCCATCCTGCGGACCATGTCGTCGTCAGGCGTCAGGGATAAGGCCGACCAGTTTGCGATCATTGCTGACCTCAACAGCCTTCCGCCCGGCAGGAACAGCCAGAACGCCTTCCTGATCTCCCAGAAGTGGGGGGAGCGTTACCCCAGCCTGCGGGAGAACCTGCTCAACATGGGTGGTGAGTTCTCCGCCTCCAATCCACGAGCGAACGACCAGAAGGTGCTCGGGGTGTTTGGGAAAGGCCGCGAGGATCGCGCGCAGGCCCTTATGGATACCGAGGGCCGCAAGCAGGTTGTGAGCGAGCGGGGCTTTCTTGAGCGGTCTGCGGAGACGAATTTCGGAGCGCCTTCTGCGGAAGTCGAACAGCAGATGCGCGACGAGCTGCTGGGGCTTGGCAAGACGTACAACAAGCTGCTCGATCCGCAGCGCCAGCGCCGGTTTGGTCCCGAGAAGTCTGCGATGCTTGCCCAAGCGGATCAGAACCTCGTCGGCTACCTGAAGCAGCCCCATGTCGCGGAGACTATGCCGGAATGGGTCAAGATGAAAATCCTGACCGAAGCCAGCGAGGAAATGCGCCGGCTGAAGTTCTCGGATGCCGACAAGGCCATCATCCTGGCGGGAGACGGCGCGGTCCTTGCGCCCCTGTTCTCGCGCACGGCCCCGCTGCAATGGTCGCCGGAACTGTGGAGCCATCTGGTTGAGCAGTACCCGAAGGTTGCGGGCCACTTCCTTCAGTCGGCCTATGGCAAGGCGATCGGAGACGCAGCGGGAAGCCTGTCACCGGAAATGAAGGCGGTGATTCCAAGCCTTCAGCGAGCGCGCGGGTTCTCGTCGGCAGAGGGTGGGCAGGGCGAAGGGCTCCTGTACCTGCTTGAAGAGACGATGCCCAACAGTCAGTTTTCGACTGGCGGCGCAGGCAGCTATCAGGATACGCGCCTCAACTATGGCGACATCAAAGGCGCTGAAGAGGCCCTTGAAATCACGGGCCGGTTCAAGTCGGCAGCACAGAACGGACAGGACGTTGCTGAGATCGTCCGTCAGATGGGCGGGCTATCGCCACGCGGCAAGGAAGCCGCGCTCAGCCAGATCACGTCCTTCGTGCAGGACAGCATGGGCGCCAAGGTCCGCAACATCACGCCAGGCCAAGTCGGCATGGCGGCAGAGACAGCTCCGAACCTGACGCAACTTGGCAATGACAACTTCCTAGCTGCGCTTCGCAAGGTGTTTGGCGATCAGGGCGATGCGCTCGCAAACGACATCGAGCTTGCGCGGTCCAGCACGACGTTTAACACGGACATGAACCGGCGCATTGGCCCGAACACTCAGCTAAAGCAGGAGAACGTCAGGAACGCGCCGCGGACATACGAGAACCCGGCTGGTCTTGAGGGCAACGTTTTTGACAGCACCTTCCAGACGCTCGGAAGCGCTGGCCTTGGCGCAGCGTTCTTTCCGGGTGGGCAGGGTACGGCGGTCCTGTTGGGCAGCCTCGCTGCGGCCAAGGGCGCTTGGAACGCGTACAAGAAGGGAAAGCGTCTCAACAATACTGAGCGCAGCCTTCTGGCGGATTTCTTTTTCCGCTCGCGTGAGGCTGGCGTTGACGGCGAGGCATTGCTTGCACGGGCGGATGACGCACCTCCCCGCAGTCCGAACCTGCCGTCTCCGATTGGCTATGCTGGCAACGTGGCGGTCGGCGCGGGCGCTGGTGGTGTTGTCGGCGGAATGGCTGGCGACGGAGATCCGAACGCCATCATGGGCGGCGTACTGGCCGGCGCGGCAGGTGGTGGCGCTCGCGCAGGTCAGCGTGCAGCCAAGGCCAAAAGCTCGATCATCAAGCCTAGGCCAATGCCTCGCAACGCGCCTGGGCGTCCTCCCAACGCCACCCGTCCACTTCCCGGCCAGCAATCCAATTCCGCCCCTGCCGTCACTGGCGCGGTTGTCGGCGGTGCGGCTGGCTACGCTGCGGCTCCTGAAGATCAGAAGGGCCTCGGCCTCGTTGCAGGCGCAGTCGGCGGCGGCGTTCTCGGCAACCGTCTCGCCAAGGGCTCCACGCCGAAGCCTCCGAAGGGACCGCCTGCGCCCGTTTCGTCCACCCCCAAGCCCCCGCCAGTGAAGAACGGCTTCGGAGGGAAGTCCCTTCCAATGGATGAGCCATCTCGAATGCAGAGAGCGAGGGAGCAGGGGTTCAATACCGACCACAAGCTTTTCCACGCCACAAGCAGCGACTTCGATGCATTCGACACAAACAAAATCCGCAGCGACCTTCAGATCGGTGAAGACGCGATCTTTCTGACGAACTCGCCAGCCGTTGCTGACAGCTATTTGCCCGGCGCATACGTACAGCGAGACGCTCCGAAAATCATCGAGAAGGATGCGCGAGGCGTTGATATGGGTGACGGCGTTGGCCGTTACTACAGCAAAGGCTCTGCGGTTTATCCAGTCTACGCGAGGAACCTGGACGACTACGAAATCTGGGACATGAACGGTGGCGGATATGATCCCGAATTTATGCAGCGCGCCATCAAAGAGGCGAAGGAAAGCGGAGCGCCCGGCATCATCCTTCGTGGCGTTCGCGATCCCGGCATCATGGACGGCATCGGGCCGCAGGGAAATCCGCGCAAACCTGCCGCCGTCGTTGTCGTGTTCGACCCGAAAGACATCCGCTCCGTCAACGCCAAGTTCGACCCCGCCGAAAGCGGAAGCTCCAAGCTTCTAGCTGGTGTGAGTGGAAACCCCGAGGCGATAGGCGCTGGCCTTGGTACAGTCTTTGCGCCTGACGCTGACGGCGATGGAGAGGTCAGCTTTGGCGAGCGTGCGGGTGCGGCGATCACTGGCGGCGTCATGGGTCGCGGCGCTCGTGCAATTGGCAACCGCCTCGGTGGGGCTCCGAAGGCTCCTCCCGCTGGCAGGGCTCCGGTCGATCAGGCGGGCATCAAAGCCTATCATGGTTCGCCGCATGACTTCGACAAGTTCGACAGCAGCAAGATCGGCAGCGGTGAGGGCGCGCAGGCTTATGGGCGAGGGCTTTACTTCGCTGAGAATGAAACTGTGGCGAAGGGGTATCGGGATCAGATTGCGACTGATGGTTTTCTAACTAGTCAGGGCAAAGTCTGGACCCCGGATGGTATCGAGCATCTGAACGTGCGCGCTGCTGCAAGAACGGGCAATCTGGATGGCGCAATTCATGTAGCAAAGCGCGTTCTGTCTTCGGACGATATGCCAGCGGCTACAAAGCAAATGGCACAACGTGATTTGCAAGTTTTGGAGGACTTGAAAGCAAGCGGCGGCATTCGTCCGAACAAAGGCCGTCTCTACGAAGTAGACATCAACGCCGAAGCCGACGACTTCCTTGATTGGGACAGGCCGTTGAGTGAGCAGAAGAAAGCCCTTCAGCGGGCCGTGATCGACCTTGAATCTGATCGTCCCAAACTACAGCAGAAGATTGCTGACGTTGAAGCTCAGTTGACGGAGCACCTGAGAAACCGTCCGCAAGTCGCAGGCGAAAACGAATGGGATACGCTGTTCAATAGCGACGAGAGGACCAATTCTCTAGCTATGGAATTGTCCGATCTGAAAGACCGGATCACGCGGCTCAAGCCCGACGATATCACTGGCTCCGAACTTATGCGGCGGCTTGGCGGTGGGTCTGAAGGCGCTCCTTGGGACGGGTATGGTCGCGCGAGTGATCGGCTCAAACAGGCGAAAGTCCCCGGCATCAAGTACCTAGACCAAGGCTCTCGCGGCGCAGGAGACGGAACCCGAAACTTCGTCGTGTTCGATGACAGCGCCGTCAACATCATCAACAAGCAGGGTTTCTTCGGTGGAGGAAAGGCAGAGAGCCGTCCCAAAGGACCGCCGACTGGAAACCGCCTCGCAAAGCCCAAGCCTCCGGGGACGCTATCCCGCATGGTCGCAGGTGGAGCTATTGGCGGTATTGCGGGCGGCGTAGTTGGAGAGGCTGGCGGGCAGGAAGACCTCACCGGCAAGATCACCGCGACCGAGCAGACCATTGCCGATCTCAAGAAGGCAATGGCCGACCTGGATAAGATCACCGACCCCTTCGAGAAGCAGCGGCAACTCAAGGCGGCAGGATACTACGCAGGCAAGATCGACGGCAACATTGCTGGCAAGACGACCGAAGGCATGGTGCAGTTGAGGGCCAAGAGGGAAGCCGATCTGAAGAAGGCAGAAGGCGAGCTGAAGGATCTCGTGCGGCGTGACGCTTTGCAGAGCAACCGGCCCGATCCGCTGATGATGGCCCTGCGTGCGTATGGCCCTGCGGTGCTTGGCATCGGCGCTCTGTTTGGCATGAAGTACATGCGTGGAGGGGCGGCGAAAGCCTCGATCCAGACAGCAGAAGCGGCGTCCAACAAACTCAACAAGCTGATTACCAAAGGTCCGGTAACTGGCGCTCTCAACAAGAGAGATGAGAACAGGTTCTCCAACCTCAACAAGCTCTGGCAAAAGGGCGGGGCGAGCAAGGACGAACTACCGTTCAAACAGGACAGCGTTGGTAACTACAAGCCGAACGCCAAGGCGAAACTGCCTGAAGAACTGTTTGCCGATAGCGGCGTCTGGCAGACCGTCACCAAGTACGTGAAGGGCAAGGATGTCGCCATCATTCTAGGCGGTGGCCTGGATGTCGCCATCGCTCAGCCATTCATCGACAAGGCCAACGAGAACCTGACCAAAGCCGAAGCTGCATGGAACGACACTCCCAGCGATGAAACGGCCAAGGCGCTGGAAGATGCCAAGAACGAGGTTGCCGCCTACACCCTCTTGCAGCGTATCGGCATGGGCGTGGCTGCTGGGCGCGTCCTCGGAACGTTCGGCGGCGCATATGCCAAGCCGATGCCGAACATCCCGGCTGCGGCTTCAGAGCAGGCGAAACTGAAGCAGTTCATCGCTGGCAGGAAGCCCCCGCCAAAGCCGCGCACTCCTCGGCGTCCTCCGCCGCCGCAGCCAACCCCGGCAGGCCCAACAACCGGCCTTGGAGGGCCGACGCAGCTACCGCTTCCCCTTAAAGGCGGCGGCAAGAAGAAGCCCTGACGACAGGCCAAGCGCACTGAGCAACAGGGCGCCATAAGCGACGGTCGGATTCACGTAGTTCTGGCCTGAGAAAATCTCAAAGAGGCTCATGATGGCAACCGCCTGCATGAGCGTAATGAACGCCTCGCCTCTGAGTATTCTGAGCATCTGCTGCGTCTCCTAACCGGGCGCAGACCTTAACACATTCGTTAACGACACCCAACCGCCCCTCTCCCGAGGCGCGAACGACTTCATGCAACTGATGGAGAACCGAGATGGCCCGAGACGGCAGTGGGGTAATGTCCTGGCCATCAAGCGGAGCCGCAGTCAGCGGAGCCGCCATCAGCTCAACCGCATACAACACATTCAGAGCGGACTTGCTGACGGATTTGAACGCCGCTCGCCCTATCACGGCAGGCGGTACGGGAGCGACGACGGCGGCAACTGCAAGGACCGCGCTGGGGGTGCAGGCCAGCGATGCGCTGCTCACCGCGATTGCCGCCCTCACCACATCAGCCGATCGCTTCCTGAAATTCACCGGCACGGACACTGTTGCAGTGTTCGACCTGTTCGGGACGGCGAACACGTTCACGGCGACGCAGACATCAGGGCGATGGGCTGTCGATACCACCGCATACTTCGACCTCAACAGCGGGAACCCGGTCCTTGCATTTGATGCAACCGACTTCTTCCTGTTCACCAGATCGTCCAGTCTGCTCAGCTACGGCGTCGGCGGCATCACGCCGTGGCAAATCCTCTCGACCGGCGAGATCGTCGGCTACGATGTCGGCCCGACGCAGACCACGGCGCTTGGCTTTCGCGGCACCATCCTCAACACGCAGAACGCCGACTATACGTTCGTCCTCGGAGACAGCGCAAAGACGATCTATCATACCAGCGCATCGACGCACACTTACACCATCCCCGCCAATGCTTCTGTCGCCTATCCCATCGGGACGATCATCCAGATCGAGAACGAGAACGGCGGCGGCAACGTCACGCTGGCGATTACGTCCGACACGCTGCGATGGGAAAGCTCGACTGGCTCGCGCACGATTGCAGCTAACGGAAGCGCCTCGATCAAGAAGATGACCAGCACGAGCTGGCGTCTTGTCGGGGCTGGCATCACTTGAGCGGCGCGCTTCTCGGCTACGCCGCAAACATGAGCGACCCGCCGCTGGTTGCTTTCACCGTGGGCGCTGTCAGTGACTTTCAAGTAGATCCAGGCAGCGCCGCCGCCGAAGTCACTTTCGCCAACAATGGCACCTACGCTGGCACGGGCAACATCGAAGGCTTTTCCGGCAACTGGATCAGCCCGACCTCTGCGGCGGGCGATGCTTACGATATCCGCATGACGGTCAATTCTGGATCGACGCCGAGCGGTTCGACTACGGGCATCTGGCTTGGTCTAGGAACCACGCGGACGTGGACGATCTCGCGGAGCGGCCTCGGCACGACTGCATCCAATGTGACCGTGGAAATCCGCCGCGTCTCAACTCTCGCCGTCCTGAGCGATGGCGGCGGTGCATTCGATATGACGGCATCGGTAACTGCATGACGAGGACAACATCATGACCATCGAGGCTGAAGTCAGCGCGATCATGCTGGACGCTGGATGGTCAACGTCCATGTGCCGCAAAGGCGAGACGCTTCCCTTCGCGCGATTTGAGGGAGCGTACTGGATCGTCAACGGACGGCCCAATGGCGTGGATGACCATGTCGGGGTTGCTGGACCCGGCGCGGAATATCACGATCCGGTCGCGCTGGCCTATGCGCTTGTCGATCGCGCCAAAAGCCTCCAGCGTGCGCAGGCGGCGCTTGTTGCAACTGCGGCGCTTTCCGTCGTTGCGCCTGTCGTCGTCGAACCCGTCATCGTGGAACCTGTTGAAGCGATTGCGGAGCCCGTCCCCACGGTTGACCTCGCAGCCGAGAACGAAGCCCTGCGCCGGCGGATTGCAGAACTTGAGGCAATCGAAGCCCCGCTGCTTCCCGCCCCTGATGCGCTGATGGCGGATTGGGGCGAGGTGGGGGCGTATCCTGGCATCCCGGACGACTTCGTCCAGCTCATGACGGGCGAAGAAACGCTGGAGCAGGCCGTGGAGCGCATGACGCTGGGCGTCGATGAGCTTCTGGACATGGCAACCGTGCTTTCCGATCAGTCGCTTGAACTGGCGCTCTGCACCGTCCCGCCCGAGCGGGTGAACGTATGGACCGAGAAGCTGATCACCGAGAAGGCGAGGCTGCGCCGTCTGCGCGGGACGGTCGATGAGAACTTCGGGCGCGAGAACCTCGTCAGTCGTGTGCAGGGCATGTTTGCGCAGGTGGGAGCCAAGCGATGATTTCGAAAGGGGCTGGGCAAAATGGAACTTCTGCTGAAGGAGCAGCTTGAGCTGCAAAAACGCTCCTCCGAGCGATCCGATTGGGAAAAAATCGCAGCGTTGCAAGAGGCCGTTTCAGTCCTGAAGTCACGCTTTGAAGGCGCGTTGGACAGCATTCGCGAAAAGCTTGGCGATGCTGTGAGTGATGAAGACATCAAGGAGATTCGACGCGAGTGGGAGACGGCTATGCGTGATGCACTATCAGGGGTTCGTGAGCACTTCGCCACGGCCAATGAGAACCAGTCCAATGCGCTGCTGGCGCAAGTTGAACTGATGCTCGCACGCGATCGGGAGATGGCGGCGAACGAAGCAAAGAAGACGCGCCAACAGGTGCTGTTTCTGATCCTTGGAGCGGTGCTTTCCATCTTCGGGGCGCTGTTTGTCTTCTGGGAAACCACCGCGCGCATGTAGCGCGAACGAGAGGGCTGGGCATGGGCAAGTTTTTAGACACGTTTCTTGAGTTCAAGAACGAGGCAGACGCGACCCGCAAGGGCGCCCTGCTGGCGGTCATCATCATCACGCTTGGCCTCGCCTCGCTGTCTGTTACCGGCATCGTCGCGACGGCGGATTGGAACTGGCTGAGCTTTCTTCCGATCCTCGGGATGATTGTTGCCGTGCTTGGCGCGGAGCTTCTGGCGACGGTCGCATTCATTAGGATGCTCACCGCGTCAACGATGTGGCGCAAGGTGGCTGGGGCGTTCATCTTTTTGGGCCTGGCCGCGGTCGGCGTCCACAACGCAGAGAATGGCGCGAAGGTCGTCTGGCCCGAACGCTTTGCCGTCTCGTCCAGCCGTCTCGCAGCAGAGGCTGAACTGGCCGGCGAGGAAGCGGCGACACTGGCGACGGCGCAGGATGCAGCAATCGGCGGGACCGGCGCAGAGCTTGAGCGTGTGCGGACGCAGATCGCTGAACTGAAAACCGAACAGCAGATCATGGCGAGCATGTCCCCCGAAGGCATCAGCAAGGCTCAAAGCCTCCTGCTTGCTCAGGGCCTCTACTTCGGATCGGTCGATGGTATTAGGCAAGACAAGACCGAGAGCGCCATGCGTGCGCGGGGCGAGGCGATCCAAGGCGAACTCGCCACCCTGAAAGCCCGTGAGGATGGGCTCATGCAGGGGCAGGCCAGTCCCGTCCAGCAGGCCAACACCGACAAGCGGCTCCTACAGATTGAGAACGCGGACAGGGCCACGGCTGCCTTCTGGGCATGGCTCTGGCTGATCATCATGCTTTGCGTTCTCGAAAGTGCGCGCTCGCTGTCCCTGTGGGCGCTCATCACCGACATCAGCGCGACGGATGCGACCCGCGATCGGCAGCGCACGGACGAGCTTGCAGAGCTACGCCACCAGAATGAACTGGCGGCGCTTGCTGCGCAGAGGGTCACAGTACCGCCGCCTGTAGCGGTTGAGCCTGTCGCGGCTTCCATCCCGGCCCCCGAGCCTGAACCCGCACCAGAGCCGACGCCAGAGCCACTGACGCTGGTCGATCCCGCCCCCGCCAATCAGGCGCTCCGCAAGGGCGGCAAGAACTCCTCCATGAAGAAGGCCGCAGCCAAAGCGGCGCGTAACCGCGTGCTCATCCTCGCTGACCGCAGCAATGCCCAAGCCATGAAGGTTGCCGCACAATGATTGACTGGATCGCGATTGACCTCGGTACATGCAACTCAGCAGTTGCCATCTATGGACCTCTTGGCCCCGAAGTCCTGAAGATCGACGGATCGGAACTGGTTCCGTCCGCCGTCATGCTGGTTCACACCGACAACCCCGAAAATCCGTGGGAAGTGGTTGTGGGGCAGCGCGCCTTGCGTGCGCGTGAACGTTCACCGCGTTCGCCCTACTGCTTCACCAGCTTCAAGCGCCAGCTAGGGGCCGTCTACAACCCGGAGGAAGCCTATCCGGAGCAGATGTGCGAGGGCGTCGATGCGGAAGGCAAGCGCACCGGAATGCTAGCCTATCAAGGCTATGACGGGTTCACTTATCCGCCCGAGGAACTGGTCAGCTATGTGTTGATCCATCTTCGCGAAGCGGCTGAAGAAAAGCTGGGCAAGTCGGTCAAGAACGCCATCATCTGCGTGCCTGCCGCCTACAACATCGCCCAGAGCAACGCACTGCGCAAAGCGGCGGAGATGGCGGGCTTCGAAGAAGTCGAATTGCTGCACGAGCCGGTTGCTGCGGCTATTGCGCATGGCTTCAAGGAAGAAGCCGAGAAGGTCAGCCGCATCTTCGTGGTGGACGTTGGGGCGGGGACTACCGATTGCGCAGCGTTCGAGATCGGCGGCGGTCTGTTCCGGGTCCTGGGGACCAACGGCGCGGCGCTGGTCGGCGGCGACGATTGGGATCTGCGTCTCCGCAGCCTGGTCATGACGCTGCACGAGTTTGAGCACGAGAACTCCGCACTTGCCACGCAGCCAGACGCGCAGCGCATGTTGCTGATCGAGGCTGAAGCTGCAAAGCGCCGACTGTCGGAAGACGACCTCACCGAGTTTCGTGTTGAGGACATCGACATCGACAAGAAGACCAATGAGGATGTCCACGTCATCCAGCGCATCAGCCGAGACCACATGGACGAGGCGACCAAGGAGCTGCTGCGCGACATTGAAGACGCGATGACGCGCACAATGGCTGAAGCCAAGGAGAAAGACCCTCGCTTTTCCGTGCATGATATCGACTGCGTAATTCTCGTGGGCGGGCAGACGCGCGTGAAATCGATCCAGAGGAAGGTTGCGCACTTCTTCGGGAAGGCGCCGGCTTCAGGCGTTGACCCCGAGCTGGCTGTCGTTCTGGGAGCCGCTGTGAAGGCAGGCATCCGCGAAGGCAGGCTCGCAAGCATCACCATCGAGAACATCACCTCGCACGGCTTCTCGATCGAGACGCACGACAAGCCGGAAGACGTGGCAACCGAGATCGTTCGCAAGGGTACGGCTTACGGCACGAAGGCAACGTGGTGGCTTCGTCCTCGGGGCGATGCAGGCCAGTCCGTCATGACGCTCAAGCTTCTTCAGGGCGATTCCAAGGAGCCTGGCGAGAACATTCTTGTGTGGGAGCATCAGATCGCGTTCGACGCGGAAGCTCCGGAAGACGTGCAGCTTGACGTGGAAATCGGCCCGTCAGGCGAGCCTATCCTTGACGTGGCTGGTGCATCATTTGGCAGGGCGGCATGAACGACCATCTGACCGTAGGCGAATGGTTCTATCGCGAGATAGACGAGTTCGAAAATGCGCCTGCGGATTGTCGCCAGACAGCGGACGGCTGCGCTCTGGAAGCCTATCTCTGCCCCAGCAACCAGTGGACCATCGGTGATGGCTGCTGCTTCTGGGAGGATGGGCGCCCGGTCCAGCAAGGTGAGACGCTGCCCGATGACGAGCACCTGCCTGAGCGCCGGCGCAAGCTGCTGGGCTTCAACGCCAAGTATTGCGAAGAGTATGTCCGCAGGCACGTCACTGTCCCATTGACGCAGAACCAGTTCGACGTGCTGTGCAGTTTCCGGTTCAACACGCGTGAGACAACGCTGAGCGGATCTTCTCGGCTGCTGCCTGCGATCAACGCGCAGAAGTGGCAGGATGCCGCTGTCGCAATGACCGAGTTCGTCTACGGCTCTGGCTCCAAACGCGGCCCGGTCAAGCTTCCGCCGAAGGGCTGGGACGTTGAAAAGAGCGGCGGGCAGTGGTGGGCAATCCCGCCTGATCACCTGACTGGCGCTGAGCGCATTGAGCTTGGCGCGGAGGAGAAGTGGTATCCCTACCAGGATGCACACAGGGGCCTGCTGAGACGGCGTCTCTGGGGCGGGCTCGTGTTCCTGAACTACGACCCGCGCGACGTGACGAAAGACAACGACGTTGCATTGCCGACGAAGGCCAAGCTGCTGTCCACGGGCGTCTGGCGCGATTCCATCAGCACGGAAGGGCTTACGACGCTGGCGCATGTTCGGATGCGGGCCAAGCCTCTGCCCACTGAGCTTGTCCTCTCCACCCCCATCAAAGCTGAGCCGCCGACCTCTGTGATTGAGGCGGCAGGCAAGGCGGTCCAGCCGGCGCCGCTGCCCGGCCCAGCGTCGGCTGGCACTGCCTCGAAGACTTCCGCGAGTGGTTCCTCGGAAGCGGTGTCGGTCAAGCCAACGGTCCCAGCTCCCCAGCCAGTACCTACGGCTCGACCGGCGCCTGCTCCTGCGGAGGCCGTTAAGCCGCCCCCGCTCCCAAAGGATGCAGCGCCTGCCGACCTAACCAACCCCAAGGACATGCTCCTGAGCAGGCGCGCATGGGGCCTTGCGGTTACGGCAGTCGGCACAACCCAGTTCGTCCCACGCGGCGCGTCCGAGTGGCTGAACAACGAGGGCAACCGAGAACTGCTCTCGTGGCTCATCGTCGTTATCGTCGGCGTGCTGCTCTACCAGTACGGAAAATACAAGGCCAAGAGGCCACTGAAATGAACCTCGCAGCGATCGGCACTGGCATCTTCGGATTTCTCAAGCGCATCCCCGATTGGGTGCTCTGGGCGCTGGGCGTGATCATCTTCCTCAAGTTCGTGGACATGCGAGCAGAGCATCGCGGGCGCAAGGAAGAGGGCGCCAAGCGCGACAAGGAAGCCGCCGAGGTCGAGCGTGAAGTTGTCACCAACATTCAGGAGAATACCGATGCAGTCATTGCTGAGGCTGACGCTGTGCGCGGCCATACCTCTGCTAGCGTCCTGCCAGACGGAAGCGCGACCCTCGAAAAGCATCATTATCGCGACTGACCGAGCCGTGTGGAAAGAGGCGCTTTGCTCCACCGGCAAGGCGATCCTGATCTCGCGCGCCGACATTCTGACGCTGGAAACAGCAGAGCAGATTGGCGACCACAATAACGCGCTCTGGTGCGCTTGTGACCATCTGCGCCCGACAACCTTTGACGCTGGCATCTGCCGCGTCTGACCCGCTCAACCCGCTGCCCATTCTGCGCAGCTTTTAGGAGGACGTGCATATGGGCTTCAAGATTGTTCGTGAAGAAGGGAAGACGGATTGGGGTTCAATCCGAGCCGTGTTCTACTGCCTGCTCGCAACCTGGATCATCGGCGTTCGCCTCATCGGCCTCGACCCGTTCGATGACATGATCGCCGGCAGGTTTGACCTCGGCGTGATGTTCGACTTCCTCGCGCTGGTCGGCGTCTACCTGCTCTGCTGGCATCTGATGTACCCGAACCGCCCCAAGGTCAGCCTCTAAGCCATGAAGCCTACCCCCGGCACGCTTGCGATCCTGTCGCTTGTCGTCGCCGGGGCTGTTGGCTCTGGTATCTGGCTGATGGGGCTGGAACACGACTGCCGCGCTAGGTGGTCTGGCTCAGGCTTCCAGCACGATTACCGGCAGGGTCAGTGCATGGTTCTGGCGGGTTCTAGGTGGCTCCCGGAATCCCGCGTCGTCGTGCACGTCAGGGAGCCGGGTTAGGGCTCACTTCTCACCGCTCCCCGCTAGTGCTGCGCGAGCTTCTTTGACTTCGGGCCATCGCAAAAAGTATTGCACGCGCTGATCGGCATTGCCGGGATGATCGAGGCGAGCGAACACAGCACGCAGCGCATCCTGATAGCGCCACATCGCCTCTTGTACGCTTTCAACGGACGCGTTGCCCCACTTGCCGGCGTAGTCCCGCTCTTTCTGAAGCGCCGCATTCTCCCGCTCCAGCTCGTCGATCTTTTCGGCGGTGCGGTGCTGGCTGATCTCCAGCGTGTGAACGCGATCAGAGAGGCGGCGCAGATGTCCGATTGCGGCAGCGAATGTCAGTTGGTCCCGCTCCGTCATATCCGCAAGCGGTATGGCCTCAAGGTCGGCAATCAGCGTGTTCATCGTGCTCATGGGCGGGGGTCCTGTGCTGCGCGCTCTGCCTCGTAAGGCCCCTTGACGTAGACGTAGTAGGCAGCAAACGCCGCCACCACGATTGCAACGAAGGCGAGATACGCGCGGATTCTCATGCGCCGCGCCCTTGCAGCCGCCTCCAGCGCGCGTTCGTGGGGGTGGGGGGGGATTACGTTGCTCATTTCGACACCCACGCTTCAAAGCCTTCGGGGCGCACAACGCTGACCCCGACACATTCCGCGAGCAGCAGAACACGCTGAGCGATGGCTTCTCCAGACCACAATTCAGGCGGCAATATCCCGTCAGCATCAGGCAGAGCATCAAGCAATGTGCGCAGCGCGCCCTTGAGCATCCGACCGTCGCGAAAGTTCTCTGAACGCCAGTAAGCCGTCACCGTCCAGACGTGAGCGTGCAGACCTTCGTTCATGACCGGGTCATTGTGTTTCGCGCTCAGCAACTCGGTGACGCCCGTTAGCCCGATGGTGTTCGGGACGACGCCTTTCGAGCTTGTCCGCGTAGGCGCGTCGGCCTCGCCACTGGTCGCCGCAGGCTGTATCAATTGGGCTGTCATAGCGGTGTCCGTTCTGCGCTAGCGACGTGGCGTCCGCGCTGATGAAGGGATAGTCGAACGCCACTTTTATGCCGCGCATCATGTGCGTGTTGGGCCAGCGGTTGCCGAACATCCTGGCGACATCGTCCATGCGGCGCTGGTATCGGTCGCAGCCGACAGGCTCCCGCTTCGGGTCGCCAATCCATCCCAGCGCAACCGTGTCGTAGCGGTCGCAGAGACGCCCCAGACGATCCAGCGGCCCGTCCATATGCCAGAGCGGAACGCCTAGCTTTGTGCCGAACGGCCAATCGTTCAGCAGAGCATCGTTGAGCTGGGACGGCGCTCCCGGCATGTCCGGCATCACCGCCCATCGGCCTGCAACGTGCAGCCGAGGCTCCAGCCACCGATAGTACGGCGTCCAATCGCGCGGCTTGTCGTCCCATTCCTCGCCACGACGCAGGGCTTCCATCCAAAAGCTGAATGCCCCGTTGTCGAAACATAATATGAGGGCATACGGCCTCTACCGCCTCCACATCGTCAGGGCGGAAGAAGGACACGCAGCCAGCTCGGCCAGAGAGCACGTCGAGCAGAGCGGCCCTCGGCGTCAGTGGCGTGCCGTGGTAAATCACCTTGGCAACAGCCCTTGCAGCCGCCTCCAGCGCATCGGGGTCTAGGTGGGTCATGGGGTGTCCTTAGATAGTGCGTCGAGCGCGGCGCGTAGCTCGTTGCCCGCTCCGAATGTGCGTCCGTGCTGAAGCTCGTCAGCCTCAATCCATTCCAGCGCACGCTGTGCAGCTTCGGCAACGGCCAACAGCGGCTCAAGCGAGTTCATCGCGGCGACGATGGCGGCGGCGTTGGCGCGGCCTACAACGTCAAGTGACGCCCCCTCGCCATTGTCCTCCAGCAGCACCATGTCGCTGTTGAGCGTGTCGGCTATGATGCGACCGCTGGGCGCGTAGATGTTATAATAGTAGTCGCGCCGGTCGCTGTCCTGCACGCGCTGGCTGTCTTCAAACCAGTTGCCCGCCGTCGCCTTGGCGCGCAACTCTCGCAGGCGCGCGATCACGTCACCGGCACTCATGGTTTCCTCCTCATAGGCCAGATCCACACCGCCAGGAACATCACCACGCCCAGCAGCGCCATCGGCGCGGCGAGCATGACGGCGTCATAGAGGCGGTCGATCTCGGCGGGGGTCATGTGCCGGTCGCCTTCTTGATAGCGGCACGGGCGGCTTCGACCTCTGGCCAGCGTTTGAAATACTCAACCTGCTGCGCGGCGTTCAATGGATGATCTAGGCGCTTCAATATCCC
>Ga0181350_1000189_pt1 | contig 18784 bp, 28 predicted proteins | sample Su13VDMM110DCMD_FD_130105 | JGI IMG/M metagenome (GOLD analysis project Ga0181350, IMG submission 130105) | Freshwater viral communities from Lake Michigan, USA - Su13.VD.MM110.DCM.D | ecosystem: Environmental > Aquatic > Freshwater > Lake | place: USA: Michigan | collected 2013-07-16
AACGCAAGCGCAAAAACACGCACACGCGTGAAAATACGCGCTTGACAACGGGCTATACCTGTAAAGGGCGATGTGATATTGTGGCGAACGCCTGCAATCACGCTGGCGATTTGGAGCGCTCACACTATGCTGACGTACACACTGACGCCTTTTGCTGATGGCGAGCGCGGCGAAACGCCGGGGCTTATGGTCCGCGCTCACGCAACCAAGCGTGACGCGCAAAAGCATGTGAGAGAAAACGACGGCGCTAAAATCATCAGCGAAAAAGAAGCCCGCCGACTATGCGGCGCGGAAATTGATTGGCTTTTTGCCGGGCAGGGCGTGAGCGTCTGACGCCTAAAGTCCCTAAAGTCCCTAAAGTCCCTAAAGTCCCGCCCGGCCCCGGTCCCCAAAACCGGGGCCGGATCGCGTCTGGCGCGGCCCCTGATCGCGCCGGGCGTTGCCTACAGGCAAGCGTGGCCCGATTCCGCCCCGCTTACAGGCGGGCGGCGTGTGGGGCTGGCAATGAGAGGGGGAGGGGATGGCCCCCGGCGTGGCCGGGTTGGGGGACTGAGACACGCCGGGGACCGCGCCGGGGAGGTTTCGGCCCCGACAGGGGAAGGCGGCTCACGGATCGCCCCTGCCCACAATACCCCTCGCCCGCGACGCGACCGGGGCTGACAGGCTCGCCCGTGCGATCTAGGCTCGCCCGGATCATCAGGGGAGCCCACGCGATGCAGACGCTATCGGAAGCCGATCTAGACGCCATCAGCGCCGCGTTATCTGAATACATCGAACACAGAAAACACGTCGCCACTTGCGCCGATTGCGCCGCGAAATTGCCGCCGCATATTCTGGCGCAAATAAAGCGAGACTACATCGCGGCGGAAGCCGCTTTCGACGCTCTGGAAATGGCGCTTATTCCCATTGTCGCGGTTGTCAAAAATGGCCGCTAGCAAAAAGCGATACGCGATCCGTGCGCAACTGTTTTCGCACGGCTTGCGCGTGTACGAGGTCATAGACCGCAACGCGGATACCTGCGTCTTTCAAAGCATCTTTCAAAGCCGGGCGATCAAGGAACGCAACCGGCTCAACAAGCAAGAGCTAGCCATTCCGGGCGGCTTTAATTCGAGGATGAAAACATGACAGAGCGAAAGCAACTCGCTTGCCCTGAGTGCTTCAGCGATCCGGGCGCGCCGTGCGAACGATGCAACGGCAAGGGGACTATTTCTGTGATCGTTCCTGACGGCGGCGTCCCTGACGAAATGCAAGGGCTCATTTCTGATCGCATCATGAAATCAGGCGTGCCGCTTTCCATCATCGCCGCTGGCGTGTTCGCTTGCGCCGTGCTTGTGATCTTCGCGACGGTTGGCGCTATGGCGTTCTGGCGCATTGTGGAGAGCCTGCCGTGATCCATCGCACCGGCATAGAGCAAGACGTAAAGCGCGGAATTTTTGGACGCGTTCGCACGACATACACGGGGCAATGCGACTGCGGCTGGAAAGGCGAGCCACGCAAAACGCTTCGCGCCGCTATCAAAGATAACGCCGAACATATTGAGTTTGTGGCGCTGGATTATGCGAGCGACCGAGAGATAGCGGAAAGCGCCGCTGACGAAACCCGCCACGCGTCGGAAACGCGGATAACTGAAAAGGAGCCTGAAACCGTGAACCCGATTTTTGAAATGGTAGCCGTTCCGCTTATCGGAATGATTGTCAGCCAAAACCAAGCGCAAATCGATCATCTGATCGACGACGCCGCGAACAAAGCCGTTGCCGCCGTCAACGACAGTGCGACGCAAATCGATGACGTCGCCGTCAAGGCGCTCGCAACGGCGCTTGAGCGTTTCGCCGCGCGCGTTCGCGCTGGCGTTGCTGAATAGACGACAAGCGCGCGGCGGTGATGCCGTCACCGCCGCGCGCCCGTTCTGATGGTCGGGGGATCACATGAAAAATCTAGACGCATGGCCGCGCGCGATACGCGCTTGGACACGCCACGCCGTCGCGCGATGGACTAGCGACATGCGCTGCAATAACTGCGGCGCGCATTTGGCGGGCTTTCCATATCGCCGCGAAGTCTACGCGGTGCATCGTGTCGTCAGGGGCAAAACTGTTTCGACGGAATTAGAAGTCAGCTTTTGCTGCGACAAGATCGGATGCGCCCGCAATGAGTGACGACGAAAAACCCGACCGGGTGACTGGCGCGCTCTTGTGGCTTGCGGGCTTTCTCGGTTGCGCGCTGCTATGGGCTTTGCTGTTTCGCGTCGCTGGCCTATATCAATAGCGCGTCGCGACACGGGCTCAACGTCAGCGACAACGTTCTAGGCGATGCTTGCACGGCGCGACCTAGCCACAATGGGAGCCCGTTCGTCGCGCCTAGCTGTCAAACTCTTGTGCGTCATCCTCGCTAGTGTGTTCGCCGCATGATGCGAGCGGCGTCACAGGCGGAAAGTGCGCCTCTAGGCGCACGTTCGGTTTCCCGAGAACGTCTTGCCCATAGATGACAATCGGAGTTGGCGGAAAGCGGCGACAGATTCCGCCTTCCGTTCCGGGCACGGCTGAAAAGCAGAGACAGTTGCCGCAGACGCCATCGGGAAGCGTGACGGGAGCGGCGGCGATGGGTTTGAGTATGCTGGTCATAGAGCGCACCTTTGCTTGTGTTATCGCTTGTTGGCGATGCCAGCGCGCAAGCTTGAAACGCTCGCCCCGCCGAACACGGCCAGCATAAATTCGTAAGGCGTAAGATCGCCGCCGACAAGCCCGGCGAGCGCCGTCAGCACAAGCCCGGCGACGCTCAAGTGAGTTTTCAGGCCGCGAAGCTTCTCAAAAATTTTCATGCGTCTTCCTCGTCTGGCTTGATATGCATTCGCCCCATTATGTGAGCGATGCGCGCGTTTAGCTTGTCAATCTGTAAGCCTTGCTTGATCTGCGCCGTTGCCGAGTGGCGCAACTCAACAAGCACATAAACGAGAATGACTAGCTGAATACCGCTGAAACCGGTTTGAAGCGTGAGCAATTCGGCGGGCATGACTTACCCCGTCACAAATAAATTGGCTTCGCGCTCGCGCCGCCCGACTAGAACCGGATCAATCTTCCCCTGCCCGCCTGACTTGTTCCACACGGCAAACTCACGACGCGCGCCCGCATAGTCGCCGCTGTTGAGCTTGCGTAAAAGTGTAGACCCGTTGAACGCGCCAATCCCGACATTGTAGGCGAACGAAACGAGCGCGTCGAATTGGCCTTGTGTGAGCGCGACGCGAACGCCTTTGGCAACGGCGCGCTCACGCGACGCCACATCCTGCGCAAACAATTGATCGCCCTTTATCGCGTCAATAATGCTGTCTTTCGTCAGCCCGTCTTTTCCGGTGATCTGATGGCCGTAGCCGATAGAATAAAGCTGCAAGCCAAGCGGCGACACGCCATCCTTGTAGGCGCGAGCGCGGAAGCCTTCCTCTTGCTTGATGAAAGCCGCGCCACGCGCTGAAAGCCGCGTCGGATTTCCGGCTACGCCGGTAGCCGCGCCAGCGTGCGCCGCGCCTGTCAGCATCGCCGCGCCTGCGGCAAGCATCGCCAGAATTGCGGGGCTACCGAATTTCATTGCCCGCTCCCACGTCTGCGACCTTGATCGGATCAACGGAAGAAATAAGCCGCTTGTTGAGCTTGCCGATTTCAGCGGCGAGAATTTCGCGCCCTTCATCGGTCACATGCGAAGCAATCTTTGCGATGACTTCATTGGCCCCGGCAACGGCAAGCGCGGCAGTTTCTTCAATCCGCTTTGCCTGCGCCATCGCGCCGTCATTCTCGGCTTTCGCCTTTTCCAGTTCATCACGCGCGACGATAACGGCCAGAGCAAGTTGCGTGTCTATGTCTGCGAAAATGTCGGACAGTTTGAAACCAAGCTTGTCAGCCTGCGCTGGCGTGAATGGGCCGCTGATCTTCCCGGCGTCATCACGCAACGTGACGTGATATTCGCCGCCGCGATTTTCGGACGGAATGAAAGCCTGATAATACAGCGTTTCGATTTTCATGTGCTATCCGTTATTCCAAGCGACGTTATTAGAAAAGACCGGCGTACTAACAGCGCCGCCGCCCGCCGCCGCCGCGTTCCACACAGGGGCCGCCGCGCCGTCTGAAATATGAGCCATCGCGCCAGCGATGCCAGCGGCGGCGGGAAGCGTCGCGAACGTGTAGACGCGGCGACGTAGCAAGCGGTTTGCGTCGATGACGGAATTTGCGCCGTACAATTGCAAACCACCCGCCTGATCTAATCGCATGTTCTCGACTAGAGAAGCGCTCCCAAGCGGCGCGACAAACCACCTAAGACTCGCACCCATTGCGCCGTCAGCCGGAACGGGCTCAATAATTGTGACGTTGAATTGCGCCGCCGTTTGAAAGGTGGTCGTCCCGTATGCGTTGAAATTGTTGAACGCTGCTTGATCATTGAGCAAAACGGCGGAAGGCGCGGAAAGCGTGCCGCGCGCTTTTCTTTGCGTGATGTTCGCGCCGGGGCTTGTTCCCTGATAGCGGCTTTGTGTAAAGGCGCTTGGCACGCCGTCACCGTTAGTGGCAAATGCTCCGTTTATGGTTTGCGTGGCGGTGAACGTGTTTGCCAGTTCAAGCCCCGGAATATTCATGGCCGTTCGCGTTGTGATTTCCATATCACCCGCGCCAGCGCTCGCGCGGCCAAGCAACTCATATTGAGCGGTTGCGGGAGCGGCAAGCGTTCCGCCATCAATCGAGAAAACGCCTAAGCCGATTTCCTCACCCGGTCCCGCGCCCGCGCTGTAGCGGCCAAGCAACGCAGGCGACGACGCAAACGAGATTGAGCCCGTTGTGATCGGGTAGCTGATACGTGGTAGGCCGAAACTTTTTGCGCCCGCCATGCGTCACACACTGACAAAATAATAGGACAGGGAAACGCTCTGAGACGCGCCGACAACGCTTGACGCGCTAAAGCGCAACTCAAGATCAGAATTGACGATGGCCGGAATAGCGAGCCCCGATATTGAGACTTGCTGATAGAGCGCGTCCACAACGGCAACGCCTACGCCAAACTCACGCGACCATAACACCGTCTCAGTTGGCCCGGCTTCGATCTGCACAAGTTCAAGCTGCACAAGCGGTTGATTTACGCCGGGCGCTATAATCATCGCCGCATCAATCGACGCGGCGACATAGACGACGCCAGCGGCGGCGGGAATCGTGACGCTCGCTTGCGCATTGTCGCCGCCGACATTTGACGCCGAAAATTGCTGCGGCGGCATGGCGACGATTGCGCCAATGGCCGCGCCGATATTCGTATTGTCTACAGGCGCGGCCCCTGCCGGAAGCCACTCCGCTTGCGCCGTCAATCCAACGGCACGCGCCATTGTATGCAACGCGGCGGGAGCCGTTGCGCTGTCAATCGCGTTGATGGAAATTGTGGCCGTCAATCGGTATAGCTCGTTAGTGGCTTCCGAATTTCCGGCGTACAAAACAGCGGCAGTCGCCAACGCTGAATTGACTTCATCGACGTTCGTATCAAGGTCAGTCTGGCGCGGATCAATGCCCTGAATTTCCGACACGCCCACGCCCGGCTCAACGCTGGCCGTGATGCCAACATTTCCGATTGTGGACGCAAGCCGCTGCGTTCCGAAACTCTTTGCGCCAGCCATCGCTTACGCCTCCCGCGATTGCGGCTCAACGGGAATAACCGCCGTTGTGGCCGGTGCAAATTCAAGCTGCGACGATTGCGACAGAAGCAAATTGCCATGCAGCGAAATGAGCGCTTGGAAAAACGAGCTTGCTAGTTCGGTCGGGCAGAATACGCGAAACTCGATCACAGAGCCGCCATTCGCGAGAATGTAGCACTCTCCGAATATGTCGCCAAATCCGCCGCCCCACGATGCGAGCCCCGAGAGATTGAGCGCAAACGATCCATCGATGATGGCGGCGATTTGCACGCGAAAATTGCTTTCACCGTTAGCTCCGAAAATCGGATTGAGCCCGCCAAGCAATTCGCCCGACGCCGGAATGAGCAAGATATGATAATCCCGCAAGATCGCCTGATAGCCTTGGGGGACCGTGTAGAAAACAGACGCGGTTGTGTAGGCGTTGAGCCCCGGCCCTGATGTGCCTTGCTCTGGCAAGTATCCAGTGTCGCGCGCGTCGCTTCCGCTCTGCGTCTGGAAATCCGTCGCCATGATCGGGCGCGCGTCAAACGTCGAAACAACATACGCTTTCATCGCTGGCGCGTTGCCCGGCTTTACCGGATCGGTGATGTAAGTAGGTGCGAGGTCAACAGCCTCGTTCGGCATGAATGGCACGCGCCGTGACGGCGCTTGCGACGGAATGATTGGGCGAGTGCGGCGCGACATTTTCATGAGCCTTTCGGATTAGAGAACGAACGCGGCGCGCGGCAAATTCCGCGCGCCGCTTTCGTGTTAGGGCATCATTCCGCCCGCGCCGAAAATCTTGCAACCGATCAACGAGAGACGGACAGTGTACGTCTGCGCCGCCGCGAAGTTGGAAAGTTGCAGCGAGATGTTGCTATTCGGCTTGAAGCCCCGAGGGACCGGAAGCACGAACGGCAATTTTCCGTTGCCGAAAATCGACGAGACAGGTTGAGCTTGATTGAAAAGCTGACGCCCCGTTCCGCTGTCAGTGATTTGCAGATTGCAGAGCGGAACCGGCGTAGCGCTTTCGGTGTACGTCACGCCCGCCAAATCGCATTCCATCGCGGCATGCGTCCACTTGAAATAGGAGTCCGCTTGAATGTTTATGTTCTGCGTTTGCGTCACGCCTGCGGCGATAGTCTCAAACGAGACGCCATAGACGAAAAAGTCTTCGAAGACTTGATAGCCTTCAGGATTAGCGGCGTTCGGCGGAAGCGTCGCGCGGCGCATTGTCGGCGTATTCATTTCGATTTGCTCCCTTGAGCCAAGCGCCTAACACATAGACGCGAAAATTGATGGAGCCGAAATAGACGACGCGATTTCTCGCGTCGCCTTTTCGACGTAGGCGCCGGTTACTGCGAACGGCGGTAGAGGAGCCCTTGCAGCGTGACTTTCACGGCGGCGGGGTTGGTGATCGCCTGCAAACCTTCCGGCCAGTTGAGCGACAGGTTGAAGTTTTGATTTGCGGTCAGGTAGATCGGAGCGCCGCCAAGTGAATACGTGCGGCCAACGGCTTTGCCGTAGGCGATGCGCGATTGCAGGTTGGCACCCGCCGTTGTCACGTCAGACAGAGCGGCGTTGATCTGGAAATCAGACGACGCCGGAAAATTCATCATGGGGCCGTCTTGCAGATACGGCTTCGATCCAACAAGGAAGTTCACATTTCCCGAACGCCGGAAAATGTAAGCGTCGTTGACAGACGTGGCCGCAAGCTGCGCGCCGAAAGCGGCGGGCATACCGGCCGCGACGGTCGGCGTCGCCGGGAGAAACAGCACTTCGATAGCTTCAACAAGAAATCCCTGCATGGCCGGGAGTTGGCCCGCAAGATTCATGTTCGTATCAGAGGCCGTCTTCGCGCCGGTAAAAGGGCTTGTGCCCTGTCCGATCGGTTGTGCGAAAAAGTTGAGTTGCGTTGTGCCAGCGGCGGGATAGATGGCGGTATCAAACAAGCCTTGTTTGATGACTTCCCATCCTTCGCGATTGACGACGAATTTTTGCAGTTCCTGAAGTGACGGCATTTGCGACATGATGTTGCTTCCTCTATGGCGCGGTTGAAATGGTGCGTGCCCGGACAGGCGCAACGATTTTCAAGCGGCCCAAAAATCAACGCTAGGCGTTGTAGCTGTTGTCGTACTCGTTGAGATACGCGCCGACAGTGCTTCCGCCGTCGCCGGTCAGATACGCCTGCATCGATTGATCAGGGTACTGCGTCGCCGGGCTGATGTAGCCCATGGCGTTGTCGTACTCGTTGAGCGGAAGCGACGGCACGGCTTTCTGCACCATGCCTTTCATGAGCGTGTACGCCATCACGGTCAAATAACCCTGAGTGACTTTCTGGCCCATTTCGCGACCAACGAATTTGGACGCAAGCCCGCCGACAAGGATAGCCCCGGCGATCTTTGCAAGCGGAGCGAGCGGCCCCGTTTTGATGTTCGCCGGAAGCGGAGCAAAGCCCCATGCGAGGTCCATCACGATAGCGCCAGCGCCGCCCATCGCGGCGGGCATCAGCACGCCTTTGACGAGGTTGGCCGGAACAAGCCCGCCGAATTTCGCGGAGCCGGTGCGACGCAGACGCCGAACCGCGCGAGCGGTCGGATTGCGACGCGCGCGAACGGTCACGCGACCGGCGCGGCGACGACGAACACGGCGGCGCGGATTGCGTGCGCCAGTGGCTGTCACGGTTGAGCGGCGCTTGCGACGCCCGCCAAAATACTTTGCTTGTTTCGCCGTCATCTTCCGGCGCTTGCGGCGTTTCGGATTGACGAGCATCAGTTGCGACATGGCTATGACTTCCTCTTTCTTTTGGGGGCGTCAACGATGCCCCTAGCTGTGAACCTATATGCACCCGCGAGCACATAGAGTTGTTTGCCGTCGAAAGATGAAGCTAGTACGGGCCGTGCATGTTTCGCGAAGGGGTGAATGTATTTTTTTCCGTCGCCTGAAGCGCGGTAGATCACGCCTTCTAGTTCGCCAACAATCAGAGCGGGCACACTCTTGTCAAGCGCGACGCTCACGATTTCGTCGTCGTCTGGCTCGCGCTCATGAAAGGCGCGGAACAATTGCCTTGCTTGCTCTTTGCTCACGCCTTCACCGCGTCACAGTATTTGATTGTCTTGGGCAAGCGATCTTCAAGCCAACGCAATACGCCGTCAGTGTCGGCATACTTGAAGCGCTCCGCGTCTTTCTTCTCTGTTGAAAGCTTGTTCGCTTTCGTCAGGAAATAGACCGCGCCGTTTTCATGATGCGCGCGGAGAACGTAGAGCGCGGCAGATTTCGGCGCGGGGTTTTTCTTGCCGCGCGCTGTGTAGCGGTCCCCCTCTTTCGCCATTGCGCGCATTGTGCCTAGCGCGTCTTCCGCGTCATCGGTGTAATACGCCGACGCTTCGCGGTTGCTCTTGAACGCGATGCGATATTCGCCGTCTTCGCTTTTTGTGACGGTCATTCCAAGTGCTTTCGCTTCTTTGCGAAGCGCCGCCATGTTGACGACAGGATTTTTTGCGCCTGTCACGCTAACTCGTTTGCTCGCCGGTTTGTTGGCGTTCACACGCTCGCGAAGGTAGTAAAGAAAAGTCGCGATTTCCGACCGGCTCATGTCGCGATCAGAATTTCGCGCCTTTAATTGATCGCGTTCGTATTTCGTCAGCCGTTCAAACACGGGCTCGCCGTCAGACATGATGTTTGACGAGTTGAAGAAATCCAGCGGCGTTTTCGTTTGAATGATTCTTCCGGTCAAACGATTGAGCAGATAGGTAAAGCGCGCGGGATTTTTGTTGCCGGTCACGCTCGTTTCTCCCGCGTATTTTTTGGGGCGCTTTTCATATTGCGCGTAATACTTGTCTCGCACGCCGGGAAGGTCGAGCGGATGCACGCCGAAACGAGCTTCCGACGCATAGCGGATAGCGTTGAGCGTCGCAGTAATTTCCGCACGCTTGCGCCATAGCTTTTCCGCACCGCGCGGAAAGTTGTTTTCGCGAATAGCCTTCTCAACGTCAGACGGTCGCGCGTTCCCGAAACCGCTTGAAATCATTTCGTCGCGCGCAATGTCGTCAAGCGCTGACAAACGCAGAAACGCCGCTGCAATTTTTGCTTTTGTTGTGAGCGCGTCGATGTTCACGGGCTTCATTTCTTTCGCTCCGTTATCGCCTTTACAAGCGGCGGCCCCAGCACGATCAGCACGGCGGCAATCAGCGCCTCACGGATCGGGAGCCCCAAAAATTGCTGATCGTTCGGATCGCCGAAAGCCGCGTTGATTGCTGACGCGGCTTGTTGAGGCGTCGCGCCTTTTTCCAGCGCGAGTTTATACGCGTCGATTTTCGTAACGTGCTTGAAGCCGTCATTCGCCGTCGCCGCCATCGCCGCAACGAGCGCCGCCGCGCTGGCGATGCTCACGCCAAGCCACACAACTTGCGCCGCGCCTAAGCCAACATTGTAGCCATTCAAACCCAGCGCGCCCTTGACCCATCCCCCGGCGGAATTGATGCCGGTGAAATCGCCCACGTTTTTAATCGCGGTTCCGATTGTCGCGAAGCCTTGAATAAGGTTGTGCCGAAAGCGGCCCCACTTATCAATTTCGCCAACTTGATCTAGAAAGCGTTGCATGACCGCTTTGTGCGCGGGCAGAAGATGCGGCGCGTTTTTCTCGATCCAAGCCGTGCGTGACTTGAGCGCGTGCCAGCTATCAAGCCAAACCTTGACCGCCTTGTCATAGTCTGTCAGCCACGCGATCCAGCTAGGCGCGGTCGCTTGCGTTAGCTCGCTCATTTTCTGCGCCTCTTCAAACACATGTTCGCGCCGATCAACGCAACCGCGCCAACGCCGCCCCAAAAAATCAAGTCGCGCGTTCCGCGCTCAACGCCAACTTCAACGGTAGGCGTCGCGCCCGGTATGTCAGAAAGCTTGATCGGCGGAAGCCCCTGTTTAGCGCGCTTGATGTTCGTATCCGCAAGCCGCTGTTGATTGACGAGCGAAAGCGCGCCGCTCGCCAGATTGATCCAATCAATACCGGGAGCGGCTTGCGGCGTGGTGACTGAAGTTGTCGCGCCGATTTGCATGACGTTACTTTTTCATGTTCATGACGAGAAGCAACGCCGCGCCGCCAATCGCGACGGGCATCAGCCAAGCGGGCGTAGCAGACGCGGGAACGGGCGGCGCGTAGGTCGCTTGCGCCGGTTGCTGAATAATCAGCGGTTGCTGCGTCGGTTGCACTTGCGGTTGTGGAAGCTTCGCAATCATCGCCTGCACCGCGTCGATGATCGCATTTCCGCCCGCCTGTGATCCGGCTTGCGTCGCAACGAGCGTGCTTGAATTTGCCGCCGTCTGATTATTGCCAGACGGCGCGGGGCGTGATCCGGCTGGCGTTGCGACCGGCGCGGCGGGCGTTGTTTTTCCGCCCGGCATTTTCGCGCCAGCATCAAGCGCGCCCTGCACAATCGCGCCAGAGCCCGGAACAAAGATATTGGAAACCGTGCCCGCGATAACGCGGCCAGTTGATCCAAGCGCGCGGCCAATCGCTTTCAAAGGATTGAAGCCGTTCAACTCGCTGTCAGGAATGTACGCCATCTTAAATCCCTCTCCGCTCGCCCGATGCGATGCGCTTTTCGTATGCCGCTTTGCGCGCGGCGATGCGCTTTAGATGCGCAATCGTTCGCGCTGTCTTTTTCGACTGTTGCGCGTCCGATGTGGTCGGTATTCTCCCAACGCCAACGCGCATGACTATTTCCCTTTTATCGATGCGAAGGCGTACACGCCCAAACCGATGATAGCCGGGAGCGCCCATGTCGGAAATTGCGGCGGCGGCGCGGGCGCGACGGTCACGACAGGAAGCGGCGGCGCGTAAGTAACGTCTTTCGATCCGCCGACACGCTCAAACGGAACATCGCTATATGCGTCACGCGCCTGCGTTTGCCCCACGTCCATTCCGACCGGCTTTTCCGATGGCGCAAACGCTTTCACGACAGAAAGCGCCGTGTCCATAATCGTTCGCCCGGTCGAGACAACCGCTTGAGCGACGGCGGGCAATCCGCTGTCAGTGGAAAGCGGCGACGACATGGGCGCGGCTTTGAATAGCGCCGCCGATGTGAGCGGCCCCACGATGCCGTCAACTTTCAGGCCGCGCGATTTCTGAAACGCCATGATCGCGTTGCGCGTTTGCGTGCCCATCTTTCCGTCGAGCGGCCCCGGATTGAACCCGCGTTCAATGAGCGCGCGTTGCACGTTGAGCACCTCTTTTGAAAGCGCCTGTAACTGCGTGTTAGAAAGCATCATCGGAGTTTTTCTTTCTCTCAATTAAAGTGATACATGGACGCACGCACGACAGGCGGAACCCATCCCCAAGGCGTCGGCTCTGTCGTCTCAAGCGGGAGCCATTTGCGTGGCCCTATGCGCGTCACCGCAAGGACGTGCGAAAACTGGCCGGGGCCTTTCGTGCCAATCGCCCAAAAGCCGCTAGGGTGTCCGATGCTTTCCAGCAAGGCGCACAGCAGCAAAGCCTTGTCGTCGCAATCGCCAGACGTTTGCCGTAGAATTTGTTCCGGCGTGTGGACCGTCTCGACATTGCGAATATCGCCAACGTATCGAATTTCGTTGCGCACAAAAGACCAGAGCGCTTTGATTTCGCCTAGCCGGTCTTTCTGGCGCAAGTGCTGCGTGAGCGCTTTTGCTTTCTCGCGAATGGCGGGCGATTTCTTGCCCGCCTTCACTAGCGCCGACATGATGCGCAGCGTTTCCCGAACGCCCGCCGCGCCGTTAGGAATCTCCATCAAGAGAGACGGCGGCAACTTTTGAGGGGTCGCGCTGATTTGCAACGGGCGTAACCGGGTCAAGATCGTGAGCGCCCGCCATTTGCACCGCGACGCCGGAAGGCGTCAAGCCCGCCCCGGCAGAAATTCCGCCTTCAGCCTGCGCCTGCGCAATCGCGTCATCACGCATGGAAAGCATTTCAGCAATCACGTTATCAAACCACGCGCGACGCGACAAAACGTCAGGCACATAAAGGCCAATCGTTCCGACCGGATCGGGTTGATTCAAAAGCATGGCGATAAACGAGCCGTCGAATTTGTCGTATATGTATTCGGCGTAAGTGATCGGATCGCTTCCCTTGTCGGCGCGTGTGCAGAGAAAGCGTATATCCATCAGCATTTCGTTTTGTGTGTCGGTGTCTGGCGTGGCGACATTTTGCGACGGCGCGGCGGGGCGGGCGTGCGAAACAGAAGGGGTGCTCTGCGGTTGCTGCATCGTCTGCGGTTGAGCGATAGAGCGGGGCTGTTGTGGGAATTGTGAGGGAGCCACAAGCATCGGCTGTTGCTGTTGAGTCTGCAAATTCGACACAACCATTTTTACCGCGTCAGAATTTGCAAACTCCATCACTTGCTCAAGCGTCGATTTTTCGCGTCCATCGGAATTTATGTCTTTCACAAGCGACACGACGCTATTGAGCATTGAGAACGGATCAACAGGCGCGGCGGCGACAGGCGGCGGCCCCATCATGTCACGCATCGCCTTAGCCATGCCGGCCATTTGCTGAAACATCGATAGCGGATCGCTTGCGGCGGGCGCGGGCGCTTGCGTCAATCGCTGCATCAGCATTTGGAGCGCGTCGCCTTGTTGCTTCACAAGTTGCGCAAGCGCGTTTTCTGAAGCGCTTCCGATTTGCGGCGCGGGCGCTTGCGTCATCGGCGTTTCAATGCGCGTGGAAAAGCGGCGATGCAAACGCGCGCCTTTGCCGGGCTCAACTTTATAAACGCGGATCGAATAATGCCCCGCGCCGTATTCACGCATCAGACGCGCGCGGATGCCCGTCACGTTTTCGCCGGGCAGGTCGAAAAGGAATATCAGATCTTTTCCCGTGTCGGGAATCCGATGCACCGTGATCTTGAAAGCTATGTCGTGATCGCTGTCGCCCATTTCGGCGCGAATGTCATTTTCCAGCGCGTTATTATCGCCAACGATCTTTGACACGTCTTCCGCGCGCAATCCCTCAACGTCTTCCGGGGTTACGTCGATGATTTCGTCATCAACAACGGTCGGGATTTGGCGGCGAGCCATAGGGCGCTCCATTGGCTTTTGCATTGTGTCTGCGTTGAGCGCCGCATTGCGAGTGTTATAAGACCCGCTTAGGCGTGAGCGCAAGCCGCATAGAGCGAGCATAGAAACCGTCATGGCGCGCTACGCGCGGCGGGCATGAAAAAACAGCCCCGGATCGCTCCGGGGCCGTTCGTTAGTAACGCCGTGTCGTGATGATCAGAAAGACCGTCACCGATACGACTAGCGCGATGATCGCCAGCCAATCACCAGCGGTCACTTTTTCTTGGCCGTCGCCAGGGCTGGCGTGGCCGCTGGCGCTGCCTCCGCGTCGCCAAGCAATTCCGGCGCGTGCGCTTTCGCAAGCGCCTCTGCCGGGCTCGTCTGCGTCGGAGCAAGCACGAACTCCGCGACGTATTCGGCACGGCCTCGCTGATCGGCGCGAATGCCGATTTTCAGCACGACATTGGAAAACGTGCCTTCAACGCCAACGCCAGCATCGTCAAGCATGTCTTCAGCAACGCCCGGCATAATCATTTCGGACGAACGCGCCGCCGTGTGTTCGGCTTCCGCGTCTTTCGACGCCTTCACAGGAACGAGCGCACGCGCCAGAAAGTCGCCGGAATAAACGCGATGCGTTCCGGTGTCTTTCGTTTTCGTCGCCGCCGCCGTGATGACGCCAGCAATAAGCGCCAACCATTTCGTGTCGCCTTTTTTCTCCGGCAACGATTGCGCGCCGACAAGGCGCTTGAGCGAAATTGTCTTGAGCGTTTGGATAGTCATTTTTCAGTCTCTCTTTTGTTGCGGGTCACTTTCGACCCATGGGGGAAATTGTAAGGCCCAGTCTAGATCATCAAATTCCGGCGCGGGTTTTAGATCAAGCGCCAGTTGAGGCGACGCTAGAAAGGGATTTCGTCTGCTACTTCCTTCGGCTTTTTCCACATCGTGAAAAGAGCGACGTTTTGGCCGGTGTCTTCGTCCTTGCCATCCCACAGTTTCATCATGGCAAATTCCATCGACTCCGTTCCGTCAACGCGAGTGACGGGAACCCACTTCCGCGAAAACTCTTTCGCGTGTGGCCCCTCAATGCGCAGGTTGTAGCCCGGCATGGGGTTTTTGTTTTCGTCCTTCTTCTTCGCGTAGGTCGCGCGATGCTTGCGCCCGTCTTTCGACGGAAGCGGCGGCATAGGAGGCGGCACAAATTCCGCTTCCTTTTCTTCCGGCTCATTTGCCGGGGCCTTCGGTTTGCTCGCCATAAAATATTCTCCTTCGGATAAAAGGGCGCGTCGGTTTCCGTTATTGGAATTTGTGAGCGCGCCCGGATTGTATGCCTGTGAGCGTGGGATGCAAGCCCCTAGATTGGCTCAAAAACTCCCCCGCTAAGCGAAACGGTTTTTGATTTCGCCGGATCGGTCCCGTTTCGCGTCATATCGGCAAACATGGCTTGCCCGGCCATGACCTTCAAAAAGTTGCGTCGCTGCGTTTGCGTCTGCGTCGGCGGCGCGCCTTCAAACCACTTTTCGAATTGCTCTTTTTCCAACTCGCGCACGCGAAGCCCTTTAGCGTGTTTAGTCGGCGCGTCGCCTTCCTTTTCGGCGTCGCCAAAGTAGACTTTCTTGGCGATGAAGTAAAAGCGCGTGCCGTCGCTTTCCCATTTCCAAGCGCCATACCGGCGCGGATCAACGTCTAGGTGATGCACCTTTTTGGAGAACACAACGCAGTCTGTATCGGCGTAGATGAAAGCGCCCGGCGCGTGACACGCCGCTTTGCGCACGATGTTCCGAACGTGCGCCGTGATGAAGCAACCTATCTGCGGTTGATGATAGACGCGCGGGAACGCATCACCATGCCGGAAATATATGTTCGCATGTTCGGGGTCTTCAGACAGGCGCGTAAATCCGCCCGGCGGTTTTTTCGCGGCCATCACCAATTCTAGACCGTCCAAAACTTCTAGCGATTTTCCATAAGCAGAGTTGCCCATGATTTTGCACATGGTACCCAACGCGCCAGAGGGGCCGCTTGGATCGCTGAAGCGCAAGCGCTCTAGCTCGTCCACCATTTCGCGCATGTTGAACGATTGCGACCAATAATATCCGCGCTCGATTTCAAGCGTCCATCCGTCCTCTCTCAAGTGCTCGATTTCAGTAGAGAGAAGCCACGTTGTCGCTTCAGCGCCGCTTGTGAATTTGCCCGCGTTCGTTTCTTCATCGCGATAATAGAACGGAACTAGCGTGCGCTTGTCGCGCGAGAACGTGACGCGATACACGCCGGGCTTGTCGGCCACGTATCCGTCAGTCTTCACACACGATCCACACGGCAACTTTTCGTCACGCATCGCAGCGGCGTAAGCTTGGTTCAAATCATATTTCCAGACGGGGCCGACATACTGGCGCGCAATCCAGCAATAGCCGCCACGCTTCGCGGGGCCGTGCATGATCGGCGCTAATTCCTTGTTGGGCTTCCACACAAGCACGCCTTCGGGAATCTTGCTCTGGAAATACTTGATTGCCAGATTGCCCATAGTCGGCTGTAGACCACATCCGGTTAAATCGTGGACGATTTCGCCAGCGCGAACCATCGCATAATAAAGCGCCTCGCTGTCGCGTTCGGCGTAGGCAACGTGCTCTTTGTTTTTGGCGTCAAATTCTGTCTGCGAAAAGTCTAGCGAGAGTTTCGGATATTGCGGGGCCATCATCCCCACAAATTTCTCAAGCTTCATCTTGGCGCTATCGAGCCCCGTCATCGCCATTCCGTCTAGAAATTCCCACGACAGGCCCGTGAGCTTTCCCGTTCCCATGACCTTCATTCCGCGTACTGAATTGGCGCGCGTAAGATACGGGACAATCACAAAATTTTCTGAGCGCAGAATGGCAAGCGCGATGAAAAATACATCGTAGCCGTTGCCGTTCCACGCCACGAAGCGATAGCCGTTGAATCGCTCCGTTAGAAATTCTTCCTCTAGAATTTCACACAAGTGCGCGATGCGATCTTTGCGCTTTACAGGCAGCGACAATTTATAGTCGCCGTCATCACCATACGCCGTGATGTAGCGGACTTCCGGCGTGCCCGCTTCAATGTTTGATGTTTCCAGATCATAGGCAATGAAAGGACGCACGCGAGCGCGGGCGCGCTTTTGCTTCATCGGCTTGTTGCCGGATTGTCTGTTTTCGCCGCCTAAGCTGATTAGCTCTTGCGGCGCGTCGCTAGGCTTGACAACGGTTTTCCCTAGAACGGTTGACCGGCTCAACGCCTACTGATTTTTGAGGTAGTCTGTAACGACAGTGCGCAGCGGCCCCGGTAGCGTCGGAATGTCTTCCGCTGTCGTGTAGACGGGTCGCAGGAAGTCAATGCCGGGATACATCATGCCGCCCAAAAGCTGGCTGATGTATTTATCAGAGCTTCGTTGTAGATCGATCCATTGAGTTGATTTTACGCCGGTCGGATATTCAGGAGTTGGCGGAACCTGTCGCGCAAAGCGGATTGAACGAACGCCGCTGTCTTTCATCGCGAGCACTATATCAACAATGTCGCCGCCCTTCACGCCGTCCACACGCCACTTGATCGCGTCGGGGACCATTTCAAAGTCTAGCTGATTTTTCTTGCGACGCTGGCGCGTGCGATCAATCTCGCGCTCTTGCTCCGTGCGCAGACGAAAGCGCTCGTTTGGCTCCTTGAGGCGGCGCGTTTCCCATCCCTTTTTAGAAGCGAGTGAGCGCGCCTTAAACTCGATTTCCTCCGCCTGCTTTTTCGCCTCACGCTTGGCGCGCTTGGCGTCGCGCAATGTCTCTGCGAAGTCTTCATCGTATTCGGCGCGGCGTTGCAGATCGCGCGATTTTCGCACGCGCCCGATTGGCTCGCCTATTTTCTTGTTGAGGCGCGCCAGCTTTTCACGAAGCTGGCGCGCTTCTTCCTCACGCCGCGCCGCTCTTTCAGCGAGCGCCTCACGCTGTCTGTTTAGCGCTTTCCATTCTTTCGCGGCTGTTGATTTCGCGCGTGTATCCCGCGCGTGTGACTTAGCCGATGCCGTGCCGGATTTTCGCTGTATCGAGACTGAAGATTTTTTCGGCGTCGGCGCTTTCGCGCGCGTGGCGTTCGGCTTCGATTTCGCTTTCAAGCCGGAAGATTTCGGCGTCGATTTCGGAGATGCGGACGCTTTCGTGATAGGCTTGCGTGCGGGCTTTTCTTTCAAGTTCGAGCCAGTCCGCTTGTCGGTTTTTGGCGATGTCTCTTTGCTGGCGCGTGACGTGGAGTTGCGTTGCTTTGTCCATTGAGAGCTTTCCTTTGTGCTGGATTTCTTCGCGGCTTTTTTCGGCGCGCGTTTTTTCGGGTTTGATTCTGGCGTGATCTTGCGTTGATCGGTTGACATGCATCCGTCCCCTAAGCGACTCTGCGGCGCGTGCCCGGATAGCGCGCGGCGGTCAGCAAGTCTGGCCCGGTCCCCCTTCTCCCTGCAAGCCAGTGTGAGCGCACCCTTGCGGGTGAGAAGGGGTGACGCCCACTAGGGCTAGTAGGTCGCGCCCCTCCCCCAAAAAGATTTGTACGGGAGCGCTCAGTGAGCGCCACCTGACAGAGCCTCGACCGTCGCCGGATCGCGTCCGGCGCGCTCTAGGGTCGCGCCAGACGCGATCCGGCCCCGGTCATGGGGGACCGGGGCCGGGCGGCATCAGGTAGGGTGAGTGGGGCTAGGATCGCTCGCGAACAGCTTTCGCCATGCGATTAAACAGCGCGTCAAATTCCCGATCCTTCACGGCGGGAAACGGCGTGGACAGGTAGCGCGTTTTTATCAGAGCCTTTACGTCATCGCGCGTTTCACATTTGGCTTGGCATTTCGGGCACGGCAAAAAGCCTGTTCCATCCCACGGCCCCGGCTTGGCTATCTGGCCGGGGAGCAAACCGCTTTCCAGCGCGTCGCAAAAATGAGTGATGCAGCAATCTGGATAGCCGAAAATCAACCCGCTCAACGCCATAGCGTCGGTGTCGAAATTCAGCCCTTTTATATTAACTTTCATCGTGAGCGCTCCAAATCGCCAGCGTGATTGCAGGCGTTCGCCACAATATCACATCGCCCTTTACAGGTATAGCCCGTTGTCAAGCGCGTATTTTCACGCGTGTGCGTGTTTTTGCGCTTGCGTT
>Ga0181350_1000190_pt1 | contig 18730 bp, 17 predicted proteins | sample Su13VDMM110DCMD_FD_130105 | JGI IMG/M metagenome (GOLD analysis project Ga0181350, IMG submission 130105) | Freshwater viral communities from Lake Michigan, USA - Su13.VD.MM110.DCM.D | ecosystem: Environmental > Aquatic > Freshwater > Lake | place: USA: Michigan | collected 2013-07-16
AGGATTTTGTATAGCTAGACCATAGAGTGCACGACCTACTCTAATTTTTTCAGCACGGATTAAAGCACGTTCACGTTGGGCAATGATGTTGCTTAATATATCTTGAACATCTTTTTCTGATCCCAGAGCACGTTTACTGAATGCGCCACGGACACCAAAGCCTTGACCTGTACCACCCATGCCAGAAGGTCTAGCCATCTCATCTTCAACACGGAATAAAGGAACGTAGTGTTCATATGTAGAGTTCCATTTAGCAATAGTTTCTGGAGACTCAGCACCAGAATTTATTAATACTTGTTGGGTGCCTTTAACCATTTGATCAAACTTGGTAGCAATTTTTTCAAACACTTGTTTCTTAGCTGGATCTAAACCTGATAAGTAAGCTCTTGCTTCAGCAGTAGAGATACCAGATCCTTTATCTTTAAGTGGATTAGGTATTGTTCTTCCTGTTGTCTCATCATAAACATCAGGATTAATCTTATTCATTTGGTTATTACGCTCTTCTGCATGACGATTATGCAAGTAAGTGCGAATATCTTCAGGCTTAATTTTTAAGCGTTCAATCTCTTTAATGACTGGCAATAGTTCTTTGAGTAAGAAGTTACGAATGCCCGCAGCAGTTCTACCATGATAGAGCTGTTCTTTCTCGTAAACATTCCAGTCTTCTTCTATGTCACCAATGAGCTCTTGAACACGCTTAGTATCAATCTGTTTGTTTTGAAGTCTATATAACCATGTATCAATCTTAGATTCTTCAGGTCCGTGCCATTGAGGAATAACTTCTTGGCCTTTAATGTTGCGTGGTATTTGTGACTGTGAAACTCTTTCAGACAATTTAATAGACTCTGATTTTGTTTCTTGAGATGCACGTCTTAAAGATGTCATTACTAAATCTTGTAATTCAACAGCAGATATATTCTTAACAACGCCATATTTGATTAGGAATGTTTTTACTTTTTGCAGTATTTGTTTCCATAAAGAATGATTAGGTGCAGTTTCACCTAAATGAGCTAATACTTCTTCATAAAAGGCTTCTGAATTTGTTTCTAATAGATTGCTGTAAGCTTTAAGTGTTTCATTATATGATTTTCTTACAGGAGAATCTGTGGTGCTCAATCTTTTTACATTGTTTAATACTGTTTTAAATCCAGCATCGCCAAGCATTTTCTTCATGCCATAGTGCGTACCTACTTCATGCATAGCCATAGATCGCACTTCTGCTGGACTCATACGATCAGCTATAAAATATGAACGATCAGTTACTGGATCATATAAAGCACGAGTATTATCTGTTAGCTGGTTAATTCTATCGCCAAGGTAATTCTTTTCTTTTAAATCATTAATGTCTTTAACAATGACAATCTTCTCGTTATCAAGAAGCTTACTACCTTCTTTACCAAGTTCATTTTTAACTGACTGAGTAATAACATCTGGCGTACTTCCGCCTTTAAATTCTCCTTGAGATAAGAAGATTTTACCTTGCTCTTCCGCAGCTGCTGCTTGTGCTGCTTCATTAGGTGTCATTTGTTGTTTAGCTAAGTTCTTTTCATAGACCATGTTCTCATGTTGAAGCTTGGCCATTTCGTAATCGTATGTACGAACCTTCTCACCAGACTTCATCATATCTGAGATATAGTTATATCCTGGACGTGCATCAAACAATCCATCAGGAGGAGTAGCCGTAGATCTAATCTCTGGTGGTAAGTATTCGTCAAGCTTGCCATCTTTAACCATAGTTAAAAGATCACCGCCAGACTCTCTAAATACATGATTATAATTTTCAATCTTTCCAGTCTCATTAGTAATATCTAACTTCTGATCTTTAGCGATACCGCCTTCTTGAACTAATCTTGCAGATAGAGTTTGTGTTGGAGGCTCTCTGAACTTCTCTTCACGAATTTCACGTTTAAGTGTAGCTTCACTTTCAGCTTCTTGAGTTGCTAAATTTTGTTGTAATGCAATAGCTGACTCACGAGCTAACTTATCTACATCTGCTTTATTAATAAGCCTTCCGCCTACTGGAGTAAACTCTTTGTCTTCTTCCGTAATAATACCTGTAGGCTCTTCTTTAACAGTTTCTGTAGGCGTAACTTCTTCTGGGATGTATTCAATATCTTTACCAGCTAACTCATCAAGCATAGCTTGAGTGTCGTGTGATGTGTCTATTTTTGTAGGTTCTGTTACAGGCTCTGCTGGAGTTGGAGTTGCTATATCTTCTGGTCTAGGTCTGATAGGAGTAACTTCTGGTTCTATTCTTTCAGATACTGGTGGAGGTGTTGGAGTAGCGTCAGCTGCCGCTTTAGTAGATCTGTATGTTGTGACGGCTTCCATAGGAGCGCCAGCAATCTCACCTAATGCTTCTTCTACAACAGCACGTGGGTCAATCTCTTGGCCTGTAATTGCAGAGCCTACAGCTTCACCAGCTGCGCCATAACCTGCTTGCTTACCAGTTTCTTTACCTACTTCTTTAGCAGTAGCTTTAATAGCGCCTTTTTTAAAGTCTTGTATAATAGCTTCTAATGCCTTACCAGCAGAGCCAAATGACACAGCATCAAAGTAACCAATAACGCCAGACTTAACTGCAGATTCTGTCATAGCATCTTGGTGTGATTTTCCTTGTTCTCTATTGTTTACATACTGATTACCAAACTCCATGAATGAAGATGACGCACCACCAGCAGCGGCTGCAGCAGATGGGCTGCCAGTTGCGTATCTAGCAAGGATAGCAGAAGCCATCATGGCCATTGAATTAGGTAAACTTTCTAAACCAATGTTACCAATATAAGATGGGATATCGCCTGGATTTTTAAGTAGTGTTTCGCCAATAGCTTGAAACTTTTGTAAAGTATTAGCTTTTTCATATTCTGGCGTTGATTGAACTTCATCTAACTTTTCAGCTAGTGGTGTAATACCATATTGTTTAGTAAGCGTTTGACGTTTTAAATCATAAGATGTAGATACACGCTTAGAAGTATTAATGTCGTCTTCTAATTTTTGTAGATCAGGTACTTTTTCTGGAGGTGCATTCTCATAATCTTGACCATACTGTTGTTTGTATGCATCTTGTAATTCCATAAGATTAGCAAGTTTAAGGTTCTCAACTGTTTGTTGGAGATTAACAACACCTTTTCTAGCAGAGCCAGCAGCTGGCCTATCTTCTGAAACTTGAGTTTGTGTTTGTAATACAGATGGAATAGGAGCGCCTTCGGGACCAACTTGATGGGCTTGTGGTGTAACTTGTATTTCTGGGGCTACGGTAGGAGCAGACGTGACTGGTTGCGCTTTAAAAGCGTCAAAGCGAGCCATTAAATCAGCTTGCGTTATGTTGTCTGGGACATCTGTAACCAGAGTCCCATCAGGCATCCTAACGTCTATAGGCATAATTTACTACTTTGGTAATTGACCAAATGGTACTGTTTTATTTGTACCAGTTACATCACGTAATTTGTCGACTATTTTACCGCCTAATCCATCAAATATAGATGTATCTTTTGGTTTTGTTTCTGTTTCTTTTGGTTTTCTTGCTTCAGGCGCAGCAACACCAGACATATATTCAGCCATGACACTACCTTTTGGAGCAGCTTTAAAGGCATTATATGTAAGTCTTTCTGCTTCTGCTTGTAAATCATTTTCATCCACTGGCAAACCAGTATCAGAATAGTATTTACGTAATGATAATACATTTTTAACCATATTGTCACCGTAAAGTTTAGCTGCACTTTGTTGGTTAGTAGCAAGTTGACTTGCTGCAGTAGCTTCACGAGTGGCTGCAATTTGTTGCATTTGTAGAATCTTATTCTTCTTAGCTGTATCGGCTTGGATTGCATAGCCCAACATTTGAGCTTCACGAGTTTCTCTGTTTTTCTCTTCGCCAGATTTAAGTTCAAGAAGTTTTTCTCTTTGTTGTGCAATATCTTTACCTTCGCCAGACATATAGTCTAATGCAGATGTGCCAGCTTTACCTATGTTGGTGAGTGCAAAAGGTGAAGTGCCAGCCATCATATCTAAACCAAAGCGAGTTAAACCTTCATAACCCATAGCTTTTTTACGCTCAGCAATACCAGCTTCTAAAGCTTCTCTTTGTGCTTTAACCGTTGGGCTTTCTGCATATTTTTGAGATAGTTTTTGTGCAATATAAGTATCCCAGTCGTAGCCACCTTTTTTATCTTTAGGTATAACGTTAGGATCCATAGATGGTAAAGATGTTGTAGATGGAACTACATCACCATCAGCAAAAGCTAATAAACCACCACCTGCCATTTGAGTCATCTCACCAGTGCCAATAGAATCTAAACCAACTCTACTTTGGGGTGCCATAGCCATTTGATCTGGAGAAGGCATAGGAGGCGTTTGTGGCATTCCTAGAGGCATTTGCTGTGGCATCATTTGTGGCATTTGTTGCTGATTAATTAAATTAGCAGCCATAGGATTAGACTTTAAGTAAGCACGATCCTTTAATAATGATTGAGCATAGATGTCAGCCATCATAGATGATGCTGGACTCTTAATTACATTTTGTAATTGTGGGTCAGAATAGCTCTTCATAGGAATAGCATTGCCGCCAGCTGCCATCTTCTTAACTTCCATTAGTCCACCGCTCTTATTACCGCCTGTAGCTTGATTATACATACCTAAAGCACCAAGACCTGCTGTACCTAGACCTGCCAATTGAGATACTGCACTTGGAGGAGCTTGATACATTTGTGTAGAGCTTTGTTGCATTGGTAAACCACGAAGCATAGAGTTGAGAATACCCAATTGCATGAATGGATATTGTTGTTCTGTTGCGTAGTTTTGAATAGCTTGGTTGATAATGTTTTGTTGTTGTGCTTGTTGTTGTTGACCAAACTGATTTTGAAGGTTGTATATACCTTGTTGAGCTTGTAACTGTTGACCACCAAGTCCTGCCAATTGATTGGCTGCAGCAAGTTGTTGTGCCAATGCACCAGCTTGAGCTTGTTGGCCTTGAAGACCTAAGTTAGCACCAAACTGTTGAGCTTGTTGTGCTTGACCAAAAGCTTGGTTGTAACCTTGACCAATCATTTGATTCATAGCAGTGCCCATGTTGCGTCTGTTTTCAGCGGCCATGAGAGCTTCACGAGATCCACCAAAACCACCAGCACGGGTAGCAGCTGATTGTTGTTGTGCTCCAGTGATATCATATTGTCTACGAGCTTCAGCTAATTGCGGAGCTAAAGAAGCTGATAGATATGGATTCATATATGCACTAGTAGCATATGGGTTTGTAGCCATAGCTCCATAGTTAGCACCAGCCATGCCCATTTGTGGTGACAGCGCCCCTAATTGAGTGCCAGCACCTAATGTTTGACCAGTAGCTAAACCATAATTAGCAGGAAGACTTAATCCAGCTGCGCCAGATTGTGCGTAACTTTGTAACGGAGAAAAACCAGCAACATATTTGGAAGGATCTGATGAGTAAGGGACATATTTATTAAAGCCCTTCATGTCAGTATTGTAGATTTGCGCTTGTGTAGCATTGAGCATATTCTCAACATATGGTCTTGCGTATTCTGGAACGTTAGTAGAATAGCTAGTAGATTGGGTAGGAGCTGGTGAGCCACCGCCTCCACCACCTTTACCACCACCGTAAAATGTGAAGTGTTCCACTAAATCAGTGATCCAAGTAAACATATTAAATAATTTAAACATAATTTTTATTCCACTGGTAATTCATAAAAAACGAACCTTGCTTTATATCCTTCAGCTTCCCAGAACTTTTTCCAACCTGGTCTGCCGTAGGACTCCATAACTTCACATCCATGATCCTTGCAAAATCTTACAAGTATTGGAAAGCCTATAACTCTCCAACTATGGAAATCTTTACCGCCTACAAAATGTAACATCAAAACTCTTTTTTGAGGATATTGATAAATTTCAGTAATCCAAAATCCTACAATACCTCTTTCATCAAATGCAATCCATAACTGTTGTGCTGGATTGTTAATAACCCCTTGACGCATATCGTCTGCAGTAAAACGACCATAAGTATATTTAGCACACTTTTCTGCGTAAACATGTATCTCTGGCCATACACGATCAATATATTCTTTAGGTACTAAAGAGACTTCCATTAGATCTGTGTATTTTGGTTCTGGTTGTTTTGCATCATAAATGATAATTGCTGTAACGCATCAGGGCCTGTAGTTCTAGGCGGAGGTGCTATATTATTATTAGTATTGCCACCAACAGTAGAAGTATTGCTTGATGTATAGTAATTACCATAAGGATTCCATTGTTGTCCTTGAGACCCACCATAAGGGTTAACGTTTGGACGACTAAACATTGACTCTTGTTGTTGACCATAAGGAATTGCATTGAATGATCCTGTGGTTCCTTGTGGAGCATATGGGTTTGTAGTTTGTTGATTCAACACACCAGAGCTATACAAGCCAGCTAGTATCGAAGCTATACCGCTATCGCTATTTACACCACTACCAAACGCTTCTCCGCTTATATTTGATCTTGTAGGTTGTGAATTATATCTTGCATAATCAGTGCTATATGGATTAGGCTGTGGTTGTGTATATGTAAAATTGTTTGGTTGTTGTTGTGGATTTTGTGCAGCAATTTGCTGGATAACATTTCCCATCAAACCACCTTTACCGCCTGATCCTGTACCTGAGCCCATATATGTCCTATGCTGGTAATAATTTATATGATTTAGTATCTGCTGCTATATCTTTAGCTTTTCTACGCTTAGCTTTGATACGATCCATCATAGCATATAAACGTTTAGCACCAGCGTCTGTAGAGCCGTTGCCTAATTCAGATACAATTCTTGCTGGGATTACAAACTCACCTTCAGCTAATCTTGCAGCTTGTTTGCCGCCTATTGTAGCAGGTATTGAGTCAGATACACCATCGCCTGGGCCTTTTAATAAACGACCACCATCTGAGTAATCACCTAAATGACTATCCATTAAACCACCACGCTTAGCTTCTTGTGCAATTTGTTGTTTGGCTTGAGCTTCTAACATCGCTTGTTTTTGCATAACTGGCATTAGATCAAGCTCTCCTAATGCGCCTACTGGTTGCAATCCAGTTGCTAAATCATCTTTAAGCGTTTTCTTCCTTATATTTTTCATCATTGCATAAGCTCTTTGATCTGGGCTCATGCCTGCATACTCTTGTTCATATTGAACAATACCTGGACCACCCATAGCATCACCTGGATCACGAGCCACAATAGGAGCAAATCCATCTGGTGAAGGTGACATTAAACCAATACCTTTATTCATGGTTTCTATAGAGCGTAATTGTTTTTCTATATCTACCTTACCTTTAGATTTATATCTATCAATATCCATGAGACCACCATCTTTAGCACCGTATGGTCTTGCTGTGTAATCTGGGTATTTTGCTGAGTAATATGGATCAGGCCGTGTTGGGAACGATCCTTGAAAGTCTTTACTAATTCTTTTTAATCCAAATGGATTTTCTTCTTCTTTTGCTGGGGTATATCTTGGCAATCCGTCTCCCATAAGCCCTATTACTGGTCCAGCTAAAGCTGAAGCAGCGTTTAAAGCTACACCGTCACCTTTTAAAAACTGCATAGGGTTTGACATTGCATACTTAGCACCAGAAGAAAAGTTTTCTAATGCGGTTGGGGTTGAAGCAAGTGAAGGAAAGGCTGATGCTGCGGATGCTGTAGATGCTGATGGAAGAGTTGGAATAAAACTTTTCATTTGATCAGCAGCAGCTTGAGTTGGAATAATTCCACTTTGACCAGCAAATGATTTTACAGGGTCAAGCGTAAATGAACTTCCTAATGTTTTTGAAAACGGTTCTGTTGTTGTTTTTAAAGCTGCATCAGCAGTTAGATTAAATGCTTTAGCGCCAGCATCTACACCTTTTTGGGCTAAGGTAGAGGCTTTTGAAATATCTGCACCTAATTTACCACCTGACCATGCACCAAGACCAGCCATAATACCTTGGCCAATATCGCCTGTCATTGCATAACTTAAAAGCCCTACACCACCTGCCAAAAGTGGCAATGGAATACCCATAGCTGCACCAGCAATACCAGCTACAGTAGGTAATAATGAGCTTAGGAACCCAGCTTCAGGAAGGCCTGTTTTAGGGTTAGTTGATAACGGTTTACCAACATGGTCTAACGATAGTTTATTAAGAGCACGTAGCTCCTCAGGGGTCATATGGACGAGTTTACTGTCCTCATTACGACCTTGGGATTCGAGATGTTTGGCGGCTAGTGCTAGACTCATAATTTCACCATAATGTTAATATTGACATTTTAAACTATTTCTACTAAAAATCATTGCTTTTTCTCTCTTAAACTGCTGAAACAAATGTAATTGAACCTATTGCTGAAGGGATGGCTGGCCTAGCGTATGGGCTAACTTGAGCAGCATCCGCATAAATATAAATTCCAGTACCGCCTCCAGAAGTAGCTGCTTGATCTGTAGCCCAGTAAAGTTTAATACTGTCGCCTGCATTGACTGTAAACACTGCTTCAGAATACCCACATACATAACTAGGTACGCCTGCACTTTTACGAGCTGGCACAGAAAAATTAGTAGCTGAACGAGCTACATCAACGTTATTAACTCTTAACCATACAGACGCATCGTGAACTGCATTAGCAGTATTGGCAAACTGAAGACTAAAAGTAATTTTATACACCCCTGCATACTCGGCAATCGCAGCGCCAGCTACTAAAGTAAATCCCAATAAAGATTCTCCAGTATCCCAAGCTACAAGTGTAGCTGTATTGTTTGCCGTTGCATATTGATCTGTCGTATCAGAAGCTGCTATATGAGGGAAAGATAACGCTGAACCACCGTTAGATGCCGTAAGTGCTCTAGTAAAGTTATCTAATTGGTTAAAATACAAACGTAAGATATTTGAGTATTGATCTGTATATTGCTGACTATAGTCGGTCATAGCAATAGGTAAGCTAGGCGCTACGGTATTTCTTATTGTTGCTATATTAGCCATTATCGTTTTCCGTCTGGCTTAACATCAATACGAGGTATACCTAACTGCCAAGCTACACCAAGATCTGTAGATCTAATTTCAAATGACATTTGACGAGCTCTTAGTCTTGTATAAACTTGCCCTGTAAATTTAGGAATAATGTATTGAGTTACTGTTGAATAGTTTTGTCCGCTAGTTACCGTATCAACATCTGAAGGTTCTTGTGAAGACCCAGAATTTTGACGGCCAAACAATGTCATTGTAACGGAAGGTGCATTAACACTTGAACCATTAAAATTGACATCAGGCAACATGCGCCATACAAAGCCAAGATGCTCGCCAGCCTCAATACCAAAATCAGAAGATTGGATATAGGCTTCAATAGGTTGTGGGCTTGCTGTAGATACATCATCGTTTCCTACCTCATGGTATAAAAGTCTTCTATTGTAGTCAGCGGCTACTGGATTTGGTTGGATACCATATTGTAACCAAGCTGTTCTTGCCATAGTACCATATGACCATACCTTGTCTACATAGTTATAAATAACATAACGATCTACTGTAGTGCCGCCACTATTTTGACTTACATAGAACCACCATACCTCATTGTATCCTTCATTAGATCCAGAGAATATTTGGAATGCTTGATCAATATTAATATCTTCAAATATGAATTGACGGAGTGAGCAAGGGAGTGTTGAAACTACACCAGTATACGTATAGAACTTATCTTTACCCATCCAGTAAGTGACATTATTAACTGTAACAGCTGCGTTAGGGGCAATGATAGAAATGTTATCCATCAACACTTGGAAAGACCATACATAAGGATATCCAACATACTGCATGGAATATAGGCAAGAATTAGTCCATATCAAAATTTCTTGACGAGTTGTTATGCCTGTCACAATAAAAGAACCATTTGCTAATGTAAACTCACCAGATTGATTTGTTGTTTCTGGAACCCATTGATATGGATTACCTTGGTCAGACCATCTTACAATCATGGGATTAAATACTGTATTAGGATTTCCTACTTCATATGAATTAGAACCTAAAGCAATTAAAAACTGTTCTGTAGCTGAAGTTAAAATTTGACTGGTTGTTTTTGGTACAAAAGTACCACTAAATCCTGCATCTGTAGATAATTTAGATAAGTATGCACCACGAGTTGACACACCTCCAGAGTCTAGCCAATAGAATATTGGTCCACCACGAGGAGCAAATGCTAAATTAGAACCATAGTTGTCTTGCGACCAAAGTCTTAATTGTTGTGCAATACCAGATGTAAATCCAGTTCCCCAACCACGAGTAGCAGAGACTGGTATTCTAACTACAACAGTTCCACCAAGACCAGATGCTGTAGCATTAGCAGGATAACTAGCAGAACCAAATACAGTTGATATAGTATATTTGTTTGCATTGACTACAGTCACTTGGAATGCTTGTTGTAATATAGTATTAAGAATACCAGAAACATTGTTTTGTACTGAACTAAAATATATCCAATTACCAGTTGTTAATCCATGTGCAGTTTGATTAACTGATATTGTAGTGCTTGCATTTATTGTATCGAATGGATTAGTTAAAGTAGTTCCTGTAGTAGCTATAGCACCAGTCCACGGGCCAGCACCCCAGCCAGTACCAATCGTTGCAATATCATTACCAATAGGGTATTGAAATGCTAACGTTACTGTACCACCACCGCTTGCTGTAGATGAGGCGTTTGATGCAGCTAAAATAGTGAATGTAGTTGTAGAAGGTACTGTATTAACAACGTATTCACCGCTAATTGTTAAGCCACCCACAGTTGATGTAGATGTAATTGTAACATAATCGCCAATCGCTGGATTGTAGTTACCATCTGTAATAGTCACTACATTAGACCCAGATACTGTAGAGATTGGGCTTGCTGCTAATTGAAATGGAGGCGCTAAAGCTGTGCCATCTGTTTGAATAATAGGTGTAATATCATAGTAAATACCACCAAAGAATATGTAGTATTTTTTACTTGTGCCTAGAGACAAGTAATTTGATAGGCCATTAGAACCAGTCCATGTCCATAGCGAACGTGCAATACCTTCAAACTGATCTGTATCTACCTGTACCCATCCACCAATCTTTTCAGCTTGTCCTGAACGGAAACGTACTTTATCACCGTCATAGAAACCACCCTCGTTTGAGTAGTCTGTTCCTTCACGGTTAACTCCAGCTCTATATGTTAATTTTTGTAATGGCATTATTTACCTTCAAAAAGTGCTTTTTCATCTAATCTACGGATTTGTAAACCTCGTAGTATTTTACCACCTGCACGACAGTATTTCACTAACGATTCCATAGCCGCCTTTTTATCGCCCCTAAGCAACGCTTGACGGAGTGTTGATCTTTGAAAGCATCCAAGGCCCAAATTGAAGCAAAAACTAATAATAGCGTCAAATTCGTGTTGTCTAAGAGGCACGTTAGGTAGCATCTTATGTACTCCCAGCTCGAAGCGTCTGAGATCTGATTTAAGAATTCCATCTATTTCAGCTTCCGTAAAAGTTCTGTTCCAAGATTCAGGCAATGATTTGCCGTCCCCGATAAGATGACCAACACCCACAGTATACAGGTTTGCAGGACAACGGTAGGGACGATTACGCACACCTTCGTGATGTTTAATAAGTTTGATAGCACGTTCTGATACCTTCACTTATTTCTTTTCCCAAGTTCTTGAACCAAAGTAGAAACCAATAATTGATGCTACGATAGCCATTTCATCTGTTGAAAATACTTCTTGTGAAGCTACAATAAAGTCAACGCCAGAATACATAGCCCACGCTAATGATACAAAATTAATAAGCACTAGTTCACCTACAAAGATAAATGCTACTACAGGTCTTACCATAGCATTCCAATTCTTAACTGTTTGAGAACCACCTTCTACTAATTTCTTATCGTGGTCATATAAAGCTACACGTTCTTGAGCGTACGTTTCTGCATATGTACCTTCTAGTTCTATAGCTGCTATTTTTTCTTGAGCTACAAAGCCTTTCTCTGCCATAAGTAATGCTTGAGCATTTTGTAATTGAGCCATTTCACGCTCATGCTTTTGATCGCCACGTTGTTGAAAGAAACCTAAAATGTTTGGTAGCCCCGCAGTAGCGAAGCCGAGAATTGAGGAGAGGATGGATAGCATATTTAATTTCCTAGTGGGTTAGTAACTGCCTTTTTAAGGGCTTTCATATCTTCTTTAACATTGGTGACAGTATCAGCTATCTTATCTTGAGATGATCTAGCTACACTGCTTGCTTCAATCGCTTTACCATAAGCTTCATTAGCTTTTTCTAAAGCACGATTATTAGACATCATGACATCTACTAACTGACGCTCAGTAGATTTAGATCTATCTTCTAATACAGTAATGCGTGTTTCTACATTACTCATCTTCTTTACTTCGTCAATCGTACTCTGCAAGTCGTTGAAGAGGGTTATTCCGTAATAGATTGGCCCACCGATTGCGGTTAAGAGAATCGAACCGATCACCAACATTTGTTTCGGAGAGAAGTGAGAGAGTAAACTCTTGAATTCGTCCATATTCATTTTCCTGTTCTAAATTAATATATTCTTGTACTTGTTGTTGTTGCATATTGTATCCAGCATTTAATAACTGCATACTCATTACTAAGCCAAATCCTGGCACTATTTCCTTGCCCTTAGGTGTTTCTACCTTTACCTCTGGTGGAGCGGGCTTTAGCTCTATTGATGTTGAAACTTGTAACTTTTCTGTAGTCGTTGTGCTGGACGGGCTTATAGTCAGACTCTCCTGTAAAGAAGTCGTTCCAAGGCTCATTCCTTGAGCTGGGTCTGTAGCCTGCGTCATCGTAGTATTTGATATGCTTTGTGAGATAACACTGTTCGGGTTTATTGGACTTATTGGGCTTATAGGGCTGGCTGGGTTGTTGATGTTCGTAGTGGTCATCTTGCAAGTATTGTATATTTCCAACCATGCGGTCCAAATTGGAGAACCATACGGATCCGAGCAAATCGAATTCCTTTGTTCTTGAGATAATCCTTCGAAACCAGCTGAGCATGTTAATTGCCTCGTTTCAGTAGATTCAATACACGTTGGAGGATCTGGCGTGCAATTGTTAGAAGTTGTTGTCCAAGCTGTCCAACTTTGTGTAGAACATTCAAAATTCCTACTTTGATTAATAGCACCTGATTGGTTAACTGGGCAACCCAACGTTTGATACTCAACTTGAGGGCTACAAGTTGGTGCTTGATATACGCTACAATAAGGGTCATTCGGTCTATACCATCCGCAATAATGTTGCTGCAAAGCGATTTCAGGGTCAATACCATTGCAGACCATTGAGCCTTCCAAGTACCAACCTTGTTGCGTATTTGAGAAATTACAGTACCAAGCATAAGCATTACTCCTTATTATTAATAGAAGAAGGAAGAGTATAATCTTCGCCATAAAGCTTCCTAAATTTTTCTGGGTTCTTTGTAAACCATGCCTTCTTAGCTGCGTTACCTACAGCTCCAGAGTAAGGGCAAGGTGAGCCACTCATCTCCATAGCATCCCATACTTTTGGATCTTGGCATAGCACCGATACAGCAGCTACTTTAAGTCCTAAATCGTTTAATGTTTTGGCAAGCTTAATCTTAACGCAGTTCTCATCAAGTAATACAGTGCCACCTGATAAAGAGATAAAGCCTAAATTACCAGCTGCACTAATAGGCACTGCACAAACATCTTGCGAGAATGCAGACATACTAGGTGCCATAGCGCTAGGCACTGGCATCCCTTTTTGGTTGATTGTTGTTGTATCTGCATGCGCTTGATGTACGCAAACAAGTAAACAAAGTGTAATTAAAACGCCAATAAGTATTTTCATATTAATAAGTAAATTTTACAAATCCATCGCCACCAGCAGCTCCGCCTATTTCAGAATCATTAGGACTAAATCCAGAAGATGATCCACCGCCTCCACCGCCACCATTAATTCCAGCACCACCTGGTGTGCTATATCTTCCAGCTGTTCCTCCAGATCCTACTGAAGAAGCACCACCAACACCACCAGTTGACCAACCAGCGCCATCAGCAGATAAGCCTGCAACACCATTGTTTCCGTTTGAAGTTGATCCTGTACCACCAGTACCACCAGCACCACCTACGTTACCATCACCAGAACCACCAGCGCCACCGTTACCACCATTGGCTGTGACTAATACTGTAGCACCTCGTAACACTCTAGATAGACCACCTGTAGCGCCTGTACCACCTGTACGTCCACTACCAAAACCACCAGCAGCACCGAATGCTCCTACTGTAATAGATAATGTTTCACCTGGGGTAACTGCTAAAGTAGATGATGAAGTGCCACCACCACCACCGCCACCTCCACCTCCACCAACAGAAGCACCATCTCTACCTGATGATGGGAATCCACCACCACCACCTGCACCAACAGCCGTCATAGTGATAGATGTAACTCCTGCAGGGACAGTAAAGGAATATGATCCAGAAGATGCGTATGTAATTGAATTAGGATTAACTGGAGAAAGTATTACGGTACCAGGACCTCCTGCACCGCCAGGATGTCCGCAACAAGAACCGTTTTGTGCTCCACCACCACCCCCGCCTGAGCCTTGAGAACCTGCTGACCCTGCACCACTTCCACAACCACCGCCTGGGCCACCTGCTCCGCCAGGGCTGTAAGTAGAAGCGCCACCATTACCACCACTACCTGTACCTTGTGTATTTGATCCATTAGACCCAGCGGTACCACCTGCACCACCTGTGCCTCCTGTACCGCCTGGAGATGTTCCACCACTGCCACCATTAGCTGATAAAAGAACTGTAGCACCCCTACTGATTGAAGATACACCACCAGATCCGCCAGAAGCACCGCTTGGTCCGCAACCACCTGCGCCTCCTGTGCCTGCCACACCTACAGTGATTGATAAATTTTCACCTGGAGTTACAGCTATGGTACTTGTAGAATAATAACCTGATCCACCACCACCGCCTGACCATCCAAAATGGATATAGCCGCCATCATTACCTGCAGCGCCACCTCCTCCTCCTCCAGTGACAGCTACGTTTAATGAATTGACACCTGCAGGGACTGCATAAGTATATGAACCTGCGCTATTATAAACAGCAACATTAGCACTAAGTGGAGTAATGGATACAAATCCTGAACCACCGTTACCTGCATAAGAACCGTGATTAGATCCTTTTGTATAATTTACATTAGCGCCTGTAGCGCCTGCACCTACATTAATAGTAATTGTTTGGCCAGGCGTGACTGCAAATACTGCAATGCCTGTACCACCACCTGAACCACCATAATTTTGAGGACCATCAAATTGAAACCCTGCACCACCGCCTGCTGCTGAGCTTGGTGTAGCTGGTTTAGAAAAGTCTCCGCCTTGTGCAGAGCCTGATCCGTAATATGAACTACCACCCGTACCACCTGATTTACTTCCACCTGTTTGATTGAGTGTAGTAGAGGATGCACCTGATATAGTTACGGTACCGCCTGTGCCTCCTGATGATCCACCTCCACCACCATTAGCTGTAATTGAAAATCCACTGCCACTAACTGTAGTGTTTCCACCAGCTGCTCCAGCAACCTGTGTCCATGATCCGCCATCAAAATAAGATACTTGCCCAGCACCTCCACCACCTGAAGCTTGTATACTAATAGAAGTAATTGTGGCAGGGACTGTATAAGTAAATGTACCTGCAGAGCTATAAGTTATAGGGCCTACTGTGTCTGGATAAAATTGTTTACCTATACCACTTTGTGTGACTAGGCCTACAACAACACTTTTCCAAACACCTAATTGTTTGACATATAATTGTTGAACTTGTTTCCAAACACCAGATTGTTTTACATAAAGTTTTGGCATATTACCACTTATCTATAGGGCATTTTGTGTAAGTTAGTTTTGTTTTTAATTTAATAATACAGTTACATACATTGCATTTATCAACGCCTAAAGTTTCAACCTTTTCTGGACATTGATTGCAAATAGAAATTCTTTGTGCTGCTATTTGATCTGAAACTGTAAATCCCGCAGGAGCTTCTCCTAGGTATCTTGCTATTTCATATTCTGTTGCTTCTGATGGATTAATGTTTTCCATAATTAACTTACCTGATACCAAATATCTCCATCTGAACCGCCCGTTGGAGTTCCTGATGAAATTGTTTTCGTGCCTGTACCATTTGTACCTAAAGTAAGTCCACCTATAGTACTTGATGCAATGGTTGCCCCTGTAATAGCCACACCTGCAATTGTTCCGCCAGTAATTGCTACCGCATTAGCATTTTGAGCTGCCATAGTACCCACACTACCTACAGTGTTTTGTACGAATGCTGTAGTTGCAATATTAACTGAATTATCACCAGTTGCTGGGGTTGTTGCAATTGCACTTGCTGCACCCGTTAATGTTGTTCCAGCACCTACAAGTTGAGATGTGTTGACTGTGTACGTACCTACACCTCCAGATCCTGTTCCAAATCCAGTGACAAGCGTTCCAGAAGTAACCCCTGTACCAGTCACTCTTTGACCAATAAATATTGTGCCACTTGTTACTGCTGTGACGTTAAGAATTGTACCTGCTACACCAGAACCATTACTAATACCACCAGTATATGAAGCTGCAATATAAGCACCTAATACACCAGCAGCTAAAAAGTTACCTGAGCTTGTTTGATTACCAGTAACAGATAAATTGCCATTGACTGTAAAATTACTAGCAGATCCTGTTTGTGCAGAGTAGAATCCAGTACCAGTGCCAGACTGGTTGGTTGCATCACAATATACTTGGGCAGTTACGCCTGAAGGGATAGAAAGAGAAACAGCTCCACCAGACGCAGAAATTGTTATTGTTTGGCCTGTTGCATTTCTTATAATATAAAATTTATTTTGTAATGGGGTAGTAATAGTTACTGTAGATGCTGGAGTGCCTATAAATAACAATACTGCATTTCTAGATTCATCTGTAGTACCGTTAAAAGTAGTTAGTGTATAAGTTGTAAGACCTGTTAAATCAATACCGTCTACACCTGTAACAGCTTGCTCTACTAAGTTTAAATTACTATTGGTAGTTGATCCCCAGGTACCAGCCTGTTCACCATCTCCAATGAGAGTAAATTTTAACGAGCTTGAATAGGTTGATGCCATAATATGTCCTTATTGATTATTGTCTATCACAACCCATGAGTTAGGTTGAGTATTATTTACTTCGGTCCAAGATACTGAATTATCGTTGTTTATAGCTGCCCAAGTCACAGCTTGGTCATCGTTTATTTTAAACCATCCACGAGGGAATTGGGAGTCTAACATTGCAAATGTTTCTATGATAGCAGCCTGGAATTGAGCTGTTACACTACGAACATCATTCAAATTAGAGTTTTCTGTTAATGATACATTAAAGTTAGTAATAGCAGAGTTTGCATCAGCAGCGTTTAGGTTCTCTATAATGCTAAACGTAAAGACAGAGATAATAGTTGACACATCCGCCATAGTCATATTTTCTGTATCACTTACTGCAAAGTTAGCTAATATGCTTGCCGCATCAGCCATAGTCATATTTTCTGTACGGCTAACATTAAACTGAGCAGTCATGCTTGGTGTGTCAGCAAGATCACTGTTTTCATTCAAACTTGCTATAAACTGTCCAGTAATAGAAACAATATCGTCCATCGTAAATGGTTCAACACGCTCTTGTAACGCTGCAAAATAAACATCTCTTACATCGTCCATAACCACATTTTCTGTCTTACTTACAGCAAACTGTGCCGATATGTTGTTAACGTCTGCTAAATTAAAGTTCTCTGTAATGCTTGATGCAAACTGAGCTGTAACATTATTAACATCATTCATTCCTACAAACTCGTTAATAAGTCCAAAGAAATCACCTGCTGTAGCATCAATATCATCCATCACAATATTTTCTGTGACTGATGCAGTAGCCGCAAATATCTGGCTGTTTGTATCAGCCATGTTAATATTTTCAGATAAAGAAAGTACGAACGAATTCCCGCCTAGTCCAGCAAATGTAGGTTGAGCAAAGGCAGCGTATCCAAACATTATTCGTCCGCAGGTAAGGGCTCGTTACCCTCTTCAAGCCATTTTAGGTAGACTTGGTAGTCTGTGTTAGCTGGGTCAAATGGAATACAAGCGTTGTCTAATAATCTTAAAATGCAATTTAATTCTACTCCATTATATTTTTGGTATTTTTTATACATTTTTATAGTTCCGCAGAAAATTTAATCATTCCAGTTGTTCCAGCATTTATAATTACACGACCAGTAGTCCATGGAGCAGTACTTGTATCGAGAACTAGCCACCCACCAGTTTCTGATGTTGCTGTACCAAAAAAGAAATTGTTCATAGTAGTTACTATATTTGGTCCACCTTGAGGTTGATTAAGTGTTCCTTTAGTTGCATCAAGAGTTCCTGTTGGGGACCCTCTCATTGGAACTGGGTATTGATAAGTTAAAGAAACTCTATTACCACCTTCTGCTACTCCACAAGCTCCTCCACCAGCAAGCAAACAAAAATACCTCTGACAATTAGCCAATTCCTGATTATAAAGTCTGCGTTCAAATGGTGTTGCTGATGTGCCTATTTCTAGTTGGACACCTGTGATGTAGACGGTAGCTCCGTTAGTTCCTACTACGGCTGTTGCGCCTGTGGCTGAATATACGTTAGCTTTTGTTGTCCATGCGTTGGCGGTATCTGTAAAAGTTGAACCCATGCCTAAACTAAAACG
>Ga0181350_1000196_pt1 | contig 18481 bp, 17 predicted proteins | sample Su13VDMM110DCMD_FD_130105 | JGI IMG/M metagenome (GOLD analysis project Ga0181350, IMG submission 130105) | Freshwater viral communities from Lake Michigan, USA - Su13.VD.MM110.DCM.D | ecosystem: Environmental > Aquatic > Freshwater > Lake | place: USA: Michigan | collected 2013-07-16
GGAATGACGCCGGAAGAACGCGCTGCCGACGACACCGCTCAAGGGCTTTGGGACCAGAACTGGTAGGGGTTAGCCCCGGATGTTCGCCAGTTTCGGCGGGGAGACGCGCAGGGTGTACGCCGCCGCCGACGATTGCTCGATCTCAAACCGGAGGGCCGAGGCCGAGCCGGACTTGCGGTAGCTGCTGCCGCCCGGATTGAGGCTTACCCCGTTGACGAAGAACTCGGCGTTGGCGTTGTTGCTGTCGCCTACGATGGTCTTGAGCACGACTTGGAAGTCATCGAACTGGTTGGTCGTCAGCGTGTGGCTCGACGCGGTTTTCGTCTCCGCGCTGCCGTTCCAGTAGATGCCATACACCGTGCCGTTCTCGAAGATGAAGCCGACACCGCCACCCGTCAGCGCCCCGGTGTGGGCTGCGTTATAGCCCCGGTCCAGCGTCCAGATCGCGCGCATGATGCCTGTGGTGTTGGCCGTGACCGGCTTGACCCAGAAACTGAACCCGCCATCGAGCGACAGCGGACGCGAACCGTTCGCCCGTCCGAAATACGGGTTGATCTCGTTGATGTAGGCCACGCCCTTGGAACCGGAGGTCGCACCGCAGGCCAGCGACATCGACTTGTCGGCGTTGACGGTGACCGTCGCCGTGCCGGTGACGATGCCACTCCATGTCATAAAGCCGGTGTCGATGGACGAGGTTGCCGCTTGCAGCGCCCGCATCCCTTCGGCGGTAATCGCTCCTGAACCAGCCGACCGGACGATGTCGCGCGAACTAGCGACCCCGCCGAGAAGATCAGCGACCAGACCGTTCTGATCGGCCCAGATATTCCAGGCTGCGCGATAGGCAATGTCATTGGTTGCCCACGGATGGGTGCCGTCGCCTGCCACGCCCTCGCGCGTCACTTCCGCCAGACCGCCAGCAATGGCGATCAGGTCCGCCGCAATCCAGCCAAGGCGAGTGGCGCAATAGCTGGCGCAATAATCGTGGCGCGTCGCCCGAGCGGTGTCATCGGATGCGTTTGTCGGATTGCCCGCGAGGATGACCGTGGGCTTGTAGGTCAGGGCCGCCGCCGTGATCGCCGCCTCAAGGATGGGGAGGAAGTTCTCATAGCTGGCGATCTGGTCGTCGGAGCAAATGACGATCACGTCCGGCTGCACGTTGGCGATGAACGGGGCCATATAGGTCTGCGAGCCGACAACCTCATTGGCGAAGCTGTTGGACGTTTCCGCAAACCGCACGATGTTGATGGCCGAGCGGTCGCTGATCTCCAACCAGCCGTTCAGCGCCTTGCCGGTGACGGAGCCGTGGGTGTTCGTCAGGCGGTAGGTCCACTGGCCATAGGTCACGACCAGTTCAACCCACTCGACGCCCGCCGCAGCATCCAGGTCAACGATCAGGTCGGAGCCGGTGAGCGAGTGGCCGGATGCGATCTGGCCCAGCGTGGGAGACACCCAGCTTCCCGAGGCGATGGCCGGCGCGGCGGAGGCGTTGGCGATCTCAATCTTGAACGTCGGGCCGCCCGGCGCGCGGATCATCGGGATGCGGATTCGGTTGCAGTACAGCGCGCCGCCATCCGACCCGCCCGCATAGGTCGCGATCTGGCCGGGCGCGAGGCTCTGCGTGGAGCCGGTGTAGGCCGTGGAATAGTCGGTCTTGACGTTGCTCGTCGCGGTCGAGCGAGCGCCAGTTACAAACCGCGTTCCACCCGCGCCATCATTGAAGCCGCCCGCTTGGGTCGGGTACATGACCGGACGATCTTTGAACCAGCCCGACAGGATGCGCGCCAGTTGCTCCGGCCCGTTCTTGTAGTCGCGCTGGCCGAGGCTGTCGCCAATGGACAGGATCGTCCCCGTCAGACGGGTGCCGTTCGCCCAATCGTCGCAAGCCTTGTGAATGTGGAAGCCGCGCGAGCGGGTGCCGGTGAGTTGCTGGGGAAGCGTGTTGCGGCTCAGGTGGTCGGTCGTCAGGGCGTTGAACGCACCGATCTGCGTCGCGGAACCGGCGTCGTCGCGGTAGGCGTAGATAATCCCGTCCGTACCAGGCTCAACCGAGAAGTAGCCACCGCTCGCCGTGGCAGCGAGGCCCGCAGCGGTGTCGGCGTACATATTGGCAAGGGCCGACGTGATGGCCGCAGCAGCCTCAGCCCGGTCTGCATTGGCGTCAGAGGACGCCACATCGGCAGCGGTCGCCACACGGTCAAGCCCCGTCTGCACACGGTCGGCAGCGGTGGCTACCCGGTCGGCTTCGGCGGCGATTACGTCAAGGCCGGTCTGGACCCGGTCGGCAGCGGTCTGGATGGCGGCGGCAGCAGCGGCGGCGGCAGAGTCAGCGGCAGCGCCAGCCGCGAACCAGTCCACAGTCACGCTGTAGTCATCGAACACAGCCGGGTTGCCGATGCTCTCGCCGCTCGCGCCTGTGATGGCCACGGTGTAGAGGACCGCATCGCTTGCCCAGATCGAGGCGAAAGCGCCGGACGCATTGGCCACGACGGGGTTGGCCATAGGAGTCGTCAGGCCCGAGTCCGAGAAGATCGAGGCGGGCGTGGTCGTGCCGTTGGTGTAAACGTACAGCTTCGCCCCGGCCACAAGCCTGTCGTTGCGGTCCCTTGCCGGGCTGTATTGGGGAACGACGATGCGACCAGCGGCCATATGGAACCTCGCAGATTCCCGGCACGAAAAAAGGCGCTCCCGAAAGAACGCCGTCGTGCTAGGTTGGTGATGTGAAGGTGATTGAAGGTGAGTACCGGGTGCTGTCCGAGGACGGCGTTCCGGTCAGAAAGCGGAGGCCGCTATGGCTCCGCGTGGTCCGCTACATTGTGACCCGGCCAGTGTTCTGGCTGTGGGTCTTCATGCTTACGGTTGTTGGCCTGACTGAGGGACTATGGTGAGTTGATAGCGGAGCGCCCGCGTCAGGTTGCGGGCTTCCCGGCGCGACATACGCTCGGCCAGAATGCCGATCACTTCGTCCGTCCGGGCCGGGTCCGTCATGGCGGAAAGCACGGCTTCGGCCTGTTGCGGGCTGAAGCCCCGGCTATCCAGCATTCCGATCACTCGACGCACAGCGCCAAGCGGACGGCCTGCCGCCACGTCCCCAATCGCTCCCGCCGCATCCATCGCCTTCATGGCGTTGTTGGTCGTCTGCGAGCCGACACCGGGGTCAACCTGCTGAGCGCCCCGATAGATGTCGCGCTCGCCGCGCATGGCGTCGGACAGGCGCTGAGCGTCATCCGGGCCGAGGGTTTCATCCATCATCTGCCGTTGCGGCGTACCAGGGATGGCGAGACGGTTGGCGACGCCCGGAGCGGAGCTGGTCGTTCCTGCGGCGCGCTCGATTGAACGGGCAGCGCCAGCGCGGAACGGGGCCTGCGCGCTTTCCGGCGCTCCACGCATGGCCGACGCGACCACGTCGGGGCTGTTGCCCGCGAACTGCTCGCCAGCGGTCACAGCCTCAATCTGGCGAGATGTGTCACGGTGGGCGGCGCGGGCAGGGGCCAGCCCCTCGACATTGTCCAACGCCTGATCGACTTGGCCGGCGCGGTTCTGGACGCCCGCGCCCACGGCCCGAGTGCCGGGCCGCTGAGCGAGTTGCTGTCCGCGACCTGACAGGGCTTGCCGGATACGGTCAACCGCGCCAGCCGAGACTTGCGGCAGGGGCTGGCCAGCGCGAACCGCAGCCTCAAGGGCGTCGAGTTCGGCCATGACATCGGTGTCTTGCCATGCCTCCGCAGCGGCCCGAGCGCGCTGGATTGCGCTGCGGCCCGGAGCGCCCGAGAGAGCGCCCGCAATGTCCTCTCCGATCTGGACCGGCTGAGCGTAGGGTTCGGCGTAAGTCGTACGCGCCGCTCCGCTACGTTCAGCCTCCAGCGCCGCCCGGATTTCGTCAGGCGAGCGGGTGTCGTTGGACAGGATGCGGCGACCTTGAGCGCCGACGCGGGCGGGAAGGGCCTCCGCTGTGCCTTGGCCGAAGTTCTCCGCGATCTCGCGCGCACCATCTGACCGGGTCGCCACGCCGCGAAGCATGGCCCGGCCTCCGGTATTGACAACACTTGCCGCAGCGACAGGACGCCCGACCACGCCCTCAAGCTGTTCACGGGTGGCGCTCAGGGCGTTCACGTCGGGGCGGTTCGTCCCCGCAAAACGCTCAAGTCCGCGAGCCAGGTCATTCGGCGCGACGGCTTCGCGAAGGGCCTGCGGAGCGTTGTCACCCAAGGCGTTGACGAACGGGCGGGCGATGAAGGCTCCAGCATCCGAAAGAGCGTTGACCATCGGGCTAACCACACGCCCGCCGACATTGATAATCGACGGAGCCGCCCCACCGGCCACCGCGCCGAAGCCTGCGCCCCTCGCCGCGTCAGGAGCGCGCTCAAGGGCATTTCCCTGACCTGAGCCGAAGCCATATGCGCCACCATAGGCCGCGCCCGCTCCAGCACCGCGCACGGAGTTTTGCAGCAGCGTCCGGCCAGCACCGGCAGCGAGCGTCCGGGGGATCATCATAGCCCCGCCCGCAAACTGGCCCGCGCCCCGCGTGATCGGCATTTGGTCGGCGTCCGCAGCGTCAATGCCGCGCATCAGGTCGAGGTTCTGTCGGAAGGCACCGCCCCAATCGCCATTCCAGCCGCCACGGGTTCCGCGATCAAGCGGCGCGACCGTGTTGAGGCCAGCGGCGATCTCGTCGGACTGCCCAAAGGTCAGGATGTCGGCAGCGCCACGAACGAAGGCGTCAGCACGACGGCCAAGGCCCATGTCATCCCGTCGAGCCGCAAGCTGATCTTGAGGCGACGGCCCGCCACCCTCACCGCCGCCCGAGGGGCCGGAAGGGCCAGCCGGAGGCGAGCCGCCACCCATACCAGGGGGGAGATCGGACCCGACATTCCGGAACCACGTTCCGTCTGCGTCCTGTTGATAGCCTGCCGCACGAAGGCTCTCCGGCGTATCTTCCGGCGCGAGGTTCTGGCTGTTGACGACGGCGTACATCTTGCCGTCCGGGCCGCGACGCAGTTCAGCACCGGCAGGGATGGGGGACGCCTCTTGGCCGCCCTGAATGCCGTACTCGGGCAGGCCGTACTGGTCCTCTCCGGGGTTCGTGTCGGCGTAGGGCGCGGGCTGGCCGATGCCTTGCGCCACAGCATTAATCATCATGCGGCGCTGTTCGGCCTTTTGGGCCAGAACCTCGGCGCTGTCGCCGGGCTGCGGCAGGGCGGCGCGGATCAGGCGCTGCGCTTCTGACGGGGTGACCGCCGCGCCCGACATGATCGGCATGATGGCCGCCTCAAACGTCTTGGCCGCTTGATTGTAAGCGTTGTAGTCCTCACCGCCCCACCACCGCGCCGCGTACCCGCCGTCAAACGGCACAGCCTCTAGACCCGCAGCGATAAGGTTGCGGCCATACGCTCCACCGCCCGGATTATAGCCTGCCGCGTCCAAGCGTTCGAGGTTGGCTTGCGCCTCCTGAAGCGGGCCGAGGTTAATCATGAACCTAGCGCGAGCGTCGGCTCCCACCATGGGTGCAGCTTCCGTTCCACCATTGGCCGCCGCGATGCGCGTTACCCCGCCTTGGGGGCCGACACGCTCGATCACACCATTCGGAAGACGGCGCGCACCGGCCCCGTACTCGCCGGACACGTCAACGGGCGCGACTTGCTCCCACGACGATTGTTGAGCCGGGTCACCGCCCTTGAAGCGGTACCCGTCCATCACTTCACCGACGACAGGCGCTTGCTGTTGGGCCATCTAGAAACGCTCCCACGGGGGACGAGAAGGACGAGCGGGAGGATTGTTGGAACGAGGAGCCGAGACGTTGCCCGAGCGGGGCCTTTGGGGCGCGCGGCCAGCCGCAGCGCGGGTTCCGATCACGCTCGGGTCAGCCGGGCCACCAGGGACCGCCTCAAGCCCGCCCTCGTTCGTCCAGCGGTAGCCAATGGGGGCCGCCTGCTCTGCCGGCTTCACCTGATAGCCCATGCTGTAGTTGCCCGAGAACGGGTCACGCTCCACGATGCCATCGCGCGTGTTGTAGATCGTGTTCTGCGGAACCTCGCCGCCAAGGCTTGCGGCCAATCCGCGAAGGCTCTGGTCGGACAGGTCTTCCGGCCTGATCTGGGTCAGGTATTCACCCAGACCGAGTTCCTGAAACACCGGCCCGATGCGCGATTGCAGCATGGCTTGGCGTTGGTCGACCGGGACGTGCAGGAGGCCCGACACGGCTGCGGCGATAGCTGCGCGCTGCTGGTCCATGTCAGCCGTCTGACGCGCCCTCCCGGCGTTCTGGACAGCCATGCCGTCGCGAAGGTTTCCGCCCGCGTAGAGCGCGCCGGATGCGCCGTCGTAGTCGCCCGCCTGCAAGGCATTGCCAGCGGCCCGGTTGACGCGCGCCTGCCGTCCGCCCTCCAGAGCGGCCATGCTGTCGTCAATGTTCCGCAGCGAGGCGTCGCGGGCGTTGGTGAACGCTTCGTAGCCCATTACATTCCACCCCGTGCGAACTGGCCCGCATAGCGAGCGATGGCGTCGGACCCGAACTTGCCGGTCATATCCCCCCAGAATCCGGAGGTCGCGTTGGCCTGCTGGCCGTAGGACGACGAAAGGTTGTTGGCGTTCCACTGGAGCGCATTGCCCGAGTTGTTGGCGTAGCTCTGCCCGGCCTGCTGGCTCTGGCCTTGCGCCGTCTGGCCCGTTCCGGCGATACCCGCCAAGCGGTTGAACTGGTCGGAATAGATGCGGTCGCCGTAGTTCTGGCCGTAGCGGATGGCCTCGCGCGAGGCGTCGCCCGATTGCAGCCGGCCCTGACCAGCCAGCCGCGCGTTCATTGCCCGCGCACCCTCATCGCAGTTGAACTGGTAGCCCGGCGTGGAACGCAGCCAGTCGGTCGGGTTGAGCGCATTGCCGCTGCCGGTCGGCTGCTGGCCCGGCGCACCGGGGAGGACTTGCGGGTCGCCCGGCTGCTTGGGCATGACCTGCGGCCCCATGAGGGAGCCTGCCAGCGCGTTGTCGTTGCCGGAATACCCGTAGGAGCCACCCGCACCCATTCCTGTCGAGAGGGCCGGTTGCACCTGCGGCTGGCCTGCCGGGGACTGGCCTTGCGCGCCACCAGGGATTTGCAAGCCCATCAGTGGCGCCATCATCCGGGTGGCCGCATCGCCCGCATCGCGTTGAACCGCCGTGCCGGTCCATACCCGGTCAAACATTTCACGCTGAAGGGCGATGGTCTTGTCGGTCGCCGCCGTCGAGGCCGCGATGGATTTATCCGCCGCCCGCTCTTGCGCCTTCCGGGCCTTGTTCGCGCCGAAGATGTCGAGAATGTTGCCCATCAGGCCCTCCCAATGAAGGTGTGTTCAATCGGGACGAAGCCAGCCCGCTGGTAGAGTTTGTCGAGTCGTGGGTCGGTCCTGTCGTGACGACAGACAGTCATCAGCCCGTCAGCCCACCGCCGACCCTCGCGCATCAAGGCATCCCCGCCCTTCGTCGCGTAGAAGAAGACTTCGCTCGTCAGCAGCGTGTCGTGATTGAACCACAGCGGAAACCGCGCCAGCATCAGGACTCCCCGGTCGCAGACGAACACTGCCGCGTCGTCGCGCTCCATCAGGGCCAGCGCGCTCTGCCGGATGCTCTCCGGGTCGGCTTGGGCAAAGTCTTCCCATACCGAACCCTTGTGCGCCTCCAGAGCCAGATCCACGATCAGCGGAATATCCGCCTCGGTCGCGATCAACGGACGAAAACCTCCAGCGACGCGCCGCCCGCTTCAATCAGGAACTCGTCGTTGTCGAGGATGGCCATGCCGAGGACGATTGCGGTATGCGTCCCCGCCGTCAGGCTGGCCGTGGTCACGATCTGGATGGAGCCGGTGTCGCCCGCCGGGTCGTTCTGCTCAACGAAGCGATACCGGGTCGGGTCGGACGTTTCGACCGCCCGGATGTTGTCCATGTTGTGAGTGCCGGAGAAGTCCACGAACAGCGCGGCCTCCAGTGTCTCCGCGTTCGTAGAGGTCAGCGTCGCCGTGAAGCGGATAATGACCAGCCCTGTGACCGGCACATCAAACGTCGCCGTTAGCAGCGTTGTCGCGCCCACCGCGCTTGTGCTGCCGCCCGTAAAGTTCAGGCCCTTGATAAGCACCTGGGCCGCGTTCGTCGCCGGAGCGCCCGGACGGATGGCCGTTGTCGAAAGTGCCGCCGTGTCCACAACGCCAACCGCAATCCCGGCGTTCTCAGCTACGATGGTCCCGCCGACATTGACCGCCGTGAACTCTTCCGTTCCCGCCAGAATGCGGTTGATGCGGTCGATTTGCTCTTGCAGGCTTGCGTCCGTCGCGTCCTGCCGCCGTTCTTGCGCCTCTATCGTGCCGATCAGGTCGGTGTTGAAGAACTTGAGAAACTTGAGCGTCGGGCGACCCAGGGAGTCCGCGATCTGGTCGAGCGTCTTGAGCCGAGGAAGGCGGAACAGGTCAGGCACGGGAACGGCCCCCGCCTGCCGGGTTCAGGTCACATCCCGAATAGCGCAGCAAGGCCGGGTCCGTCTGACTGAACTCAATCACGCGGCCCGGCGCGTCTGCCATGCCGAGGCGGCGGAAAATCACCCGCTTGCGGTAGTCACCACTGAAGCCCGTCGAGGCTTGCTTGTTGTCCGTCCACGTCCGGCCCTGATCGTCAGACCAGCGCATCAGCAGCATGGCCGGCTCATCGCCCACACTGGTCACGCCGGGCGAGAGGGTCACCTGCAAGGCGTCAACCGAAACCGGCGTGTCGGTCGGGATGATGGCGGTGAATACCCGCTCCATCTCCGTCCCGTCGTCGTCTCCAACTTCGCTCAGAAGCCAGACCTTCGCCCCGCCGACATAGGTGCTTTGGCCGTCATAGAGGCCCAGCGAGGGGAACGGGGCCGAGCCATAGGCATAGGTGGCCCATCCGCCCGCCACGTCGTAAACCAGCGTCTCCGTGTCCAGCCCGACCACATAGAAGGTGTGGCCGTCCCATGTGTAGGTGAATGACGCCGCCGTGGTGGAGCGCCGGATTTGCTCCTCAATCCCGTGGTCGGAGATGCGGGTCGGGATGTTCTCCATCCGATAGACGACGTTGTCCTCGCCAACGAAGAACAGGGTGTTGTCGAGCTGGCTGATAGCATCCCGAGACTTCAGGCCTCGATTGATCGAAGCCCCGTCAATGCGCACGAACGGAACCGCCGAGTCGCCCGTGGTCGAGAACAGTTCAACCGTCCCCGAGCCGAACACATAGAGGAAGTCGCCAAGCGTCCGCACGGCCAGCGCCGGGTCGGGCTTGCGCTCTGCCGAGAAGAAGTCCAGCGCGTTCCAAACCGTGTCGCCGGGGAGGCGGAAATAGATCGTTCCGGTGTCTTCCCGCACCGCGACCAGGATTGAGTTGATCTGCGTGATAGAGGCGACGTTCGCGCTGTCCGGGAAGGTGTCCGTGGCCAGCGTCGCGCCGTCGTACTGATAGACGATGCCGCCCGAAAGGACGAACAGGCCATCGACCGTGTAAGCCCATTCCGGCCTATCCTCGCCGGGGAGGTCATCGACCAGAGTGCCGTCGCGGAACAGTTCCTCGTCCGAGACCGTGAACAGGTCGCCGTCAAAGACCCCGTCCTCTCGGTAAAGCCCACGAACCGCCTGATCGACGTGTTCCACCAGACCGGGCCGGGGAATGGCCACAACGCCACCCGGCGAGGTCGGGGATTGCTCCACGTAGAGGTTGACCAGCCGCACCGAGGCCAGCCGGCCATCAACCCGAGAATAGGCGGAAAGGCCGAAGGGGAGGCGCATCAGTAATAGGTCTCGCCGGTCTGCTTGCGCGTTGCCAGCGACAGGATGCCGAGGGCGCGTTGCCCCATCCGCAGTTGACGCGAGGTCGGCTCTCCGAAGGTCTCGCAATAGCGGCCCGCCAGCGCATCGGCGGCGGTGTTGTGCAGTTGAGCGTCGAACGGGATTTCGGAGTCCAGCGTCAGGCTGGAGGCCGTGACCCACCCCGCCTTATCGCCGCGATACACCGACAGGACCGGGACACCGCTTGTGATGACCATGACCTTGGCACCGGAGCGCGGGCGGCGTTCGCCACCGTCATCCACCAAGGTCGGCAGGGTCACGGTCGAGGTTGTGCTGATCCGCTCGTCTTCGCGGGCCTCATAGGCCGCATCTTCGTCCACGTCGGTCCAGCCGACATAGATTTCATCGACAAGCGATTGCAGCGACTGCAAACCGTCCGCGATCTCGTCGGCAGAAGGCGTCTCCCCGGAGGCAAACACCCGCCACTTCTTCCCTGCGAGCAGGATGAGATCGCGGACGGTTTCCATGACTCGCCGCCTTAGTTCAGGATGTAGTAGATGACGGCGGTGATCGTGCCGGCGGCGAAGGTGGCCGCCGCGACGTTGGCTTCCGCCTGAACGACCGTTTCAGCCGAGAACGACTGAACGCCCGAGGTCATCGGGAACGGGCGATAGTTGGAACCCGCAGCCAGCAGATCGGTGATCGCATCGCCAGACAGAACGCCCGCGTTGACGAAGCCGTCCGGGTCGGCGGCTTCAACGCCGTTGGCGGCCCAGCCGAGGTCGATGTCCACGGCTTCGGTGCCGGTGTCCAGATCGCCAGCGTAGAAAGCGCCGCCGACCACGACCGCGCCAGCCGGAAGGCGGCACAGTTCAAAGATGTCACCATCTTCGACGTTGGCCGCCACGGCATACGAGCCATAAGCGACGCGGAGAGTCCCGCCGAGGCCGTGCGAGGCGACAGGCACCCGCGCAGAGGCTCGCGAGCCAGTGAGAGTTTCAGCAGCCATCGAGGCCACTCCTTTTCAGCTTGAATGGGGGGATGAAGACGCAAGACGGGGCGGCCCCGGATGGAACCGCCCCTGGTTGGTTTAGCTGTCGGCGGCTGCAGCGAAGAACGCCGTAACCATGCCGTGCTGCTTGCCGTTGAACGCCATCTTCTTGACGCCGCGCAGCTCTTCGATGGCCACACCCGGACGGAAGCCGTAGTCCTTGGTGCTGTCGGTCTTCGGAGCGGGTTCCTGACCCCACGCCACGCCAACGGCCTGCTGACCGCAGACGAACACCGGGCGGATGTCGCAGGACGACGCGCCGATGCCGTTGAGGTTGTAGGTGCCGGCGGCAGCGACGGTGTCGATCTCCGGGACTTCGCGGTGCACGACGCCGTCGTAGATCAGGTCGCCGTCCTGGAAGAGCGGGTTCGACTCCACATCACGCGGACGGGCCTCGCGGTTGGCCGCAGTGATGGTCGAGTCGGCCTTCAGATCGCGGAAGGTGCGCGAGCCGTGGAACGCGACGTAGAACTCCTTGCCGTCAGCCGTCTTGTAGGGACGGACGTGCGGGTCGGCCTGCTTGGCGATGCGCTTGGCCAGCGACATGCTGGCGGCGGTGCACTTGTCGTCGGTCGTGTCGATGTTGCCGACAGCGGTGGCCCAAGTTGCCGAGTAGTTCGAGACCAGCTTGCCGAACAGCAGGCGGTCCGAGTTGGCGGCGTTGTAGGCGTTGCGGTTGGCAGCGGACGAGTCGGCCAGAAGGACGGTCGTGTCGCCGGTCGTGACCAGCGAAAGCATGGCCTCGATCACGTCATCGCGCAGGCCCTCCGAGGACCACTGCTTCAGCATGGCCTTGGCAGCGCCCAAGAGGTCGATCTCGGTCTTGAACGAGGTCGACTTGGGAACGCGGTCGCCGTTGCGGAGCCAGTCCACCGAGATGCCGCAGTTGTAGTTGCCGAGGTCTTCTTCGTTGCCGTCCAGAACGGTCGAGCCGGTCACGCCCGCGCCGGTCAGGCGCGTGATGAGCGGGATGTTGATGGTCTTGCCGGCCTGCTCTTGCAGTTCGTAAGCCGCCATGATGATCGAGGTCGGGCCGCGACCCATGTACGGCATGAAGCCGGACTCGCGAACGTACTCTTTCAGGTAGTCTTTGCGCCAGACTTGCTTCTCAGAAGCGGTGGCGAGTTGCACTTCGGCCATTCGTTATCCCTTGAAAATGGAGTCGAACGCCACGCCCTCCCCAACCGGCTGAGCGCCGGGTTTCGCGCCCCCTGCTGCGGGAGCGGATGCGAGAGATCGAGGCGGCGACGGATGCGGCTGAGCCGCTGAAGATTGCGAGGTGGGGGCAGCGGATTGACCGGCTTGCCATGCGAGAAAGGCGTCGAGCCTTCCGGGGTCTTGCAGCGCGGATAGGGCCTGCGCCTGCTGGTATTCCTTCACCACCACATCAAACGGGTCATCCGAAGCGTGGAGGCGTTGGTTGAAGAACGGGTCGGCGTCACACTTGGCGATGCCCCATTCCTTGGCCTTGTCGAACACGTCGCCATAAGCCTGCTTGGCCATCCGCTCCGAGAACTGGAGCGTGAGCTTGCGGGTTTGGCCGATGAGTTGGCTTTGCAGCCAGTCATCGTAGGCGTCGGGGTCGGCGTAGCGGTCAGGAACCTGGGGCGCTTGCCTCTGGTTTTCGATTTGAGCGAGGCGAGCCTCTGCGGCCTTCAGCTTGTCCCGCGTGTCGAGCAGGGCCGTCAGGGGAACGTGTCCCGGTGGCGTCACTGCACTTTCAGGCGGGGGAGCGGGAGCGGTTGTCGGCTCCAGCGGCTGTTCGGCGGCTTGGGTGATCTCCTGCGGCGGCGCGGATTCCGCTGCGGCCTTGGGAGCAAATCGTCCCGTCTCATCGCGCACAGGTTCGGCGCGCGATTCATCACCGGACGGTTCCCCGTCCAGAAACTCCAGATTGTCCATGTTTCACCAGAACACCCGAAACCCCGGCGGCGGGTTGCCCTACGCGAGCAGCGGATCGCCCGAGAAACCCGGCGGCGGCATGAGGGCGGACTGCTTGAGCATCCCGTCCAGCATTTCGTTTTGTGCCTTCGCGCCCGTCAGGGCTGCGTCGGCCTCCATTCCAGCGACCTTTGCCTCCGCACCGCGCTTGGCGATGCCAGCCTGTTCGGCTTGAGCCTGCTGCGCTTGCGGGTCGGTGTTCTGACCCTTGATCTTGTCCATCAGCTCGCGCTTGTTCGGCAGCGAGGACGCCTCGAACAGAACCTGGCCCATCGGGCTTTGCAGATCGACGCCCGACTTGGCCAGTTCCACCAGCATGGCGAACTGCTCTTGCTGGAGGTTGGCCGTGTTCGGAACGCTGTCGAGGATGATGTCGATGTCGAGTTTCGCGATCTCGTTCTCTAGCCCGAGCAGCGGCTGGCCCATCTGATCGAGAACAGGCGGACCCATCTGAGGCTTGCCGCTCTCATCCATGACCGGCTGACCATCAGGCCCCGTCACGGGGAACCCTTTGGGCTGGTTCAGGCCGATGAAGTCCGCCACGCCATCATCATCCGTGACCCTGATCCACATCGGGGCCTGCCAGAACTGACGGGCGCGGTTCCACATCTGCCTATACAGGCGAAGCTCCCAATCCTCGACACCGCCGAAGATGATAGCCAACTCGGTAAGCCCGGCCTGCTGGCGCACCATCTGCGCCCGGCCCGAACTGTCGGCACCCTGCCGGCCAAGCATCGCCGGGTTAGGCCCCATGCGCTCGATCTCGGCCTTGGCCTCCGCGAGCAAGCTGGCCTGACCCGACGCCATGTCCGAGGTCGGCACCACCTGAACCCCGGACGGCAGCACCCCATCAGGACGCGCCGCCTCCTTGCGGACCAACTCAACGTCAGCCCCGGCAAGCGCGCCGTATTCACTTTCCTGAACCTGCCGAACGCTGACCAGATGGAGCAGCTTGGACCGGCGCTTGTTGATCTCGTCCTGCGGGCCGCGCATATCGCGCACCAGGCCGTAGCGGTTGTTCTCCCGGTCGATGTAACAGGACTGCGCCTCAATCGGGTTGCAGGGCCGTCCCTTGTCGTCCTGGTAGGGGCTTTCGGCCTTCGCGAGGACGCCGCCAGAGAAGAACACGCAACGCTGCCAGCCGCCCTCCTTGTGGTACATCTCCACGACCATCAAGCGGCGCTTCTTGGAGTCCACCCACGCGATCTCGCCATCCTTGGGGCGGTCTTGCATGGAGTCGTCCAGCGGCACGGCCTCACCGACGCCAATCTCAGTCTCCAGAGCCTGCTTGGCTTCCGGGTAAGCCTCCGCAACGTCGTCCGCATACATCCACTTCGCAACACCCATGTAGCGGGCGTCAGTCAGGTCGAGCTTGCGGGCGCGCGGGTCGTAGAAGAACTCTTCATGGCGGATAAGCTCCACCTTGATCTCGTCGTCCGCGTACTCAACGACCGCAGCGCACGTCCCGGCGACCAGATAGTCCTTGGCCCCTTGCAGCTTCATGTCGTCAAAGCGGTTCTTGTCCGCGATGTAGCGCAGCGATTTTGACGCCACGTCCGCCGCGTCCGCATCCTTCGGGTTACGCGGATAGGCGCGCGGGTCCGTCTCGCCCTGCTGGATGACACCCAGCGTCCCGTTGATGGCCGGACGAACGCGGTTGAACACAAGGTCAGGCTGCTTGCGGGCCGTCAGGCTGCGTCGCTCCTCGGGCGTCCACTGATACCCGTCGTAATAGTCCTGGTCGATCTGCGAGTCCTTGCGGGCCGCTTCCGTCAGGGTCAGCGCCTCGGTCAGCATCCGCTTATAGGTAGCGAGGTCTTTTACGCCGTCCGCCATGTGTCAGCCTCCCGTCGCGGACGCCCCCAAAGGTCCGGGGGGTTTGGGTTAGCCGTGATGACTGGAGCCGGACCCATCTTGCGGAGGCCCTCCAGCGCGTATCGCAGCGCGTCAATCGTGTTGTTGTGCTTGTCTTCCAGCACCGGCAGAACCTCGCCCGTCTGGGCGTCCACCTTGTAAGAGTAGAGCGTCAGCTCCTCGATCACCGGCTCGCAGCGAGGGTGCACGACGATGTCAAAGCTCTTCAGGAACTCGACGCCGTCCTCAATCGAGCCAGCGCCCTTGATGGCGGACACGATCTTGAACGCCTGCCGGCGCATATACGAGACCGTCTCCGGCCTCGCACTATCCGCCGTGATCGGCCACTTGCGGCTGTCAGGCACCCGGTCAAACAGCGCCGGGGTCTTGTCGATCTCGCAGCCAACCTCTGAGACGCAGTGGTCAACGTAGAGCGTCCGGCTGTCGAGGTAGCAGCGAACCAGCACGGTCGGGTCAACCGCGAAGCCCCAATCGGCCCCAAACCTGAACCGGGCCTCGCGCGGCGTGTCGAACGCCTCAACCCGCCAGTTTCGGAACACCCGCTGCTCACTGTTGCGGGAATACTCACCGAGCCAAACGTGCGCGTATTTGTCGGGGTCTCTATCCCGGTCCCATTCCAGCTTGCGGACCAACTCGGTCTCCGCAAACCACGGATTGTCGTTCCAGTTCACGCGACGAACAATCGACCCTGGAGGCGGGTCAGTGCGGAACATCACGTCAACCGGGTCAGTCTCAAAGCGCGGGTTCCATGTGAACCAGATTTCAGAACCGGGCTTGCGGATGGTCGGGTCCAGAATGTCGATAGACACCTGCGAGACCATGTCGGCCTCTTCCACCCACGCAATGTCGATGCCCGCCTTGGACTTGATGGCCGTGGCGTTGTGACGGAGGCCGGCGAAGGTGAACAGCGAGCCGTTCTTGCCCCTGATCTCCGTCTCCAGAACCGTGTAGAACCAGCCGAGGCCGCTGCGCTCGATAGCCAGCTCGATCTCTGCCTTGACCGAGTCCTTGATCGACCCCTGTATCTCGCGGGTGCAAAGGATGCGGAGCGGCTTCTGTGCCGCCTTCAGCACCAGCGCAATGGCGAAGGACATAGACTTGGCCGAGCCGCGACCGCCATACGCACAGCGATAGCGAACCGGGCTTCCGTCATCCGCCGTCTCATTCCAGAGAAACCGGAACGCCGCCGGAAGCTGTAGATCAGCCATCCGTCTGGCGGAACGTCACTGTGACGCCCGCCTCGATTTCCAGCGGACCACCACCAGGGCCGGACGCCTCAACGCTCGACAGTTTGGCATGGCAGAACGGGGCCGCAGCCTTCGCCATGTCCATGCGGTCCTCTTCCTTCGCGGCGGGGTCACGCATGATCTGGAGCATGAACTCCAGCGGGCTTTGACCTTCGTCTAGCAGGCCGTTCGCTATCGCCCTGGTCCGCACCGTGACAGAACCCGGCTTGCGTCCAGCGCCCTCTCGGGAACCGCCTCGCGCCATGTTTGATTCCTTTGATTTATTTCAAAGCGCCCGCGCGGTCGTCTCGTCTCCCCGTGCTGGCCATTGCCTTGGCTCCGAACACAGACGGGGTGATCGTGTCTCCCGCGCTTTGGGGGATGGGGTCCGCGCCTCGCCACCCTGAGTACGAACGATGGGTCAGCGCAAAGGCTGCCCTCTTGTGTGGGTCTCGGTGGGGGCGCGGAAGGGGTGTGCCTCTAGGGCAGATTGGTGCTGTCTCTCCAGCAGTCACGCCTTCCCCCGAAGGGGTGCCGGGGCAAACGGCAGATCGAGCGGCGTTCCCCGTTGGAGGGCCTGCGAGGCCGGGCTTGATACCGGCTGCGGGGTCGGTCCGTTGCCAGAGGCCCGGTGTCCAGTCTTACGGCAGGGGGTCAATCCTGCGCTCCGCTTTGCCCTCGACCAAGGGATGCGCTTCCTTCAGCGCCGCTCGCAGATTCTGGAAGCTAATCACCGGGTCATGACGCCGGTGGCCACCTGTAAGCGGTGGGCTTCAAGTCCCGCTCTGGGAACTGGACGCAATCTGCGCCTGTAGTGAATGGCTAACACGCCCGAAGCGTCGGCGCAAGGGGTGGTGTAGGACTTTCTTTGTTCTCACCACATTTAGCGTCAATGCGTTGGACGCCCGCATCGTGCAGGGCGACGCGCGCTGCAAACTCCGCGTCTGACTCACCGCGATACGGTGGACCGCCGCCGGGTCCCATGTCGGGGTACTGCTCAAACTCGCCCGTCGAGAGGTTGATCCATCCCCTGCGGGGTGTGTTCCAGTAGGCCGCGCTGGACCCGTTCGCTATCCGGACCGTCACGCCGCCATCCTCCGCTCTGGCTGGTAGCGGTCCCGCACGTCCCACAGGTTCGCCGCCATGCACCGGATGGCCACGGAATGTCCGAGGTCCGATGTCTCGCCCGTCACCTTCTCCACCGTCCCGCGCCAACGTCCGCAGTTGGCGTCGTTCTCGGTCAGCAGGGCCGTCAGCAAGGTCCAGTCCCGCGTCGTCAAGTTCCGGGCCACCCATGCCACGCGCTCGCTGGCCTCGATCATCCGTTGCGTGACGTTCTGGCCTGGTGCGCCCTCAACCGTTCCCCGGATGTGGTCTGGCCGGCGCTCGGGTGTGTTCAGGCCCTGAGCCGTGGCCACGTCAGCCTCGTAGTCCCGAACCGCGTTGAACGATTCCTGCGGCAAGGCCCCCCGCTCTAGCAGGAGCTGGAACACGTCAATCCGGCGAGCGCGGACGATGCGGCCTGCGAGGTCTGTCGTTACCTCGGCACCCACGGCTTTCAGGCGGTTGGCCTCCATGCGGTTAGCAGCCCTTGCCTCGGGGGTGATGATTTCTCTGGGCTTGGAAGGCTTGCGACGGGCCATCATGCTTCTCCAGTTTCATGGTTCACGTCTGCTTTGCAGCCGTACCCAGCCAGCTTGTTGGGACGTTCCGGGGTCATCATGCGTACCTCCGCGCCAGAAGCTCGCGCATCTCGGGCGACACACCGGCCTCGTCCACACGCGCGCACGGCGAAGGTCGCTCAAACTTGCTCCGCATCTTCAAGAGCGGGTCTTTGGCCTCCATCGTCATCTTGAACGAGGCCATCACGTCCGCGATCTCCTCCCGCGTCGGCTTCGGCCCGGCGATGCGCTCCGGCTTTTCGTCCAACGGGACACGCGGGGCTGCGGTCGCCAGTTGTGCCCGGTAGTGAGCCTTGGCCCATCGGTTATCGCTCGGGACCGTCGTGGCCAGCTCGCGCAGCTTGCCCGGCTTGCACATGAACTCCGCATCCGCAGACCGGACCCAAGCCGCCATCCCGGCCTCAACCGCGAACGGGGTCAGTCCATCCATCGCGTCGAAGTAGTCAGCCCACCATGCGGCCCATTCCTGGGCGTTGCGCTGCGGCTGCGGGAACAGCGCGAACCGGGTCGAGATCACCGCCTTGATCTGGTCGTGCGTCGCCGGTCGCAGCGCCTCGGCCTTGAGCGCCGGCATCGCTCGCCGGGCCTCGTCCATCAGGATCGGGGACTTGCGAATGGTCTCGACGGCAACCGCGTCAGAACGCTCTACGAGCAGCCATGAGTTCAGCGGCCCCGTCAGCGCCGGTCCAGCTTGCGGCGTAGTTGTCGTGGCGGGCAGCGAGTTTGTCGGGTCGGTCATTTCGGGCGGCTCCAAGGGCCTTCGGTTGCGGTGCGTCGTCTTCCCAGCGGCCCTGGTTGAGCCACGTCGCGGGGTTCGGGATGAACTGCGGGTCGTCCCAGCCGGGCAGCGCCCGCTCCAATCCGGCGAGGATGACAGCGAGAGGCTCGGCGGACGGGATGCGCTTCATCGCTCCAGCGAACGATTTGGCCGCTGCGTCCTTGCCGA
>Ga0181350_1000198_pt1 | contig 18402 bp, 28 predicted proteins | sample Su13VDMM110DCMD_FD_130105 | JGI IMG/M metagenome (GOLD analysis project Ga0181350, IMG submission 130105) | Freshwater viral communities from Lake Michigan, USA - Su13.VD.MM110.DCM.D | ecosystem: Environmental > Aquatic > Freshwater > Lake | place: USA: Michigan | collected 2013-07-16
ATCAGAAAAAAACTTAAGTAATTTATTACCCATCCATACAGCTAAGGGTCCACATAAACTATCTAACATTTCCGCTTGGTTTTCATTAAACCCAAGTTTATCCATTAGGATTTTCTTCTTTGATGCTTCAGTTATTAAAGCTTTTATTGATTTTATTAAATTCATTACAATCAGTTTAGTAATAAATATAGTAAAATTTATAATAAATAACAAGAAAGTCTGACTTTTACTAAAAAAATAGATATTTATATATATGGGAAGACCAATTAAAACACAGGAAGAAAAAAAAATTAAAATCGGTATAAGTCTTGATAGAAAATTATACCATAAAATAAAAAATGAGAATCTAAAACCTTCTCGTATTATTGAAGAATTATTAAGTAAACATTATGGAAAATAAAATATGTAATAAATGTAACATAGAAAAAGACACATCTGAATTCAGTAATACAAAAAGGAATAAAGATGGTAAACTTAACGTTTGTAAATTATGTGAAAGTATCAGAAATAAAAAATTTTACGAAGAAAACAAAGAAAAAGAAGTGAAACGTAGTAAAGAAAAATATTTAAATAATATTGAGAAATATAAAGAACGTAATAAATTATGGTATAACAATAATTCTGAAAGATTATTTGAGTTACGAAAATTAAATATTGATAAGATAAAAGAATATGGTAAAAAATATAGAATTACCAATAAAGAAAAAATAAATGAAAACAAAAAAATATATTCTGAAAAAAATAGAGAAAAAATAAATAAGTATTATACTGATAGAAAAAAAATTGACCCATTATTTAGATTGTCACATTTAGTTAGATGTAGAATACATACTTTTCTTAAATTAAGAAATATCAATAAACCCAATAAAACATTTAATATCGTTGGATGTTCACCAAAATTTCTTAAAGAACACCTTGAAAAACAATTTACAGAAGGAATGTCTTGGGAGTTAATGGGTAAATATATACATATAGACCACATAGTCCCATTATCGTCAGCAATTACAGAAGAAGATGTTTATAAACTCTGTCATTACACAAATCTCCAACCATTATGGGCAAAAGATAATTTAATGAAAGGAACTAAATTAGAGTATATTTATAATAAAATATAAATTATGAAAAATATTTTATTGGTATTACTAATCTCACTATCATTATCTTCTTTTTCTCAAAAAAAATTAAGAGATAACATCACAATAAAAAGTGACATATTTGAGGTTGTATATTCTGAAGTATTAGAACAACCAAAATTAGTTAGATATACCGTATTATGTCCGAATGGTAAAGCATCAAGAACTGGTATGGATTTCTACACTAATGATAGTATAAAGACATCAGACGATAAGGATTATAAAAACAATATATGGGATAAAGGTCATATGGCTGCGGCAGCTGACTTTAATTGCACTAAAGAAATGTTACATAAAACATTCTCATACTTGAATTGTTCATTACAAGAACAAACATTAAATAGAACCACCTGGAGACTTTTAGAACAACATGAGAGGGACTTATCCCAAAAGTTTAAGGTATATGTTGAAATCCAATGTATATTCTCATTAAAATCAATTAGACTAAAAACCGGTGGTGTTGTTCCTGATGGTTATTATAAAAAAATAAGATATAGTAATAAGGTTGAAATCTATTACTTTAAGAATGAAAAACCAACATCAACTGACTATACAAAATATCGTAAATTATAAATAAAAAACCCACTCATAACGAATGGGTTTTTTATTGTCAGCCAAATGTATTAATTAATAGTAACATTTGGCTGGTAATAATTTTTAATTGTTATCTTAAACTCTTTATTAATTCTTCAACATCATCTCGTTTTATAAAATCAATAACATCTTGTTTTAGTTTATTCTTTGAACAGAATCTATTAAAGTAAAATTCTGGTATCTCATCGGATTCTTCTTCCCAGGTCTCAAAATTATAACCATCAGGTGTTAAATCTTTTTCTTTATCCGCCCAGTCTTTTTCCCTCTCTGAAGCGATAGAAATATCATACACACCTTCAGAGTCAATTAAATAACCACCAACTTTAAGATAAGCATGAACCAATACATCGTCAATGTTTTCACCTTGTCTATCAGTTCTTTCAGCTAATATTAAATGATACTTTATCTCCTCATTAGGTAATACCTTCTCAAATACTTTTTTCAAGTATTCAGCGAAATAGTGGCAATGTCCAAATTGATAGTCTTGACCAAAGAAAACTTTTTCCATTTAATTAAAAATAAGTCTGTTCAAAATAAAGAACTTGAAATTTATCTTTCTTATCAATTAAGTTACTTGCGTTAATCAAATCATTATATTCAACAACCGCACCTTTTTGAATTATTCTAAGTTCTGTAAATAAATCGTAAGTAGTAATATCACTATTAAATAACTCTTGTGAGTTTTTATTATAAGAATTCATAAGACCCAACTCCATTTTATAAGCACCATAAACAACATCAATTAAATTATTAAATTCGTGTTTAATTTTAGCTTGAGGTATTTCAGGTATAATATTAAAATCAACCATATACTCCTGTAATGTTTTTGCGTGAGTTAACTCATCGTCAGCTTCATTAGAGAAGAATTCAGCAGCTTTTTTATAATTCATATCTCTACACCAATTAGCCGCAGCTCTGTAATAATAATGAGCAGCATACTCATCTTTAATTCTTTCAGTAATGATTTTTATTGTTTTATCATCCAATAGATAAACTGCAATGTTATTAACATTGGTTAATGTATTATCAGAACCAGTTTCTTTTGACATTTTTTCGTTAATAACCGTCTTGTTAACTTCTTTAGCTAAATTATCCTTGAATTGTTTTGCAATATTTGTTTCCATATTTTTGTTTTGGTTTTTATTGTCCTATTATAATATCACCAAAATCTAATCTATCCATACCACTATTAGTATCTTTGGTTTCAGTTTCACCATACATAAAATGTTTAACTACAGATATTATTGATTGTTCTGATTGAGCGATTTTAGTTTCTTGCCAATCCTCTAGTTGGTCACCATCTTCCATTTTTTCCCACATCTTCATAGCTAAAGTCGCTATAGTATATAGTTGTTCTTTAGCCATGTAAGAACCACCTTCATGTTCTTCATTTATATTGTTCTTAAACTTATCAACCAATAAGTTTAATTGTTTTTCTGTGATAATTATATTTCCCATATTGTTTTTTTATTTATTTTATTTATCATGAAATAGTAATGTTCTACCAGGCATATGATATCCTGAAATACCAACATCCAAAACCACACTCACATCTAAATTATAGTGTTCTAATAACCATTCTCTTATAACTTGTTTAATTTCTCTATTATTAAAAGTATTCCAATCTTCTAAAAAATTATATATTTCATCCACAAATATTCGGCACACACCGTTAAAAGTATTGTAATCAAAATAAACAAAATTATTATCATCTACATAATAGATTAAACCTTTTCCCCATTTATCTTCAACCGGTGTTAAGTTACCATATTTTTTGGTTAGCTGATTTTTAGCTAAATTAAATATTCTATTCTCTGTAATAATAACTTTCATACTGATAAATATAATAAAAAAGAAAAAAGAGGTAATAGTTACCTCCTTTTTTTTGGGGTCAACATAAGTTAACCACTCCACCATCTTATTTTATATAAATAAGCAAACTATTATTTGTAAAATTCAATATAATTCTCCTCAGGATTATTAGGTATATCAGTCAACTCCATTTGTTTTATTATTAAAGATGTTAACGATACTCTTAGTTTCCCATCGTTGAACAATAAAAATACAACATCTTTCCCATCCGATTGTTTACACTCAATCATTTGATATTCTTTACCCTCCATAGTTCCTTTACTAACACCACCTTCTTGAGCGAACTGAACCATTTTTGAGTTACCCATATTAGTTATAAACACAAGACCATTACTAAACTTAACAATGAAGTCACCCCCAGTTTCAACACTTTTCATATCATCAACATAAGTAATAAACTTATTGTATCTTTTAACAAAAGTGTTACCTTGTTCATTAATGTTATATAATGTTTTTATTTCGTTCTTTTCTTCCTCGGTTATTATAAATTTTTTACTCATAATTGTTTTATCATTTATAATAAATATGTTAGACCCATAACAAAAGTTTATCGTAAAAAATAATAAGATAATTTTTCCCATCAGTCAAGTTTATTTAGTCACCAAAGCTTCAACCTTACTTCTCATATGGTCAGCCAAATCATATTCAACATTATTAGTTACAATAATAGAATCAACTAAAATTCTATTAGGAATATGAACCAAGAAGTCGGTTCCGTTAAAGAATGTTAAATCGTTTTTCAAGGCAATACAACCTTGAATCATCTTCAAGAATAATTTGAATTGTGTCGCATCAATGAATGTCTCATTCAACAATGAACCAAATTTCTCGTTCTCAATTCTTATATTAAATTTTGTAGTTGTCATATCATTTATTTTTTTCAAAGATAAACATAATTTTAATATGAAACAAAAAAAAATCTCATCAATTTTTTAGATTGACGAGATTCTAAATCTATCGAAAGGAGGTTAGTAGTGTATTAATAAATACGAACATCTTCATAAAAGGATAAAACTTTAGCTTTATTTTAACATTCTTCTAATAATCCCCTCTAATTCACTCCCCAGGGGTGTTGGTAAGTCGTCAATTGTGAAATATCCACAAGTATCATGTTCATCCCCGTCCTTCGCGTTTTCCAAATCCGGCATGATATCCTCATCAACATCCATCAAATATACAGATAATTCACCCTTTTTATTTATACCATCACGACCATACCTATTTATAATTCCACGTAACTCCAAAGGATTACTTACCTTGTTATTAGTCTCCTCATAATATTCCCTAGCAGCTCCCTCAATCGGATTCTCATCCTTTTTAACACCACCACATGGTATTGACCACTCACCCGGTAAAGTTCCTTTATTGTTTCTTTTACATAATAAAACCTTATCACCAGATTTTACCATAACTCCAGCATATCTTTTTTTCATCATTTTACAAAAATCATTATATTTATAAATATGAAGATAACGATAAATAATCATACATTCAATGTAAAGACCATGTTAACCCAAGAGCAATGGTCCGAAGGTATGATGGGTAAGAAGTTTAATGAAAGAGTTAATGGCATGTTATTCCTTATGTCTGACGGACCACATTGTTTCTATATGAAAAATTGTGTAATACCATTAGATATCATATTCATCCAAGATAATGTAATAACTAATATCCACCATAATTGTCCCCCATGTAAAACAAAAGATTGTGATAACTACTGTGGTCACGGAGATGCAATCCTTGAGGTTGATGGAAATACCTGTAAGAAGTTAGGTATTAAAATTGGGGATAAAATATCAGTATAAAAAAATGACCTGTAATAGGTCATTTTTTATTTTATTTCTCTGATTCAATCTTGTTTTGTAATACCTTCACAAACTCATTCTGAATCATTTTAACGAACTTAATATAAGGTGCGTCTTCAGAGTCCGGATTGTATTTATATGCTCCTTTAGGAGGTCTTGTTGACCTTCCAAGGTAATTAAGATTTGAGATATTCGTTATACTCCGATGTCCCCCACTACCAGCTTGAATCAAATCCCAAGCGTTAATTGTAATGTAATCTAATAATTCTTTTTCTGTTTCGGATAAGTCAGTAAATGGTTTTTCCATAGCTTTACCGATTAAAGTTAAAGTCTCTTTACCATTATTCATATTCTTAAACTTACTACCATATAAAGCAACAAAGTCCTTGAATGTAAAACCAACAGACTCTGAACTAAAATCTTTTGAGGTTTCAGATATCCATTTGATTGTTGATAAAGCAACTTCTTTACCTTTTAATTGACCCTCCCATTTTGATAATACCTCTTGAGCAATATCACCCAAGTTAATACCTTTTAATTCTCGTTCTTTCTTGAATGGATTACAAGATGCTTGAACTAAACCTAACGGCCAAGCAATAACTAAAAAGTCAGCTTCCGGGTTATTCTTGAATGGTGTATATCTATCATAAGAACCTGGTTTAAACATTGACCCACCACCATACTGAACGATGATGTTACCCTTAACTTGTGCGTTAGGACTTGTCTTCATTTGATTAATATAATCTTCCCTGTTCTTTTGTAATTGGTCTACTTTAGCATAACCCTTCTCAACCATAATTCTTTTAATGTTGGTAAGAATATTCAACAACGATGGTGTTGATTCCATAACCAATTCTTCTAAAAATCCTGGTTTATTCTTAAAGGCTAACAATAATTTATTTGTTACCAGACCCATCAACATTTTATTCTTCTCAATTGATTTGTCTTTATCTAACTTAAAAATATAGTTAATAACTTCATCAACACTAATATCATTCATTGCGTAATTTGCGGAGTCAACCGTTGAAATTAATAAGATGTCAGCATTTGTAAATAATTCTTTTGGTGATACAACTTGTGAGATTGTTTCAACATTAGAACGAGATGACCTAAACGATGTTGAACCTGTTTCTTCAGCTCCAGCTTGTCTATCGTGGTGGTCGGTGTGGATTATAAACATTGGTTTTCCGTGAGCAAAATCAACTAGAACAGGCATAACTTCACCTTTAGCGTCCGCTTTCTTAACCGCAAATTCTTTATCTCCATATTGGATGACTTCACAATCAACTACTTTAATACCATTATCATTTAGGTATTCCTTCATTGCAATTGCGCTAACAACACCATCTAAATCTTGGTGAAAATATATTTTAGCTTTTTTGTATCTATCAGCCAAAGAACGAATGTTTCTTAATCCGCTTTCAACAATAACTTGTGTGTTTTTATTAATATTCATTTTATACTATTTATTTTATATTACTACCTAATAAGGACTTCATTAAATCCCCAATCGGGTCAGTACCACTTGTAGTCGTTGATTTTTTAGACGCTGTAGGTTTGTTGAATTCTTCAACAATTTTACTTTTCTCTTCTTTAAATATTTGTTTAATCTTATCTCTGAATTCTTTTTCAGTTAATACTAATCTATTCATTATTCAAATCCTAAAGCTTTCAATCCTTTATTTAGTAAATGAGTTCCTTTTTCCATAAAGTCACCATGTTTTGCAATCATTTCCTCAAATTTCTCAAAATTACGAGGGTCTTTAACTTTCATTTTAGCAATAGTTTCAGAACCTATTTTACCATCTGTAGGGACTGCACCTATTTTAGATTGATATTCCATAACAGCTTCTTCAGTTTTAGAACCAGGTCCACTTAACCCATCAACAACTAATTTAGTTCCTTGAGTTTGGTTTAAGAAATCTTGAACCGCCATAATGTAATTGTGATTAAGAACTTCTTCCTGTTCTTTTAATATTTCAGTATTCTTGAATGTTTCGTGTAGTCCAAGTATACTTTTCTTTTCTTCTTCCGAAATTATAAATCTGTTTTTCATAATAATAGTTTAATAATAAATATGCTATAAAACAAAAAGGAGAACTAAATGTTCTCCAAATTTTTGATTTTTCTTTCCAAATAAAACATAGCTTTTTTTAAGTCTTCAATTTCTTTAGCCGGGTCCTTCTTTCCGGCCCTTGAAATGTATTTGACCGTATTACCTAAATGAAAGCCTAAGTCCCAAGCTTCTATCACTTTTATGGCTTCATATTGATTATCAGCTCCACCATAATGAATTGGGTTTTTAACCATTTCTTTTTCCATACTAATTGTTTTTAACGACGTAATAGTCTTTAGTTTTTGTATATTCCTCAACAATACCATCTTGGATTAACTTATTCAAGATTGTTTTAGTTTGTTCAATACTTTCTTTAAGAATGTATTTAGACACATAATTAATGTGAATAGGTTGTCTTAATTTAGCTAACAACAAATTGGCTTGACTCTTTTCCATAATTTTTAATGATTTTTGATTTGACTTGTTCGTTTGTTTTTCCTTTTTTCACCCACTTATATATTTCGGATGTTTCATCATCCGTTAAAATTAGTGTATCAGCGTTGAATAATGAATTGAGTGGCAAGTTACAATTAATATAGTTAATAACCATATTAAAACTCACAATTCTTTTATTTATACTCATTCTAATTTGATATTTTTCTTAATACTTGTACCTTGTTTTATGTAAGCAACAACCTTTCTCTTGAACATAGGAATTAGAGTTTCTTGTAGTGGGAATATATCATCTGATGATACCTCAAATACCGGATAACTCTCTTCGTTATTCTTATCGTAAGTTTTAGAAAATTTAGATATAATATCTTGGATTGTCAATTCATTTTGTAAACCTTCATACACTAAAGTTAATGATGTTCTTGTTTGATTTTTAACTTTATAAACTTTCTTTGTTACATATCGCCAAATATACAATTTATCTTTTGGTTTATAATAAAAAAAACCTGATTTACTTTTTAAATTATTTTTATTCTTTTTTAATGTTACCTCAACTGAATCATATGCAACACTCCAAATTGATTTGGCAAAGTTGAAGTAGTCATGTAATTGTGGTTGAGCCATTTTTAATATCTTATGGTATTCTTCAACCTCCTCGTCAGCTAAGACTGGTATGTCTTTCAATTTTAAGTCAGATAGAATTAATTCATCGTCATTTGATGTAAATTGTCTATCAACATATAATATTTTATTTTGAGTTAGTAATGTCTGTATATTACCTAAATGTAATGATAATTCAATAAACATTGGATAAATTTTCATATCCTCCAAATATTTATTCATTTTTTGGAAATAATCAAGTAATACATATTGTTTTTGTTCGGAATCCAAAACTCCGTCAAATATCCAATCTGTATTCATAATAAATGATACTTTTTTATTTCTTAATTTGTCCATTAATTTTGTCTTATTACATAATATAGTTCACTACCAATTCTTACCTCATCAACATCTCCATCATACCCTGACATTAAACCATATCCATCTTGTTGAATCACATATTTAATTAATGCGTCTTTGTCAACATAATCTTTAAGGTCATATCCCATATCTCTTAGGTGACCAGCTGGGTCTCTCTTAATATCATCTAATCTATCTTCTACAACTCTATCAATCATTTCTTCAGTTGGTTCCATATCAACCTCAATACTATCTAATTCTTCTTGCAAACTCTCTAAATGTTCTTGAATTTGGTCGTATTCGTCAGACCCTTCTTCGTATTCAGATAATCGTTCTTCATAGGTCTCAATTTCAGACTCAAGTTGTTCTTTTCTTTCTTCTTGTTCTGGAGTTAATTCATAATCATCGGCATTAAAATAAGATTCTGGATTATCTCTAACTTCATCCTCAAAATAGTCTCTCTCCCCTTGAAGTAAGTCATCAATATCTAAAAAATCTTCAAGAACATCATCTCTATAACCTTCAACACCAATGTCGTCAATCATGTTCTCCATATACTCATATGCCGCATCATCCATTTCATATTCAGTTCCAACTGAATACTCACGACCTAATCCTAAAACCTCAAAATGAGTAAGACCATAGGCTTGGTAACTAGTGTTTATAATATTATAGATATCTTGTTTTTCACCTCTAATTTCATCAATTCTTTCATCAATATCAGAAATTTCATCACGTAATCTATTAGTCTCTTCCGGGTCTTCTGTTTCCGCAAATCTCTCTTGTAATGAATCACTTCTGTTTTGTAAAGTTTCTATTTCCACAATATCATCTTCAGTTAACTCTTCAATAACACCAATACTAACTAAATGTTCAAATAAAGCGTTAGCCTTTAACCCTACATCATCAATATTCTCATTAGTACGATTCCAAACATCATCCTCTCTATTACTTTCAGCTTGTTCATATTTCTTTCTATCCTGAGCTCTTTCTCTTATTTTAGCGAATGGTGTATTCCAATCCGTAACATAACCTGTTACCTCAACACCTTTAAGGTCTCTAATATTTGTATCACTAATATCTAATGAACCTTGAACAACTTTAATGTTTCCTAAATTATCAATCGGTAAACCTTTCAATTTCAAGTTTCCGACAATAATAAGTGACTTCCCCTTTAAAGTTTTTATTCTGGCTAAAAGACTTGGGTCATTACTCGCTTTTTCTAATAAATCACGATATTGTTCAGCCGGAACTTTAAGGTATGTTTCCTCAACTTGTTCAGAGATAGTTCTGATTATTTTATATAAGTCTTGTTCAGTTAATTTAATTTTTTTCATAAGGCAAATGTATCATATTTTTATAAATATATCAATTATAAATTATATTATTGACATTAATCTATTTTGATTGATATTTATCATTATCAATAAACTTCTAATACTTATTACTATGTCATGCGGTTGTAAAAACAAACAAAATCAGACACAAAATACACAACAAACTAACCAAACTCCAGCACCAGCTCAGCCTCAAACTCAGCCAATCCAAGAGTCAGTTCGTAATGTTGTTGAACGCTATTACAGTAAAAAGTAATATTATTTAGTGTTAAAGTTATTAAAGGAGATTTATTCTCCTTTTTTTTATTTATATAATCAGAAATTTTGTTTATTAATTAGCATAAACAAAATAATATGAAATTTATTAATCAAAAATCAAATAGAGGTATTGTTAATTTATTTGCGGATTTTATCCTTAAAGAAATAAACAAAGATAAAGAATATGATACCACTATAGAAGTAACCGATTGTGGTCGTTTCTTCGTTTTAAACGGAATGACTAATTCTGAAAATATCCTAAACATTACAACAGTTAAAGAAGATTTTGTTAAAGAATATAAAACTCTTTTAACTATATTTGGATATGAACATATAAATGTAATTGACCTAATTTTGTATAAACAAGAATTGGTTAAAAAAGAAGAACAATTCTTTACATTATATGGAAATAGCAACAGACCATTGTACCATCCAAATGTTATTAATTTCGTTGAAAATTCTAATGAGGATTTCAAGTATCACTCTATTAACTACACCAATAAGTTAGAACACGAAATTGACTTCTCCCAGGAAGATACCTCATCTCTTGAGTTCTTCACCTACAACCCTTTAACTATAACATCCGAATTTCCCCACGGTCATAGTTTATCTATGGGCAGATTAAACCTTTATTATTCTGAATATATAGCAAATCAAATTTTTGATGTTATCAACGCAACGGAGATGGTATTTAAGTTTTCTTTACAAAAAAATAAGGATGAGGATTTCAACATCTCAATTAAATCTGACGGAATATATAAGGAGTCGGACATCAAATCAATGGTTCTAGATGTATTTGATTTTAACATTGGTAAATTTGAGTCTATGATATCAGGTTATGATATCTATAAGGATATTACTGAACCATTCCAAACAAAACCCTGGTTGGTCAGAGACAAAGTAAAAGACTTAATCTTATTCTAAAAAAAAACCCATATTTAATATGGGTTTTTTGTTATCTAAAGTTTTCTTTAATTATATTAAATCCTTCAACAATTTCGTTAAAATCTCTTTCTGGTGCAAAATATCTTGGTGACATATTTTTATGTGGATTATCAACTATCATAAAGGCTGGAACGTATTCGTTTTCTGTAATCTCAGCAAATAAATCATATTCGTCTTTATGTTTATCAATATCTCTTTCAATGAAATCAATATCACTTTCAATTATCATTTCTTTTAGTTCAACACAATAAGGACAACCCTTCATTGTGAAAAGGATTAATAATTTATCCATAATTATACAGTTTCAACAACGTTTTTAATCTCTTCTTCAGTATGAGTACCAACTTTGGAATAAGTCTCAGTACCATTAGCAAAAGTTTTAATCATAGGAATATTTCTAATACCCAATGATTTTGCAAACACCATATTAGCTTCAACATCCATAGTGTATAATTGTACATCTGAATTTTGTTCTTTATATTGCGTTGCAATTCTTTCAAAGATTGGTTTCATTTGTCTACAAGGTACACAAAATGCTGCGTGAAAATCAATAACCAATTTTTCACCATTTTCAATTTTTCTTTTTAATTCTTCTGTTGTAATCTCCATTTTATTTACTTTTTTTAATTAAATTATGTAGCGTAAAATCTACAATGTTTTTTTTGTTTATTGTTGTTAAGAATAGAACATTACCATCCTTAATATAAATAAATATACCTGTTGAATCATATTCAACTAATTTTTCAATATTATTTATATTCCCCTCTAAATCAACATAATCATTATACCATAACAGGTATGATTTGTCAATTAATTTATTAATAACTTCCCCACTTAATGAGTTATAAGTATTAACAATAGAAGGGTAGGAACCATATCGTTCCTTAAATAATTTAACACAATGTTTTCTTATCTTTGTCTCTTCCATATCTTAAAAAAAATCAATCCAGTCGTGAGTTTCTTCTTGGTCATCAGTATTTACATTATCTTTTAACCTACTTAAATCTTTATCCCATTTTAGTTGATAACCAAAATCGGTTCTATCGCTTTGGTCCATATAATGTTTCATTTTAATATTATCAGTAACCTCACATTCAGTATCAAATTCTCTACCACCTACAACAACATTCATAACCGGTAAGGTAAACTCATTATGTAATAGATAATCATTAATTCTATCATCTAATTTAGTCACAACATTATACCAAACTTCATCAATACCTTGATTAAATCTACCTAATGTCTGAATTCTTACAATGTCAAAGACTTTTTCACCATTATGACCTATAATATATTCAATGGTAACTCTTTCACCAGTGATTTCATCTCTCCTAAGTGAAATGATTATTGACTCCTCTCTTTTAATATAAGTCTTAACACAATTTGATTGTGTCACCGACTCCGAATTATAGTCAATAGATGTTTTTAACACAACCGGATAATAAATGTAATCTAGCTCAATAGGTTTCTCAATAGTATTTACAAATTTTTCATCATATTTTCTAGTGAAATCCCCTTGAGTGTAATGACTAACCTTATTGGTCAAATCATAATGTTCATTATTAAACTCATCATAAGTTTTTGACTTCCAAGTAAAATCCTCAAATAATCTTATTTGGGTTATCATATTTATGTGGTCGTTGAAAGTGTTAGATGTTATATGTTTCATCATAACTAACTTCATAACCTCAACAACATTTCTTTTCTCTTTATCATTCTTAAATGCAAACTCCGGCATATAGTAATATTTAAACACCGAGGTCTCAATAACCTGTTTCATAAACCCATCACTTTGGGAATTTACAAATTTCTCCCCCAATAAATTATAAACATATTTTAATGACTCCATATTACATTCATTAACCGTATGTAAAACCCTTTTTAATTTCTCACCACTGACGCCATTTTTAGTCATAAACGCATCAATAAACTTTAACTTGTGTTTTACCAAATCTTTTTTTGTAACTTGGGGAAAAATCTCCATAAACACTTTCCAGTTATTTGAATACTTAATACCTGAATATTCCAAATATCTTTTGTATAAGTTTTCATCATCACTATAAGATGGGTTAATAACAACACCTGGGATATTACTTAAAAAAATATTTATTGATATTCCAATGACCTCGTGTTTTTCGGTCATTTTTTCCTTAAGTTTTTTATTACTTAAACTCCCATAAAACATTGTGTTCATTAAATGTTTTATTAAATTTAAAGGACTTTCCCAAAAGTTGTTTCTACGAATTTTTTTATTAACCTTTTTTTTGGATGTGTAATTCGTCATATGTCCAGAATATAGTGAATTAGTCTTAACATTAAAAGTTACAAACCTAACACTATTATCACTTTTAAACCCACGACCATTTAATCGTCGTCTTCTACTATATGAGAAAATCTTAAAGCTAACTTTATCTTCAGTTTTAGTTACATAAACACTTTTTCTTTTTATTTCAACTACCGCTAATTTATTTTTAAGGTTTTCTTCAAATTTTTCTTTTGTTGTATAGTTTCCTTTGATTACATACTCAAGTCCTTCCATATCATAATACCGACCATTATCCTCAAATGGGTCGTCAGATAACTCCCTTTGGACGGGAGTTGTATCATCATATTCGGTAACATGATAAGTTTCAATTATATATTTATAAAGTTCTTCCATAGTAAATTACATTAAACCTTACAAAAGTAATTTTTTTTTAATTAATAAACAAAACTAATTCAAACATAATGGACCAAATTTTGTATCCTTGAATATTTTCTCAAATAATTTAACCTCATCATCATTAATGTCTCGTTTTTTCATCTTAACAACAATCGCAATAAGTTGTTTTTGGGTTAATGATGGTTCCTCCCCATTCTCAACATTCAAATATGATTGTTCCTTAACTTTAAGATAAAATTCTTCTTTACCTAAATCCCCAATTAAATTCATTAGGTCATTAGGGTTATTGTCAAAAAATTTGATAAACTGATTGAGATATAACTCTACTTCTACATTTTTCATATTATATTTTTTTTACTATAATAACCATTTCCTTCATATAACATATTGTCAGTTATGTTTTTAGGAATCACTAGTCTCGGATTACAATCTTTAAGATTTATAAAAAGTAATTCTGGTAAATTTCCAACAGATTCCGGTATCTCATCCAAATATTTATTTCCACATAAAGATACAAATTTCAATTTAGTTAATTCCCCAATACTTTCAGGTAATTCACTAACAATATTTTGTAATAATAAAGCGGTTAGGTTCTTAAATCTATTAATAGTTTCAGGTATTTTAAACGATACTTTTTCTTTTGATTTATTACTGATAATAAGATGACTTATATCCTCCGGTAACGAATCAAATATATTATCAAAACCATATATTGCGACGAACTTACCTGACGATGTTTCAGGGTAATTAATCTCAACTCTATTCCCGTCACCACTTATTAAGGCTTTAGTAAAATCTTTCTTAAAATAGTCCTTAAAATCCTTTAGACGACCATTAAAATACTGAACCAACGGTATTGGTTGATTATGTCTATCCATAAATTGATTACTTTGGAAATGGAATTGATATCTCTCAATAGGTAACCCAGTTCTCTTACTAAGTTCATCTTTATTCTTTAATATAATATAAAGAGGTCCTTGTTTAATATAAGTTCGGAAATAATTAGAATCCGGTGGTGAAGTACACCATTTACTCTCACCATTTATATAATCGTAATAACCCCCATACCAAGAAGCGGCTTCAGCTTGTTTGTTACCATTACCCTCAATTTTAATTAAAGTATATTCAGACCCCTGAATCTCAATTGTTGCACCAGGATGATAAAAACCCTCACGAACCAATCGTATTTCATTCTTTAAGGTCTCCCTATTCTTTTTCTCAACAATATTACTAGGGATATCATTAATAACTTTACTCAATAAATGAGTATTGAGTTTGTTAATGTCTCTTTTGTCTTCCGGAATGTGAAATTTATATTTTCTGTAATTAACTAAATCGTTTTTAACACCCATTAAATCTTCTTCAAATCTTCTGCGGTATTCCTTAATAACTAATTGATATCTCTCACTATTAACATCTTCAGTAAGATAATCAATACCCTGATTAATTTCACTTAATTCCTTAATCTCCGGGTTCAAATAATGTTTTATAAACCATTTAGTATATTGACCAACTTTAACACCCGTCATATCATCAACGGAAGCTTTAGCGTAATCAAAATCATTTGGGGTTTTTGTGGTGGGGTCGTAAGATATCAATAACTTTAACACATCAAAAGATAAATGTGTTTTTGATAAACTAGAAAAGGCAGTATCATCACCACCTTTTCTAATATATCTATTGTATAAAATTTGAAACCTGTTTAAGGTTTTTGTTGTTGTGTTCATCTCAAATTTATTTATATTACCAAAGATATATAAAAAAAATATGAAATCAAAGTATTTTACTTCATAGCGTAAAAACCATCTGAAGAATCCTCTAATAACTCCTTAACCTCAGCTGGTATTTCTACACCACGGTTACTTCTTTGTAAGTTAATAAAAACTAAATCCTGTAATTTTACAACACTTGCAGGTATCTTCTCAATTGAAGGGTTGTCAGTTAAAATCAAATATTGTAAATCTGTCAAATTACCAATTGATTCAGGTAATGTTTTAACCAAATTAAGTAGAGTTAAAGTTACTAAATTTTTATAATTACCAATAGATTCAGGAACATTTAAAGCTACATCCATACTTGTAGTGTTTTTAATTACCAATGATTCAACATCATCCGGTAATGTATTAATTATCTCGTTGAACTGTCCTTGTAAATCTTTCTCAACACCATATATTTGTTCGTATAATGAAACATTTCCAGGGAATTTAATTTCTATTTTACTACCACTAAGTCTTCCACCGTCTCCACCACTAGTAGTTCCACCAATTCGTAAAAATTCAGTTTTTAATAAATCTTTAAAATCCGCAAACGGACCATTCATAAATTTAACAACATCAATATTTCCACTGTTTTGAAATCTATCTCTAAATTGGTTACTAGGAAAGTGGAATTGGTATCTTTCTGAAGGTAATCCAGTTTTTTCACCAACTTGTCCTTTAGGGTCATTAGCAATAAAAATATATAAAGGACCTTGGTTTCTATAAGTTTTTGAGTAACCAGAGTCTTCAGCTGCAGTACACCAGTTAGTTTCACCAGCCTGCGCTTTACCATCGTAACCACCAAAATAAGATGCTGCGTCAGAACCTATTTGTCCTTTATCTGCAATTTTTATTAAAGTATATTCACCATTATCTCTTAATATTTCAGCGCCAGGAAATTTAAACTTTTCTTGAGCTGGAGATGTTGAATCTTCTCCTTTAGCTTTTTTAACTTTTTTACCACGATATAAATCTAATTCTATTGTATCACCTTCATCTGAAATAACAACAGGTAAAGTCATCAATTCTTGAACTGAACCAACTTTATCAATGTTTTTCTTTTCTGGGTTTTCTAAACTACCTTTAAATCTATGGTATTTCTCCAATAACAATTTCAAGTGGTCCAAATCCTCCAAATATAATCTAACTAATTCTCCTACTTGTTCTTTATATTCAGGTGTTCCAGGTTCAACATCAACCACTAGTGATGGTAACTTACCAAAAGTTTTAATAATCCATGGAGAGTATCCACCAACTTTAATAGTTTTCATATCCTCAACATCAGCTCCTTCAACATCAAAACCTCGTGGTATTCTAGTTGTTGGGTCAGCCGATATTAATTTCTTAAATATGTCAAAAGGTAACCCCTTTTTTTTAACCTCAGGGTTTTTCTTGTCTTTAATATCAACATATTGGTTGTACAGAGAATCAAATTTAGAATCCTCAACTATCAGATTAGATAATAATTTAATAAAATTCATTTTATTTCGTTTTTATATATAAATATATTAGTTTATGAAAAAATTATAACACTTTAACAATAAGTTATTTTTTTATTAATTCAAGGTTGAATTTATCCTAATTATTTACTATATTTATCTTAAACTAAAAACATTTATACTATGAAAATTGTTGAAATCCCTACTTCAGATATCAAAAATATTGAAGTAATTAACCCCATAAACGTGTCAGAATCAGTTAACACACCAAAAGAAAAAGGTTGTAGCTCTTGTAAAAAAGGTTTAAATTCAACCCATTGGTCTATGATTGTATTATCATCTTATATTTTATTTGCATCCATATATGGGTCCATTAAACTATTCAAGGATATAATCGCCTTATTTTAATATTCTGTGGAGAATTATTATGAAACCATAGGTGTCGCTGAAAACGCAACCCAAGAGGAAATAAAGAAGGCTTATAAGAAAAAAGCCATTCAACATCACCCCGATAAAGGTGGTGATGAGGAAATGTTTAAGAAAATTTCAGTCGCCTTTGATACCATTGGTGATGAAAATAAACGAAGTCAATACGATAATCAAAGAAGAAACCCATTCGCAAATATGGGTGGTGGTGGATTTAATCCATTTGAGGAAATGTTTAACCAATCTTTCAACACTCAAAGAAGAACCGTTCCTGATACCATTATTGATGTACAAATCGGAACCTTAGAGTCTTTTAATAGTAACGATAAAACCATAACATATACAAGAAAACATAAATGTAATGATTGTAATGGTAATGGCGGTGAAAGAATAACTTGTAACATCTGTAATGGTGAAGGTTTTACCATCCAAAGAATGGGAACAGGTATATTTGTACAAGTAGTTAGACAAGTATGTAATGGTTGTAAAGGTAATGGTTTCCACTACAAAAACACTTGTAGAACTTGTCATGGTGAGACAACTAAAAATGTTATTGAAACTCTATCTATTAAAATACCACATGGTATTGATAATGGTCAATTCCTAAAATTACAGGAAAAAGGTGACTTTAATGGTGGTATGTATGGTAACTTAATTCTAAAAGTTAATATCCAACCTGAAAATGGATTTGAGAAATCCGGTAAT
>Ga0181350_1000202_pt1 | contig 18085 bp, 2 predicted proteins | sample Su13VDMM110DCMD_FD_130105 | JGI IMG/M metagenome (GOLD analysis project Ga0181350, IMG submission 130105) | Freshwater viral communities from Lake Michigan, USA - Su13.VD.MM110.DCM.D | ecosystem: Environmental > Aquatic > Freshwater > Lake | place: USA: Michigan | collected 2013-07-16
AATATTAGTCTCTTATACAGATCCTATGGGAAATACATTTGAAACTATTGACTTTCATAATGCAGTAACTGCAGATCCAAAAGATGATGATGATGAACTTGATATCTGGGAAGGTGCTCCATTAAAAGAAGAAGAGCCCTTTGAAATTGATGAGAATCAAGAATGGACAGGAGAGAATGCTAGTACTATGTCATTAGAACCAACACCAGAAGAACATGAATTATTTGAAAAAGAAGTAGATTTAGAAAATATATCAGGGGATGAGTTAAAAAGCCCTGTAGAAGAATTTACATTAAACATCAATGATTCCAATATTGAAGAACAGGATACAACTCCTGATTTCTTCTAAAGAACCTGTTTAACAGGGTTAATAGGTTATATCAATTAAGGGGAATGGCTTCGGCTGTTCCCCTTTTTTTTTTAAATCTTATTTACCCATTCTACTTGCACTCATTCTTAGATTCTTAGTTGTAGTTTCAGGATCTCCAGTTGAACCTGTAATTCCAAAAGCTTTCATAATATTATTAATAATTTTATATTGATCTTTTTGTTCCCATGAATATGGTCCTGAATCTCTTTGATATTTAGCTGCATCATTAAATGTTACCATATTTAAAACATCTCCAATAATTTCCATATATAACAAAAATGTATTTCCAAATGCAGTACTTGTAGAAGTAAGCATTTTACCGTAATCATCCATACCTAAATTAATACCTGCTACTTTAGGTAAAGGAACAAAAGCAGTTGTCTCAGCATTAACACCCATTAATAAATTTAACATATGATTTTGTACAAAACCATATGCTTTATAACCATCAGTTCCAAAAGCCTCTGACCGCTCACCTATTTTTTTCCATTTATCTTCATCATCATCATCATAGCCAAATAGTAATGTTGTCATTAATGCAAAAACTATTATAAACATAGCTTCAGCAGCTGCTTTTTTAAGAGCAATTTTTTCTTTTTCCTCTAAATACTTAATACTTTTACCACGGCTTGTTAACATTTTTGCCATTGCTTGAAAAGCAGTTATATAATATCCTTTTTTTGTTGTTCCTGTAGCCCAATCATAACGTGCTTTAATTTTAGGAATCCATCTACCATCTTCAAATACAGCTTCTCCACCAAATCTATTAACAAACATTGGTGTAAACCATTTTCTCATAAAGAAATAAAGTCTATACAATGCTAGTTTATTACCTTCAGGTTGACCAAACTTATCATAAGCTCCAAATAAAGCTCTTGAAGTTCCTTGTACTCTATTCCTAAACATGTCAAAAGCTTCTGACTTAGCTATAATAAGACTGTCACCATCAGCTAATTCCAATGTACTAGTAATTCTATTTTTAGCTTTAAGATCTTCTAAAGATATCCCATACTGTTTTGCAATTTGCTCTAAAGTTTCTCCTTTTACATATGCATGATTTATATTTAGATTATTCCATTTAGGATCAATTCCACTTTTAAGTTTAATAATTCCATTAGAATCTAATTCCCAGGCATCCATATATTTTATACTCTGAGTTTTTCCATCAGGCATTACTCTATTAACTTTTTGTGCATTTAGAAAAGAACCAAACAAAGTTAATCCAACTTCCATTTCACCAAATTTTCTATGCATAAACATCCATTCTCCATTAATCAAATCTGTAAATAAACTTCTGCTTATTGATCTTCCCATATTATCAGTAGTTCTAAATACAGGGTCAAACATTTCTATCATTTGAGTAGTAAATGCTGGAGGTCCTACTGCATAAATTCCTTTTTTAGATGACCAATTAATCATTGATTTGAATGCCCATGCTCTACCTAATGCTAAATCTTTAACATTAATAAATTCAGCACCAGATGCTTCAATAATCATCTGAACCATTGCTCCATATTTGTTTTTTAAATCTGAAGGAATGTTTACAGCTAATGCAGATAAAGTAGATGCTTTTTGCATTGCACCTAATAGTTTACTAAGCTTAGGATATTTTTCAGATATATCTGAATTATGTACACCAAAAAATTCTTTTTCAAATAAAGACTTAACTTGACCAAGCATTTGATTAGTTCCTTTAATTTTAGCACCTTCTAGAATACCTTTTGCTTTATATAGATCTTTACGGTTTTTATTTAAATGCTTTGGTTGTGCTTCAGGAGCAGATAAGGAATCTATAAGAGATTCAATTAATGGTAAATTTTGTAATAGTACATCATGAGTTTCAAGTGATAGAGCATACGTCATTAAACCTTGAAATACATCTGGTGAAACTTTTTCTGAATCTAAATTATATAATCCTGATACAGGAATGTAGCTTATTTGTTCTCCATTTACATCAGTATTAACTAAATTATTTTCTGCATCATAATTAAAACCATTTTGTACATCTACTACAGATTTACCAAAAGTTTGTTTAAAATATTCACCTACATTACTCTTAATTTGAGAAAATCTTTGACCGTAGTTTCCTGCTTGAAAAGATTCTACTACAGAATCAATAGCATATCTTGGCATATCTAAATATAATTTAGTCATGTTAGCTTTACCTTCTTGATTTTCTAAATGATATTTTTTAACTTCTTGAAGTAATTCAAATCTTGCACCGCCAGTTTTTTTTAATTCTTGGTATTTTTTATTTACATATTTATCAGTCTTGGCTCCTTTTGCAGTTCCATCATATGCTTTAGGTAAAAAATTACCTCTATTATCAATAACTTTACCTACATATTTCTTTCTTTCTTCTGCTGTAAGTCCAAAAGGAATAGTTCTATATTTATCTTTTACTGTATATATTGAATGTTTAGCATTAGGGATACCTAAAATTTGTACAGGTTTACCTGTTCTTTCATCTAATATTTCAGTTGTTAAGATCATTGAAGAATCTTTAGGAATTGTAACTGAATTTGCAGAAGTTCTCTCAAACTTATCTACATATTTTTTAGCTGTCTTGCTCCAAACTTTGCGGGTAACATGGTTTAATAAAAACCAGTCATAAAAATTCCTATCTGATTCTACAGCTGTAAGAAAATCAGGTGTATTTATAAAATCACCAACAGTTTCATCAGTAACAGCTTTTATATTAAACCTTGATAAATTAAAATTAAGAGCGTCTAAATAATATTCTGTTGCTAACTTTATTGAAAGGTCACCAAGTTCATCAAAAATACCTTGCATTTCTGCAAGCTCTTCAATTGTTAAACCTTTCTTAGATTGTTTAGTTACCAACAACATATATCTAGCTTCTTCATCAGCAGTTAGCTTTCTAATTTTTAATGACTCAGAATATGTTTTTAATTCTTCAAGTTCTGTTCTTGATAATCCAGTTGAAGTATCAAATGCAAATCTATAATCATTAATTTCTTGCTGTGTATCTTTAATTATTTTTAATTTATCTACACCTAAAGCTGTTGGATCTGGTTGACCTTGTTCATCTTTAAAACCATATATTAAATCACTTATTCTTTTATAACCTGCACTTATATCATAATCTGAATCTAATGCCTCATTTGCTTTTTCCTGTAGTTCAGCTAATCTAGTTCTTAGTCTATTATTTTCTTCATAATATTTAGAGGAGTAAACAAGTTTTGTATTTTGTTTTGTCCACTCTTTTAACTTTGCATTAATTTCATCATTTTTAAGTCCTTGAGATGTCCATAAATTAATAATTTCAGTATAAGCTGTTTGTAAAGAACCAGGCATAGGAACAAACTCATGATAATCTTTAGTTAAGTTTCTATGTTCTCTTAGTATTAAAGTTTTAGATAAATCAAAAACTTCATTCTCAGGACTATCTCTTTTAGGTGTTCCATCTTCATAGGTAAGAGAATATAATTGCTTATACTTATCCCAAGCTGCATCAACTGTTGTATAATTATCAAATCTTTCTAACTCATTTTGTAATGAATTAGTTTCAGCTGAAATTTCATCTAATGCTAATTTTCTATCTAACCATGCTTCTTGTGCAAGAGGTGATGAATCAAATATAGCATCCTTTTCATAATATTCTGGAGTGTATTCAGAATTCATATACTCTATGTTAAAAGTTCTTAAAGCTTTCATAGCTGCTTTAAGTCCATCTACATCTCCTTTATTTCTTGCTTCTTCAACAGCAAATTCTAGCATATCTAGATCATATCTCCAACCATTTCCATACTCATCTAGAAAAGAATATACTTCTCTTTTTTCCATTTTACCAGTCTTTCTGTTAAAATGTGCAATACCATCTTTTTCAGCTAATAAATCTAACATAGCTCTAGTATTCCATTTACTAAATTCAGAAACTTGAGGCAATAAAACTTCTAGTTTTTTTCTAAAAGTTAAAGACTTCATCCACATTCTTTGTTCTGCTTGTCTTTTTTGATTTTCAATATATATAGCCAATGAACCTACTATAGGGCTATTACTAGAAGAATAGCTTTCTAAAAATCTATTGAATACACTTATATCTTTAAATTTACCTTCTAAAATATCTTGAATTTTATTTTCATTAAGTATAAAATAATTATATCTATCAATAAAGTCATTAATATATTTTGGAATAATTCCCTTTGCAGTTAATGCTTCAATATCACTATCTTCAATTTTTTGTTGTATAATTTTATTATATAAATTTTCAAATTCTTGTTCTGTTAGTGTTCCTTTAAGGGCATTTCCTAAATCTGTTCTTAATTCACCCTTAACAAAATCACTCATATATCCAGTAATTTCTACAAAGAATTGGATAGAATGTGTTTTATATAAATTTGTAATAATTTCTTGTCCACGGATTGTATTTCTTGTTATTTCTCCAAGTAATTGTGAAAAAGCATTATCTGTTGCTAAAGCAAAATCTTCTTTAAGAATAGCATCTATATCTGAAATAGATTGATACCATCTTGTTAATGAACTTTTATATAAACCTAATAAAGCAATATCAGAAGGACTTCCAAAATTTGTTTTTTTCTGTAATCTACTTAACTCTTCTCCTATTAACTTAGTAATATTATTAGTTATTTCTAATGAAGTTACTAAAGCTATAGAACGGTTATTTAAATCTTTTAATCTTAATGTTTCAGCATCTAAAGCATCATCAATAATTTCATCAACTGTTTGATTTTTACCTTTTATAATAGTTTGAAAACCCTGTAATGATTTTTTAACTCCAGGAGTTAATTGTGTAGTTCCTTCAAGTAATAAACTTTCTTTAACAATTGCTCTAGTTTTTGCATCAGACCTAAAGTTTTTTGCTCTTTCATTTACAATATTATTTGTAGCAAAAAGATTATTAATAGATTCTGTTACAGCGTTACTAGAAGCATTATCTGTAAGAAGTTTTGCTCTTGTTTTTACAAATCTTGAAAACATTGCAGCATCTTCAGTTGAAACACTATCTGTCTCAAACTGAAAATCTTTTTCTAATAACATATCAGCAAGCTCATCTATTGTAGTATTTACATTTATGTTTTTAATAGCTTTTTTATTTCCAAAAGTTTTTCTAAATAATTCTCTTATTTGAAACAATAAATTTTTAATAAAAGCATCAAAGCCTTGTGTTTCAATAGTATTAGTAACTTTATTTACTGCACTTAATTGTAGAGCATGTGCTAAAGCTTCTTCCATAAATCTATCTGTTCCTTTTGGAAGTTCAGGATAAGCTTTCTTTACATAGTCTATAATTTGTTGACCTTCTGTAGTTCCTTCTAATTGAGCATATAAATTTTTAAATAATGCTGGTTTCTCTTTTCTAATACCTTGCAGTAAAGGGTGAGAAAATTCATGCAGTACCGTATTTAAATTAACATTTTCTCCTACTGTATAAACAGTTCCCGCAAAGAAAAATGCTGGTTCTCCTTGATAAGGAATAGGACTATTCTTTAATAAGTTTTTAGCTTCTTCTTCTGTAATGTTTATATAATTAGTTTTAAGAGCAAGTGCTAATCTTGCTGCTAATATTGTTGCTACTTCTTTTGTTCTTGCATTTTGTAATGTTGATAGATCATATTCAAAAATAGGAAGACCCATTTCTTTTGAATACTTTAACAAATCTTCTTTTTCTGTTATTACACCATTACTATCATATCTTTCTATTTTAAACTTACCTTTAGGTATAAGTATAGTAGATTCAGTTACTATTCTATCTTCATTTTCTACACCTTTTAGTTTTTCAAATTTATTAAAATAATCTTTATCAATTTGTACAAGTGAATAACCTGCTTCTTCTAATTCATCAAAATAATATTCTTGATCATAAGAAGACATATAATTTTCCATTATTTCAGCTTGCCTTTGATTAAATCTCCAACTACCATAATGTTCTGCTTCACTTAATTTAGTAGACAAACTTATTCCTTTATCTGTATCTTTAAGTTTCTTTTGCCATTCTGCACTTTCAGGATATAATATTAAATTACCATCACTATCTATATCAAATCTTCCTATTTGACCTCTATAATAACTTTTATCATCTTGAATAATATTTTTTAATTGAAGAGATAAAGGATCTCTCATCATCATAGGTTGATCTTCACCTGTCCTACTTTCATATATATCAATTAACATATCTAATTGCTCAAATAGAATCTCATTAGGCATAGCTCTTGCAACAGTATATGTTGCTTCTCTATAATAAGGAGAGTCCATGAATTTTTTAGATTCATAGTTAATTGTAAACAAATCAGCACCATATGTATTTAAACGATACTTAGTTGTTGCTAATTCAGTTAACTTAGCATTAAGTTCATTAAATTTACCAAGATCAGTTATTGTTCTTACACTATCAGTTCCCCCATTCTCAAATAGGTACTTAATTGAATTTTCTTTTGAACTACAATTCATTTTATTAAAGTTTACATGTAAATGGATCTTCAGTTAAACCTAAAGAGTCTAATATTTCTTTATCACTAATACCTTGATTATCACCTACTATTTCTGACATTTCTTTATACATTGTAGATCCTGGATTTAAAAAACCTATTGGTTGTTGATAAAGTTTTTTGGATAAATATACAAATAATTCTTTAGGCATGCTTGTAGAATTTCCAAAACCTGCCATAGGTATAGCAACAGGAAATCCGGATTCTATAAGAGAAGTTATTTCTTTTATTGCCTCATCATATACATTTGTAATAATTTTATAATTCTTAGGATCTAAAGATAGCATGTGATCATTTTCATTATTAAATGAAACTGGAAAACCAATTGACATATCATTAGCATATCTTCTAGTAATACCTCTTCCAATGGCAGCAGTTTTATTTTGTAACACAGCTACTGTAGTAGGATATAAGAATGTTACATCTGTATTTGCAGTTATTATTTTTTTATAATCAGAAGGTGTAAACTTAGATTCATCAAACATAAAAATATTTGGATTTTTAGTTTCCATTAATCCTGGTCTGTCCTCAAGATTAATAGATAGTTCAGTAGGAACATCTCTCATCTCATACTCTTTTGGTAAAATAATATTATCAGGTATATTATCAAATATATCATATTCCCATATTCTATTTACTTCTTTCCATAAATCCGCAATTTCTTTTATTGTATATCCAGCTAAAGAACTTGCTATTTTGGTAACATAGAATTTCTTTTCAGGATTCTGTTTAGCAAATGATACAAAATCCATTATACCATTTCCAATTTCACCTAAAGTAGAAGATTTTTCAACTCTCCAATTCTTTTTAGTTATAATAGCATATGACTGTCCTTGTAGACCTTCTGCCTGTCCTTGAATAGCACCAAACTTTGTTTTAGCTAATAAAGCAGCACCTTTACCATGAGCTCCTTCTGCATTACTACCAAATACAAATACTTCATTTGGATTTAATGTTGTTATATTTTCTGGAGTATATTCTCTTTTAACACTAGTAGATGGTTCAGTAGTAGCTAATTTAGACAAGGAATCTAAATCTATATTAAATAAATAGTTTTTGTATCTTAACCTATCTGTTTTAGTTCTTGAGTTTTCTCTAATAAATCTATTATAAAAAGCATTTAAGAAGTTTTCTGCAAGAGTTGGCATTTCTAATGCCTTAACTAATTTCCCTGCTTCTTCATTAACTAGATTCATAAATTGAGTATAGTCTACTATATTACCAAAATTAAACTTAGTCTTATTTATTCCTGTTTGCATAAATGTATAAAGAGGTAATTTAGAAAAGAAATCACTTATCATTTCATTATCATTTACATCTTGTACTTTTTTAACTGAAGGATCTGCTAAATCATTTAAGTTTTTAGTATATAAATTTGAAGTATCAGTAGTAAAATCTTTTTCTGCTACAAACAAATTGAACATAGTTCTATCACTATTAGGTTCATTCTTCATTTTGTTAAGTACTGAATAGTTCTTTTTAAGATCTTTTCCATACTTAAGCATAATCTGAGAAAATCTAATGGCATATGCATAATGAGGATCCTTAAACATATGATAAGGATTTAATGTATTTTCTAAAGCTTTATTTGCAAGAATTTTTTCATATGTATAACTTGCAATCTTCTCTTTAGAAAAAGTAGGATTCATTTCTTTAACAGTTTTTAATTCTGCTTTATACTCTGTCATCTTTTTAACATCTGCTTTAGAGTATATTGATCTTAAATACTCTCTTTCAGCTACAAATTTTACATATTCTCCTTGATTAGTTAAACCATCAAAATGAAAATGCTCTAGAGTTAAAGGATATAAGCCTCTTTTTTCATAACTATCTGCTAATTCTGAGCCTTTTACAAAAACTTTTCTTTTAAAATCATTTTCTAAAGCTGTTTTATCAATATATAATGTTTTATTTTTTGCCTTATCTGTTTTAACAAAAGCTCCAAACTTTAATTCATCTACTAATGAAACTGGTACAGATGTATTTAAAGTATATGATTTATAAGTATCACCCAATACATATCTTCTTGCAGCTGTTTGAAATAAAAAGCTAATAATATCATTTCTAAAAGTATTTACAAAAACATCAGATTTATTATCTCCAAAAATTTTTGCTGAATCAGCTCTTACATCTTTATTTCTACCTACTAAATATTTTGAAATAGCTTTATTATACCTTAATGGAAAAATTACTGAATTAATTGCAAGAGCTAAAGGATTATTAAAGAAAGATCCAATAACACTATCAAGCCTTATACTATTTAATAAACCGGGCTCTAATTTAGATTCCTCAAGTAAGGCTTCTATATTAGCTTCAGATTGTTCTACTTCACTACCTGTAGATTTAGTAGATGTATCAGGATTAGCTGCAACTTTTAATTGTGTAAGTCCCGTAATCTGTTGTTCAATTTGTATATAATGTAAAAACATTGCAAGTGATAACTCACTAGATGCATTAGACTCATCTTTTTTAAAGTCTTTGATAAGTTTATACATTTCCTTTTCATTAAAAGTTTTATTTGTTCTATCTTCTAAAATAGCTTCAGTAAGATTTTTACCTATTTCATATCTTTTTCTATCGTTATTTAATGAAGTTGCAGTGTTAGAATCAAAATATTTATTAATAACTTCTGAAGCAGCTTGATACTTAACAAGACCTTTAGATTCAGGTTTTTTGTTTAATACATCTGCATAAGTTGATGTAGCAAGACGTTGTTCTTTTACATATTCTCTTACTAAAGGTTGTGATACAAAATAGACAGCTTCTTTAACTGGTACTCCAGTTTTAATTAAATAAAGTAAAATAGGAGCAACTTCATAATTACCTTGAATAAAGAATATCCAAGCATCTTTTTCAACATCCACCCAACCATTTATTAATTGAGAATAAATATCTGCAATTTTAATTTTATTATCTACATCATATCTACTTGCAATTGAAATAAGCTCCTTACCATTTTTAGTTACTTTATTATGTCTTAACCATAATAAAGCATCTCTTTCTTTAAGTTCTGAACTATGCATAAATTTATCTGGCATTGCAACTCCACCATCTGTTTCTATTGAATTAATAAGTGTATGGAATGTATTTTCAACTGCACCAAGTCCTAATGTTTTTTTACCTACTACATTAGATTCATGTTTATATATGTTATAAAGAGTTTCCAATACTCTAGTAGGACTAATTACAGTTTTATTTTTTCCATCTCCTGACTTATTATTTCTTTCATCAGATTTATTTGTAAAAGGATCATACTCCATTACATATTTTGCTAAATCTTCTGAAAGTTCTTTTAATAAGAAAGTACCATTTGGTGTAATAAGAGATACATAATTTTGCGGAAGCTCAAGAATAGATCTCATACTATCCATTAATTCATTTTGCAAAACCATTTTTTGCATGTCTAATCCAAAAGCTTTATCTTTTTCTGATACTTCACTATCTTCTAAGTATTTTTTTAATTCTTCTACATTTTCAAACATTCTTGTTGGCAATGAACCATCTGCATTGATGTTTGCCATGTATAAAGTAAGTTTATCAATGTCAAAGTCAGATCCTGATTTAGCAACTATTTCTGATGGTGGTATAATAAGGTTACCTGCCTGTGGTGCTAAGAAATGGAACACCTCCATAAACTCCATAGAATTAAGAGACTGTCCTGGAATACGTACACCTACAATAGTTATTGCTTTTCTGTTAGCTCCATTATTAGAATCTAACCAAGCATCATCTTTAATAACTTCATTAAGTCTATCTATATTTCCAATTACTTCACCATCAAGATCTTTAAGATTAAGTAAATTAGAATAATCTCCTTGTAATGCAATCATTACTTTCATTGCTGCTGTAAAACCATCAGCTTTTTCATGATATGAAGGTAATATAGTACTTCCACCATATTTTTTAATTTCTTCATCTGAACCTAACCTAAGTTTATTTTTAGGTTTTTGAAATGCTCCAGCATATAATGCAGAAGAAACTTGTACAAGAGGCTCTCCATTTATAGCTTGTTTAATAAGTTTTTTATTAATAACTGACATTATTAATTTCTCAATCTTAGCTGCTTCTGGATGAAGAGAAGTATCATATCTTAATGTGCCATCATCTAATACATCTATAAAGTCAATTAAATGATCTCCTACAACATCATCTAGTTCTAAACTAGTTCTAATTAACTCTGCTAGTTTTTCAGTACTGCTAGAATCTTTAGGATAGTAATTACCATCTTTTTCTTCATATCCTATTTCTTTAAGTAATTCAACTTTAAGAATTTCACTATATTCTTTTACATCATTTAGATATTTTCTAACTCTAGGCTCAGTAATTTTATCTTCATCAGTAGTATCAATTACACCTTTTTCATATAAACCTTCAAGAATTAATTTTCTTAACTGTGTAGAAATAAGTGAATCACCTTTATATTTAGAATTAATTGCTGTTTGATTTTTAAGATATTCAGCAAATATTACATTTTTTGTAAATTCAACTTGCTCATTAAATGAACCATCTTCATTTACAATAACATCTCCATTACCAATATGCCCAACTTTAGATCCAGTTTCAAATACAACATAATCCATTTGTTTTTCCATCATTTTATCATGTAACTTATCTTGGTAAGTATCCATTCCTGTTATACCAGGTATAAGAGGTGCTAATGAAAATTTATGGAATGATGTAAGTGCTAATCCTTTTGTTTGGATATTACCAAAATACTGTAATTTATAAGATGGGAAAAATTCTATTACATCTTCTACATTTATTGTTCCACCTTCAACAATTTTCTTATATAATAATTCTTGATTATTAGACCAATCACCTTCAAGCTCTTTCAACATGCGATAAGATTCAAGAGTAATATACCCTTGTCCATCTGCTTCTTTCATGTTTAAATATTCTTCTAAAGCTTTCTTTGCAAGTACTTCAGCTTCTGCTTTATTTCCTATTCTTTTTGTTATAGATTCAGTAAGTTTTTTAAGATATTCTTTATAGTATACAGATTCTTTTACTATTTTTTCTTTAATAATACCTGTTGTAAGTGTACCATCATATTGTTTTACTGTATAACCATTCTTTTTAGCATATAGTCTTGGAAACTTACTTGAGTTTATATATGAAATTGCTTGTAAATCAGATCTAAAACCTAATCCACCTGAACCTAAACCAGCATTACGCTTGTGAAATTCTTCTTTATCATGATTATATTGAACTAAATCTCCATAGGCAAGAATAAGTGTTTCAAACTTATGAATCCAAGAGTTATATGTATAAGCTTTCATTAAAGTCTCATCAACTTGATCTTTTGATATACCTGCTTGTGTACCTTTTTCATAAAGTGATTCATCAACAAATCTAGAAGTTTTTAATGTTTTAAGATTAGCAGCTATTTCTTTTTCAAAATAACTTGTTACTTCATTCTTAACTATTTGTCTTAAATCAAGATTATCTTCAAGATAGTCTACAAGATTACCTTTAACTTTATATAACAAATCTTTAGTGTCTTCAGTAAGAACATCATCAAATGCTGTAAATACTTCTGCTGCAGCAACAGTAGTTCCATCTTTTTTTATGAAAGGACTATTATATCCTGAAAACTCAGCAAAATATTCTTTTGATTGAGTTCCAAATCCATCTTTATACCTATTGATTCTTTCTAGTTCTCCAGCTATATAACCAACTATTATATTAAAACCTTCTGTTTCTCCTAGTCCTGTATTTTTAGGTTTAAATAAATCTATATCAATGTATAAATGCTTATCAATTTTTCCAGGATAAGTAAAGAGTTCTTGAGTACTTAAAGACATTGCAGTATTCTTAGAAGCATGTCTCATAAATTCTTCTATACCACCTAATAACATAGTATGTACTTCTTGTAAAAATTTACTTGTTCCATCTAAAGAGGCTGTTGACTTTCCTACTGTATCATTTTCATTTTTAACAATAAGTTGTGTGCCTCCTACATTATTTACTATTAGTTTAACATCTTCTTGTTCTGTACCGGTTTTAATTTTTCTTTTTTGACCATAATTGTCAGCAAGCTGATCTTCTAAGAAGAAGACAGAATTAAGTAGAACAGACCATTTACTATAAGCATTATTATCCTCTGATAACCATCTCATATGTTTAAACTTACCATTTGGATCTGCTTCATCCATTGTTAATTCTTGCCAAGTTTTAGCATAATTAATAGAAGTAATTACTCTTGTAATTGTATTATCAACTACTTGTTCCCAAACTCTATTTCCATCAGGAGATAAAACACTAAAATTTGAATAACCATCTGAATATTGAGTTTGTAATTCTGCTAAAATTCTAATAGATGATCTAATGTCATTACTTTGTTTTTCATCTTCTCTAAGTTCTTTTGGAAGACCCTTAATTAAACCTGTTAATGGATCCTTTTTAAAGGCTTCTGCAGCAGCAACTTTATTAAAATCAGTAGATTGTGCAGCTTGATGTACTAACTTAATTGTATCAAATACTAAAGTAAGTTTAAATGCAGTAGTTACATTAAGAGTATTTTCAAAAATAGTATTAAGTTCAGAACTTGATCTGTCCATATATACACCAAAAGCTTCTAAAAATTCTCTAGCATAACTTTGTTTAAAAACACCTCTATCATCTCCAAAATCATTAATAACTTTTTCTGTATTTAATATAGGATTTCCATCAGTATCTTCTTTAATATATGGATTTATATCTATAGAAGCTGTAATAAAATTTGCTTTCCAATCTTTAATAACAGCATGAGTATCAAAACTTGCAGTAGTTACTACAGAATCATATGATGATACTTCATCTTTTATTTTTCTTCCTTCTTCATCATACTTTTCTTTTTCAAGAATAGTTTTATTAATATTATATTGGATATGTCTTATTCTTGGTTTCTTTAAATCTTTAAAGAAATTAGTTTCTATTGCAAATTGTAATGAATCTGTAACTTCAAGGTTGCCAGGATGTCTTAGATTATCAATAATTTGTAAAAACTCAGGATAATTTTCTGAATATTTTACTAATCTTTCATACATTTCTGCATAATCAAAAGATCCCTCTAAAACTTTAGCAAGTTTATTCCATACATCATTTACATCATCTAGTTGAGGAACACCAAATACATCTAATACTTCAGTAACATTTCCATTTTCATCTTTTTCTACTTGAACAACAGATGAAATAATCATCAATGTTTCAGGTCTTGCTTGATTTTTAGGATTAATTACATTTCCTTTATAATCTTGTAAAACTCTTGTATTTTCTAAATCTGATGGATCTTCTAATAATTCTTCTTGAATAATTTTAAATCTAGATTTTTTCATTTGAAAAGCTACAACACTACTTTTATCTTTGTTAGATAAAGCAAGTTCTGGATTTCCATAATTATCTAAAATTCTAGATAAAAGATCAATATTATTTTTAAGCTTTTCTTGTTCTTCAATATTAGTTGGATCTTTTTCAAGGAGTACTTCATATTGCTCAATAGAATATTCTATTGTATATTCTATTTGTTTCTTTACTGACTCATATGCTTTTAATCTATTTTCAACATCAGAAAATACTCTCACTGCACCAGTTGTAGATGAATTTTTATCATTATAATAAGCAATCTCAAGACCTAAAAAGTTATCTATTAATTTTACAGCTTTGTCTGTTTCATCTATTGAAAAGTTTTCAATTGTTCTTGCTCTGTTTAACTTAGTAAACATTATATTCTTTACAGAAGGTTTGAGATCTAAAATCTCACCTTTATACAAGTTATCAAAATAATCTTTTATATCAGCAATATCTCTAGGCCTCATCATATCTTGTCTAGTAACTTTACCAAACATTATACGAAGAAAATCTTTTATTTTTTTATATATCTTACCAAAAAATCCTTTATATAATGTTGAATCAGCCATATAATTTCTAAAGTCTTCAGCAATTGCTTCCTCTACTTCAAAATAAGATGCTTCTGCCCATTTAGGAAGCTTTCTCATTTTATCATAAAGCTCAGTTTTTTGATCAATTGTAAGAAATAATTGAGAAAATCCATGCCATGCTTCATGATATAAATCAATTGGGGTTGCTTTATTACCAAGATGCAATGTAATACCATGTTGTGACCATGTACCAAAAGCATTAGAATTAATAACTTCTGTTATAGGATCTAAAGCAATAGTTTTAGATAAAGGATTAGTACCCCACCAATCTAGAATTGAATCTCTCTCAGCTTTAGTTGTAAACAATCTTTCAAAGAATCCACCAAGTTTTCTTTCTAGATTTTCAATTCTATTTAGTTTATCAGAATCTTTACTGTTAAATATATCTCTTCTCTGTTTTAATCTTTCTGTAAGAGATATTGAAGCCACTGTATTTACTTGAGCATCTTGTTGTTTTATTGTTGCAGGAGTCTTTTTTGCAGGAGCTTTTTTTCTTGTTCCATATGTTTTATTAGAAGTTGCTTTCCTTTTTGCAATAGCAGCTGCTACTTTATTATATTGATTAGATGTCTTTGCAACTTTTCTTTTAGCATTTGTTTTTGTAGGAGCATCACCAAATCTAGACAAAAATTCATCCTTATTAGAAATAGTATATATACCTGTTTTACCTTTAGCCCAAGGAACTGAAAATGTCCAACCACTTGGAACAGTTACTTCAACACCAATACCAAGTTTCTTTGCTGCTTTTATTACAGCTTCAGATACACCTGACTCACCAATAGTAACAATCTTTGTAACAGGTTCAATTAACTCTGTAGAATTTACAATCTTATTTAAGATTTCATATACTACATTATTAATATCAGTTTGTGAATAACCACCTTTAGTTAACTCTGAAATATTATTACCAATTGCATGTACAGTATCTGACTTATATCTATTTAAATTTTTTACAGTTGCAGAAGCAACAGCTCCTACATTTGGAAAATCTTTTTTAGTTCTTGCTTTTTTACTTAATGTAATAGGTACATAATTCTTTGCTTTATTCTTAGCTATTTTAGCAAGTCCAATTTCTAAATCTGTGCCAATATTTAAAGTAACTCCAGTATCAACTATATTAGCATTAACCTGATAAACAGCAGTTACCTTTTTAAGATTATAAATTACTTCTCCCGGTTCTACCTTTACATCATCTTCATTAATAACTTCATTAACCTCATTATCTATTTTAGCCTTTACATTTTTCTTAGATGCTGGTGTAACAGAAGCAAGATCAAAATTCTTTTTACCTGCTGGCATTATTGAAGATGGAATTGAGTAACTTAAGTAAGCATTACTATTTACAAAAAAAGATGCTGACTCTGCACTATACTCAATCTTCATCATAGGTTTGATAAAATCAAAATAATTAATTTCTTTTTTTGTAATCTTTTCACCACTTACTATATAATCTGTAAATGTTGTACCTATGTACGCTTGAGAATAGTTAAGATTAGCTGGATAAATTTGACCATTTTTATTTGGTATTGCTGCTAAAAGATGTTTTTTTATTTCTTCTTTTGCATTTGGTGAATCTAAATAAACAGGAACATCATTAATAGAAACAGTTAAAGTAGTTATACTATTTATTTCTGGTGTAAGAATTTCAATATTATTTTTAATCTTATTTGTAGCTCTTTCTATTACATTATCACCTAAAAATATTTCTGCATAAGTTCTTTTAGCCAAAGGAGAAAGTTCTTCACCACGGTATCTTGCTTTAGTTGTTAGTATAGTAGCAATTTTATCTGCTAGAGCTTCATTTATATCACCTCTTTGTAAATAAATAGGATGTTTAACTGAAATACCAGGTAAATCTTGTGCAATTTCAACTTGAATGTATCCAGATTTTCCCCCTCCAATAAAAGGAAGATTAATATTATCTAAACTTAAACCTGTTTCTGCTATTGGAATAAATTTATTTTTAAAATTACCAAAGCTTCCACCAGTAATTCTAAGTACTACAGCTTCATCTGGATTTTCTTTCATATAATTATGAAGTCTGTATAAATCATTCATTTTTCTTTTCTGTTGAGCTCTTTCCTTTTTTAATTCAGCATCTTTATCTGCTTGCAACATTCCTATAGTATGTATCTGCTTGTATGCATTATTTTTTCTTTCAATAATATTTTCAGGAGATACAAGAGTATATGCAAAACCAGAACGGTTAGTAAGAATTAACTTACCATCCTTTAAAATAATATCTCTTACATATTGATATACTACTCTTCCTTCAGCTTCATTTGTTATATCACCTTTTTCTGTAAAGTAAACATAATTACCATCTGTATCTGTAATCACATTTAAAAGACCATTATAATCTGGATTCTTTTCTAAGAACTTAACATCATCATCAACTAACAAAGTTGTGCCATCAGGTTTAGCAGGAAAGTTTTTAATAGGTACTGGCCTCTGTGCTAATGATACTCCTTGATATATAACTTCATCTGTATCTTTAGGTTTCTGTTCTGAAATAAGAATGATTTGTTTTATTACAGTATAAAACATTTCTTTTTCAGGATCAGGTGTATCTTGTTCTTCTTTGGTAACTTCATCAGGATTGTAAGCAATAGCAAATTGTCCTGAATTAGTTAAAGGATCTTCTACCTTTCCCTTTTTTTGAACATTACTATAATTTATTGTAGTATCATCAGGTTCTAATATTTCTATATTTTCCTTAGACTTATTTTTTCTAATAATTTTTTGTTTTTGTTCATCTAAACTTTTTTTTTGTCCTGAAACAAAACTTTTAATAGCATTAAAATCTTCAAAAGTTAAAGACATTTCTGAAATAGAATCTTGACTAATTTTATTTTTAACAAAATACTCTCTTATGTTTTTTCTAGTTGCAATTACTTGCAACATAATTTCAGGTATAGCTTGAGCAACCTCTAATGCAAATTTAGGATCATTGCTCTCTGCTATTTCATTATGAAAATCTTTAATATATTGTTCAGGACTAAATTTAGTTTTAATAGATCCATTTATTCTACCTAAAATAGATTCATAAATATCACTATATACATTCAGAACATCTTCTTTTTCTAATAAACAAGCCATATCTTAAATATTCAATTATTAAGTATTACAAACTTTCCTTTTTAACTTTTCTCTAAATGAACCAATAGATTCAGCTTTTTCAACAGCAGCTACTGCTGCATTTAAAGCATCATTATCTTCAAGAGTATTATTAATAGTTTCAACATTTTGTTTAAAGTCATCCATATCTTCTGGTGTTAGTTCTACACCGGATTCTTTATCTATTTCTTCTTGTGTCATTCTAATAA
>Ga0181350_1000205_pt1 | contig 17850 bp, 2 predicted proteins | sample Su13VDMM110DCMD_FD_130105 | JGI IMG/M metagenome (GOLD analysis project Ga0181350, IMG submission 130105) | Freshwater viral communities from Lake Michigan, USA - Su13.VD.MM110.DCM.D | ecosystem: Environmental > Aquatic > Freshwater > Lake | place: USA: Michigan | collected 2013-07-16
TGATCAACAGTATTTGCAGTATCATCTTTTTCTTTGATGAATCCAGCAGAGTCAAAAAGTTGCTTAAAAGTAGCCTGTGTAGGCTTGTCGTATTTACGGAAACGAAATCCGGGAGTTCCTGTTACTAAAAAGAAGAAACTTCTTAAAAAACGTATTGGCATATTATATGGGTTTTTCTACTATAAATAATTCATTGTTTGTTGTACATGTATCAGGATAAGCTTCTTCGATAGCCATAAAATTAATGCCATCGTTTGTTCCTACCTGTCCTAAATCAAAAGCATTAAGAAGACTTGATATATCCATATTCTTACATACGAAATATTTCTTAATACAATCTATTTTAAATTCTGTTAAGTAGTAAGGAATCCCTTTATCATTATGACAGACAAGATCATTACTAGCATCCTCTATACGCTGATAATAGATAATAACAAAATATGCATATAAATACATAAAGTCATTTATCATATTAGCGTATGTATTAGAGTCTTCGCTTTTACCAAACATTTCAGCAGCATACATTTTTTTTACCAATTCCCATATTCTGGACTTTAGGCAATCAAAGTAGTCTGATGACATTGTCTCAAGCTCTGTGGCAGGACTTGTATCACAACAAGCTGCATTATAAAGTATGTTATAGTCGCATCCCATTAGCAGGTAGAACAAGGTGTTGATACAATAACTTTAGACTTTTGGCATTCCCCACAACGATCAAGTATTTCATTGATTTTACTTGCAAGGTCAGCAATCATTTGAATATCTGTAATACGGCAGTCTTCTACACTATAGATACCAAGATATACAATTTTATCACGGTGGATATAGGCAAATAGAGAACCAGCCAAAGCATTAAGCTTATTAAGCTCATTACGCTTAAAATCCATAGCATGTAAAGCAGCAGCATCGCACTCCTTACAACAAGGGTCTTTTTCATTACAGAAAATATCTAATACTAATTTACGATAACAAGTTATTAAATCACAGAAATCATAAATAACATCAGTAAAGGTTGTTGTACTAAGATTATCTGTAATAGTAATTGTATAGACATCATCTTGAGGGAGAATTATCTCTAATGTGTTACCATTTGCAATAACCATCTCATATGTTTCTGTGTAGCTACCAGAGAAATTAGAAACAACAATAGTATTTATTTTAGTAGATACATTAACAGATGTATCTGTAATTAAATATTTATGACAATCAGTTTTAACAATTGTATATTGCTGACAAGCAGAAACCTTGTATTCACATGTTTTTGTTTCAAAACAATCATTTGCAGTAAGAACAATGCTGTAATCACCAAAAGTGGTAAGCGTCACACAATCATTGATATAAATCCAATTTAATGTAGCTGTATATGTTTCATCTAAGATTATCTCTCCAGTTACTAAATTAGTAATTACAACTGTAGCTGTAGGAACACATTGAGGACATAATCCTATGTCTTCAGTGTAAGTTATAATACCCCAGTTAATGCCTTCTGTACCACATGTTAAAGGCTCTACAACTACTATTATAGTAGTATTAGTAACAGGGTCATATGTATAAGAACCACTTGTATATATACCATCATTACCACAATCAGAAAAAGTTATTGTAAAAGCACATCCTTCAGGGATAGTCCAATTGCCTAAAACAGCTATTGTATTGCCAACAAGAACTACATTTTGAATTGCAAATTCCCGAAGTGGGAACCCAATATTACTTACTATACATAACTCTTGACCTATATTAGCACATATAGTACTACAATTGTTTTCATATGCAACACCATCTATTTGTAAAAAATCACAGTTAAAACAAAAGTTAACTGCTGGATCAGGAATACAAGAAGGATTACATTCATCAATAGTATCAAATGTACCATCACAATTTTGTACACAATGGCCATCTACACAAGACCATTTTATATTATTTGCGTCATAGTTAATTGTAACATTATGCTGTACTACATCACATCCTGCTGCAACTTGATTTATAACAGTAACAGTTGCAATGCCGCCAGTTGTACTTATTGGACAATATTGAACAACAATAGGTACAGAAACTTCGAGAGAATTAAGAGTTACCTGTGAAGGCAATACTGTCATTCCTGAAGGAAATCCTAAAGAGTTAATATCAAAGACCTGTGTATCACAAGATTCATTAGTGATATTAAAAGAAAGATTTTCACAAGTACAATTTTTAATTGCAGAAACTAAATTTAAAGTAGTTGGCAACACTGAAAAAGGAAGTGCATCTCCAAGAGTTATTGTAATTGGAATATCAAAATAACAACATACATTAGAAACAGTTATACCAATATTAGTTACCCATACACGTAAAAATGTAGTTTCATTTACACAAACATCACAAGCAGGAAAAGTATATTCTACATTAATAGCAAAAGAATTACCAGTTGTAATAAGTCCTGTTGTAGAACTAATAACAACTAATGCTCCACTCTGATCATTTAAAAAACAAGGTGCTGAAGCGGATCCAAATAAAGTAGCACATTCTGTTGCTAAAGTAGTTCCATCAATATATATACTACCTAATTGAGTGTTAATACCTACAATATTAAAAGTTACTGTAGGAGAAGGGTAATTACAACAAGGATATGTTATATTAATACTTGGCAGTACACCACCAAAATAGGCTAATGCTGGTGTAGGGCAACTTGGGTATATTGTAGGAGAACAACTCATGGTTTTTTATTATTATTCAAAAGTAAGTAATTAGTGATAAATTTAGTTGTTTTTTTGTATTTCTTTTTTGTATTTCTTCTTTTTAGCTTTATCACTCTTAGTACCAGAAAGATTACCTGAAACAGCCTCTATTGATTTATAGAATCCTAAATTCTTTTCAGCCCATTTATCCAAAGCACCTTCAGTTGTACCCAATAAAGCCGGGAATACTTCAAGTTGTTTCTTAAGGGCAGTAAGAGCAAAGAATGGTTCAGCTATAGCATTAAAATAATCATTTGGTTTATAAGGGTTTATCATATCTTGGATACTATAGTTAAAAGCTTTGCCTATTGGGCTACTCATAACTTCACTCGCATGTCTTCTTTCTTCTTCAGTCATTTCATCATCACCAAATAAGATAGGAAGTACAGATAGCATTATATTTGCAAATATGATATCATGTGTTACTCTAATAAGATTAATTCTACGAATATCTTTTTGATTTTTCCACATTTCAGATATAGTCTTATAATCTCCAGAAGCAGATATCTTACGAGCCTCACTCCATAGACCAGCAATTGACTGAACCATACCTTCCATATACATATGCTCTTTAACAACAGTTGCCTTAGTTTCACCACCAATTTCAACATCTTTTACAACATAATCAAAAATAGCTGGATTTTCATTGCCCTTAAGATAAAAGTTCTGAAGTTTGTCTGGTAAATATCTTTTAAATACAGCAAACATCTTACCAATAGAATGAGCCTCTAAGTTTAAAGCAGTAGCGTCATCATAAGCACCTCCTGTAATAAATTTATCACTTATGGTTTTAATACTATCTCTTAAATCATTATCAAAAGCTTGTGGTAATTTTGAATCTAAATCAACCTTACCAAAAAATATACCCTGCTCTTTCATATTTTTAAGAAGTTCCATCTTGATTAGTTTACCATTTTCTGTAAGCTTACCATCTTTATACATACGAGCATCTTTTGTTTCATCGTATATTAAATCTCCATCTTTATTGAGTCTATGTGCATCTAAAACACCTTTATTGTTCATGTATGCCAATAAAGATGCAGTACGTATTCCATAATCACCAATAAACTGACCAAAGTACCCATGTCTAGTATCTAAAACAGCCTTTGTAGTAGGTAAGTGTCTTGGATTATTTAATAGGTTAGAACGATCCATACCAGCCATCTTATACTGCCAAGATAAAGCTTTGGCAAGCATTGGATTTGTACTTATAGTACCAAGGGCTTTAAATGCATCTTTCTCTCCATATAACCCTTTTGCTCCAGCAGCGGTATGTGAAAACGCAAGTGCTTGAAACATTAAAGAATTTAAAGATAAATTTTTAAAATCAGCAAATACATTAAAAAATAATACAGCAGCAGCGGTAGTTGAACCTGCTACATTTATAATATCATCAACTTGTATTTTTACATTACCAATTTTAATAGCAGAATTAATTCTTTTTCTCTTACCCATTACTATGAAATCATTCATATCACGCATGTAAGCACGAAGATTTGTAAGTCTTCCATCTAATGGATTATCACTTGCCTTAGCTTCATAATTGTGTAATATAGTCTGAGCAGCAAGATACATACTCTGTGTTTTATCTAACTCTGTTTTTTGATGATGGTTCATTGTAAAATAAGCCATTACAACTTCAAGATTTTGCTCTACTTCATCTTGATTAGTTTTTAAACTCTTTTGAATCTCTTCAGGGGTAACGCCATTAATAGTAATTTTACCTGTTGAATTATCCATATAAAGACCAATTTTATTCATTCTTTCTGCTGAACCAAAAGGAGAATTTCCTGCTTGGAATAAAAATTGATCAGAAACTTCATATGGAGAAGTTGCACCTTTATCTATATAATCAAAGAATTCATTTGAAGTAGAATATTTTGTTAGCCATTGCTTTAAACCAGCAATAGCATCTTTTGTGAAAATCTTTTCAGAAACACGCTTTGCCATAATAGGAACCATACCGTCTTGCCAGTTAGCATCATACCAGTTTTTAGCATCTTCTAATGAAAGACCTTTAGCTATTTGTTTTTCTATTAAACCTTCTTTAATGGTTTTAACAATATAATCGCCAAGCTCTAATTCATCTTTTGAAAGTTCAGATTTTTTTACTGCTTCTAACGACTTTAAGTTTCCACTATGATGAATAGAATAACTATTTATATTGCGAACATTTCCTTGTTTATCTGTAGCATCAGTGTGAATATATAATCTTTTAAAATATTTATATCCAACATCTGTAAATCCAAAAGGAAGTTTCCTTATTTTATCCATGATCTTATCAAAACCAGTTTTATAAGATATATATTTAGTTTTTCCTGTTTCAATAGCACTCATAACACTAGTTCTATACATATCATATGCAGGATTACTAATATTATAGTTAAGACCCAAGAACCCAACAAGGTCACTTATATCTTCCATTTTTTGATCTTTAGGGCCTTTATATGTTATTAGCTCTATAGCTTTTGATAAATATCTCATTTCTTCATTAGCAACAATATCAACTTCTTTGTCTTTACTATACTCTCTAATGGCATTAATACGTTTAGTAAGCATACGTATTACATCTGGTCTAAAGATATTATGTCCAATTAGATTATCATTTTTTTGAAGATTAGTTCCCATTTCTTCAAATTCAAAAGCCCTAGTATCAACAGGTTTTCCTGAGTCTAACGATTCATTAAAATACCTTTCTTTTACATCATAGTAAAATGAAGCAAGGGAAGTTAAATAATTAACTTCAGGAATATCAAATGCTTTAGGGTTATTAATTAAATCTTTAAGTTCTTTAGGAAGGATATCTTTTATAATAGGGTCTGTTAAGATAGCCTTCATTTCTGGTAAGTAATCCCAATACATTACATCATAGCTCTCTGAATTAGACTTACCAGTTGGTTTAATAATACTCATTTTATCAATTACTATATTAGGATTCTTTGAATGAATCAACATAGCAGAAAGCATAAGATTAAACTTTCTCATACCAGCTTCTGTTTTTAAAAGTCTAAAAGAACCCTGTTTAATAGCATTAGGATTATATTTAGTAATAAAATCAGCAAGGTATTCAGCAGAACCAGATGGAGTTAATTTGGTAGTTAATTGCCGTGTGGTCATATCCATTATAGAAATATGGGCTTTACCAGAAATATCTGAATCAGAATGAATTATAATAGGGTCAAATGTTTCTTTATCAAAAAAATCAGATTTAAACTTACTATTAGAAAGAAGATTTACTACATCAGTTGTTGGATTAACAGCAAACTTTCCTTTTAACCAAGGAAGATTAGACTCTACATCTTTACTAAAAGATGTATATACATTCCCTTTTAAGAAATTAACAAGACTGTCTTTTAAAGTAACTTCATAACTAGACCTTTCTTTAATAATTTGTTTTGCAAGATTTGTTACTGCATCTTTATCTGTAATATTATCTAATTCATAAACTTTACCATTAGCCATATAAGTAAATTTTCCAAATACAGCAAACTTGGATGACATTTCTTTTATAATAGCATTGTAAAGATTATTAACAGCAGTTACGTTATTCGGATCATTACCCTCTTTTTTAATATCTGCTCTTACCATAGCAGTGATAAGATCATTATTATTAGTGATTTTATCAACCTTAACTCCAAACCCATAATAATTATCCCTAAGTTCTTGTGGTGTTGGGTCTTTAGATCCATTAGCTTTGCTTGCGTCTTTAGCCATTGACTCAGGAAGATACATGTTATACCCTTGACTTGAATCGTATCTATTTAGTTGACTAACTTCGAACATAGACTCTCCTTCCATATAGCGAGAAGAAACAGCCATTACCTCATCAAATACAGAATTAAGTTCTTTTGGAATGGCTTTACCAAAAAACAAGTCTTTCATAACAGATACAAATTCCTGCCAAATATTCTTTACCCCAAGTTTAGCAACTTCAGGGTTCATAGCATTCATCTTCATCATTACATCTTGAAAACTCTTTTTTGTAAATATTTCAGATAAGAATTCTTTTGGATTAGATATAGCATATTCTATGGTTCCACTAATTGAATTTATCTCATCTATTGTTTTATCTGCAAGAGCTTTATTTATATTTTTACTTACATAAGCATGAAGATCAACAATGTATTTAGCAAATACACGCTCATTATTTTTTAATGGCTTTCCTGCTAAATAACGATTTAATACATCTGAAGAATAAACATGAGTGACCTCGTGAAGACCTACACGTTCAATTCCACCAGCACTATTAGAAATATCACTATTAAAAACAATAATATTATTTTCTTGATCATAGTATGCAGCAACCCTACCAACATCTTCTTGTGAAAATCCTTTAAAAGCTTCTGGATTAGCTATAGCTGATTTAAATATGACAGCAGTACTTTTAAGTCTAGCAGACATATTGGATTTCAAAAATGCATCTGCTAATATAGCCATTGGATGATTTAATGACTTAGAAGATATAGAACTAACAAGAGAGTGATTATTACCAATAGTAAAATAATCATTTGTAATAGCAGTATTGTAATTTGGAATAGCAGCAGGATCTACACTTTTAAGAACCTGTTCTCTGGTTTTAAAATCAACTCCTGGGTAATTAGAAGATCCTTCAAAGTCATTTACCATAGAAGCATCTAATGGGTTTTCACTAGAAGTTAAATTATCTAATGTAATTTTTAATCCAGTCTTACCTCCAACACGAAACCTCTTGACATCGACTACTTGACCTGTTTTAACAATATATTTACCATTTTTATATTTAGATAAAACATCGTAGTCAGAAGACATATCAGCAGGATTAATAGTAACAGTTCTACCATTATTTAAATCCTTAAGTTTCTTTAATGGAATAATATGAAGAGTACGACCTTGATCTGACTTTCCATAAACCTCTTTAACTGTAGAATTTACACCCCAACTTGAAAGCATTTCAGAAACTCTGTTAGTTACACGAACATATCTCCAAACAGGATTATCTACAGATGCCCCTTCTACAATTTCAGGATCTTCAATTTTTTCAAGTTTAAATAAACCCTTATATAATTTAGGTTCATAAGTTATTTTCTCTCCCGAGATAGGAGTATAAGCAGATATAAATTCAGGGAATTCTTCTATTGGACGATATTCAGGATTATTTTCAGTACGATATTTAGGAATAATACCACCTTCATAAGTCTTATCGGTACTCTTATCACTGTATTTATAATTAAGTTCAAAGTCACCTTTAATATTTTCTGTTCTTGAATTACTTGGAAGATGATCAAGCATATGAACAGCAAGCCTATCTTCATATCTTAAAGCAATAGAACCAGCTTGTTGATTTATATTAGAATGCAGTTCTGATAAAAATGAGTCATAATTAATAAGATAATCCTTGCTTATTAAACTAGCAGAAGACCCTTTCTTATCTGACACACCATCTTCAATAAGGTGATAATTAAACATTAAACTTTCCATATCAATGCCAGTGTAAATCTTTAATTGCTTTAAAGACTCTTGAATACCGACTTTTATATTATCTGATGCATTACCTAAAGATGGAATAGTAAGATATTCATCTCCATTTTCTTTAGAATAAATCTGTAAATTCTCTAAAAATAAATTAAGATTATTGCCATTACCATCAACCAATGTTCCAGGCCTTTTCTCAAACTTGGATGGATTAGCTTTCATATCTCTTATTAATTCATGAAGATTGTATTTATATTTAAGTTGTCCTTCTGGTGTAGAAATATCAGAAGTGCCAGAGATAGTCTTTGTATTGTAATCATAATTTAATCCAGTATTTTCTAAACTTTTTCCACGAGTTTCAAGGTACATAGAAGAAATTACTTTATTACGAGCAACAACCATTTCATCATAAGCATCTTGATACTTTATTCTTGTTTGTCTTGATTTAGAAAGAAACAGCTCTTCTTGTATCTTAAATACATTATTACTACTTAAAATATTTTTAGAAAGTATATTATCAAATTTATATAATGAATTAATATAAGATTTAATATGAGGAAGGGTATCCAAGAATTTATTAAAATCCAAGAAGTTTCCAAATACAGCATTTGCTTCATCAATTAACTCTTTTTCTGAAGGTATTTTAACCACACCCATTTTAGCTACACTGTTAATAGTAAATTGATTAACAACAGCATCTTGTGCTCTTGTATCAGCAACCCTACTAGCCTCAGAAGGTGATTTTAATTCTTCAAGATTCTTTAAATAATCATATACTTGCCACTCTGAAGATTTGATACCCTGATTGATACCAAGGACTTTGGCTACCTTAGATAGCTTATCTCCAATAATCATTACTTTTTCTAATGCAGACACATCCGAAGAATAACTATCTAACCAATTAAGAGTTTTATTAAAATTGTATTCTATAGTTTTGTCTTTATTAAACTCTGTTACACCTTCATTTATATCTCCATCTAATGGATCATAATCAATCATTTCTTGATTTTCTAATTTATCAAGTTCTTCTTGACCTACGGCCTTATCAATTGTCTCTCCAGCTACAGCAACCTTAGTGGCCCTTTTAGGGATATAGCGTGACCACATTTTAATTGTTAATGCAAGATTATCAATCTTTTCAAGAATAGTATTAGTGATTTCTTCTTTCTTTTTTGTATCTAATGGATTTTTAAGGGCATCGTTTAACTCTGAAATCTCAGCCTTAGCTTTAGCAATAACTCCAGTCCATGATTTTGTAACAAAATGAAAGTCTTTTTTATTAGATTGATTAATATTTCTATATTGCATCACATCTTTTATTACAGACGAAACTTTAAAATTACTTTCTTTAATAAAATTAAATATAGTTTCTCCCGGAATATTCATCATAGACATCGCTATGATAGCATTCGCAGTAGTGGTATTGGTATTAAGTTCTCCAAGGTATCCTAATTTATTGTTATCCACAGCAGCCTGAAGAAGACTTGCTAAATTATTAACAATATCATAACCAGTATCTGTTCCTTGACTTCTATTTCTTTCAAAAAATCTTGAATAAGTCTTACCAAATAATTCAATAGGAGCAAAATGATCACCTTTTATTTTAGAAACAGAATGGTAAATATGAATATATGTTTTAATTGCATTGGCAAAAATACCAGGAAGCTCTTCACCGTCCATAGCTGAACGACCTTGTTTGCTGTTAGTAGTAACATCATTAAGAAAATCTTTAACAAGATTTTTTGCTTTAGTACCTTGAATTTTTCCTATAATAGACTCTAAAACATCTGTTCCTACAGGAGTGCTATTTGGAATAAGATTATCAGGATTTTTATAACTTTCTAAATTATTACTAATAATTTTATTTAGTGCAGCCTCTTCACTGTCTTCAGCAAATGCCTTTTGACCTAAACCAGGAATTGTTTTAGTAACAGCATGAACTTCATCGATGTCATAGTCAGAGTTATCGATTACGTTCTTCTTAGAAGATACAAGAACCGTATTTGAAATATCATTATCAAAGGCAATTACATTACCTCTAAATCCAGATGCAGAAGTTGATGCAGGAGTACGATTTAAGAACTGTTCTGTAATACTTATGAAATTTTCATAGTATTCAGACATCTTTTCATAAACTTCATTTATATCTATCTCTTTAATGCCATCATTTTCTTTTTCTTCGAAATTTTTATTATTTAATAATCTATTAAAAGCAATAGTTTCATTGCTAATACTATGAGTTTGTATAAGTTCTCCTAATGCTAATTTACGCTCTTCTGGTGTAGCACCTAGGTCATTATAATTGATTTCTCTACCATCTTTTGATTTAAATGTCAATATATCATCAACATCAAAATTTTTGTAGTAAAAAGGATCTTTAGGATTATTATTAAATCCAAACTCAACATACTGTTGGAATGGCATAATAATCTCATAAGGAGTTATTTTACCACCAGTAGTTATAATTTGCTTGACAATATCATTTTTTTGTTTAGGCGTAAGTCTAATAAAATCCTGTTGTTCTGGAGTTAATCTAGACACATCTCTCATTACACCATTTTTAAAGGCAAGAGCAAGTTGTTCTGGAGTATAGATTTTTGATAGATACTCAAAACTTTCAATATCAACTTCTTTTCCACCTTCAACAACATAAGCCTTAGTGGACTTTAATCCCTTGTTTTCACCAACACGTTCACCAAATAAAGCCTCAGGGCTATCTATGCCAGAAGCCTTTAACTTAACTAAAGCCTTTTCATATTGACTTAATGTAAATGCTTGTCCTTTATTATAACTAAGAACATCTGCACCTATTTCATACATAGTAACAAATTCGCCTGGATACTGAACATAGGCACCAGAAGACTTCATTTTTGGTTTTATCCCATTAGAAAACTCTAATCCAAGAAATGATCGTATAGATTTATTTAAAATTGAAAGATGGTTGCCAAAACGAATATCACCAACAATTTCAACAGTATTTCCAATATTAGGCATTGAACCAATCTTTTCTCTTAATAGTTTTTTAATCCCATCAGCTCCTACCTTACTTAATTTTTTTGTATTAGAATCATTAAATTCAGTTAAATTATGTAAAGTTGATTTAGTTTCCTTTTCATTACTTTTACCCATCATCAAGGTAGTGCCCATCTGCTGAGAATAAGTAGATTCACTATCTCTTGACTCTTTGTTTAAATCAAGTACATACAACCTTGAATTCATATTCGCTTCAAATGTATCAGCTCCTGTAAACTCTTTGCCTAAATCAACGACAGCGGCTCCTGAATGAATTTTAGCAACACTAGGTGGCATTAATCGGGATGCATAAGCATCACGAATATCTATTAATTGCCCCTTATCATTTATTACTTGACGAGCTTTATTTACCCCATCACTAACTTGGAACATCCAATCAACAACAGCCTCATCATTCATTTCAAATTCAACAAGCTTATCATAAAGAGTGACTAGTTTTCCATTATCTTCAAACTTCTCAATACTAAGCATCTTACGTTCTATTTCTCTAAATTCTTTAGAGTTTTTACGGTATCCTTTTAAGTTCATTGTAGATGACTTTAATGATACCTTTTTACCAGTAAGTAGATTTATACTATTGTAAATCTCTTTTTTATGACCAAAAGCATTTTTTACAACATTTAGACCAAGAGAATATTGTTGAATAATGCCATCAATACCAGTTTGCCACTCAAGACCATCAACAGAACTAGTAGAGTCTTTTATAGCATTGCCAAATAATCTTGCTATTGGGTTTTTGACATTCATTTGAGAATCATTGTAAATTATATATCTGGCAGTGTTTTTAAAACCTATGCCATTGTCTCTAATTGTATAATGTATTCCAGGGGTAGTAGCAGTATAGGTACGATGAGATATCTGAGATAAGTTATCATAAGCCCTTGAATCTCCCATTACAAAATCATTTATATGATTAGAATGGTTTAGGTAAGCCAATAAATAACCTTCATAAAAAGGATTTATCTCAGTAAAAGTATGTTTAGCGTCTTTATATGAAGGAACCCATGCTGAAGTATTTCTATCCCAATATCCTCCTTTAGTGCGATAATAACTATTCTCAAAATGATCTCTATCTTCTTGAGTCATCGCATCCCATTCTTTTTGATCAAATGATCTAATATCTCTTACTAAACCTCTCTTATTTACATTGCCACTTGCTTCTAAATCTTGTTCGGTTTCAAAGAAGTTTCTTGTTTTTTCATTAGCATATATATTGTTTTTATGTAAGTCATTGATAAAATTCTTCATACGTTGAGTAACCAACTGACGCATAAAACCTTTTACATTCTTATTTACCTCTTCATCTAATATCTTACTTTCATGTATTTTATGTGATGAATCTAAAATAGATTTCATAGTATAACCCTTACTTTCTAAATAATCATTTATTTTATTAAAGTTATTTAGAGTAAATACATCATCAATGACATTGCCATTTTTGCTATTTGTAAATTTATAATTAACACTATTACCAACAACAACCTTTCCTTTTACATATTTATAATGAGTGTTATTGTCAACAGATTTAGATTGTTCTAAATGATCAAAAAACACCTTAGCAACTTCTGGATTAATGTTAATTACATCATCAAAAAACCTTTGAATGGAATCTGGATTTCTTAATAATTTTGCTCTTTCAATATTAAAAGTGTCAACTATTCTATTTGATATAGCAGAATTTGTCTTAGCATTTTTAATGTTTAAAAACTTACCAAAATCAAATTCTTTTATAGCATTAGTTAATTGTTCTGTAGAAATCTCTTGATAGTTTCTTTGTTTTTGAAACTCTCTTAAAAAAGAATATGAAAAGTAATCCCAATTTGCTTTAGCTCTAGGTTTGTTATCTTTTGTATTTGTGTTTCCTTCTCTAATTAATACAGGGGAAGACCTTTGATCGGTTGCATTAATATTAAGATAAAATATATCAGCAGCACTTGTTAGTCCAGGAACGGTTATTCCGTATTCAGTATAGCCTTTACGTTTTGGGCCTGACCAGTTACGAGAAGGAGATGCTTTTATTAATTGATTAATAAAATTAGCATCTATTTCATCACGATATCTTTCATATCTTGACATTTGACTAACACTCTTTCCAGATTTAAATCTTTCCGCTCCATTTGAAATATTTAAATCTAAAATATTGTATTCATTTGGAACTAGGGAAATTTCAGAATTATTAAAAAGAGGATTATATAAAAACCCTTTTTCGTCTATCATAGGAGAAGGCCCTTTAGATAAACTCAGATTCTCATAAAAATTATCAGATATAGCCCTATTGACATTATTAGAATTAAATACATCAGTAAGTGCACTAGAGTGTTGAATAGTATATACTTTATCTCCACTAGGATTTAGCTTCCAATAAATATTTGATTTAGATAAATTAATAGACTCTACAGTTGCTAAATCTTGAATAAAGCCCCAATCAAGAATTCCTTTTTCTATATCAGACCCAGCCTGATTAAATTCTTCAGCTATTTTAGAACCAGGTATTTCTTTTTTACCAATTTCCTCAATAAGATGATAGTAAACTTCAGCAAGAGTTGCTTTATTTACATTATTTTTTATTTGAGTATCAAAGGTATTATTGTGTTCAATATGATTAATGCTTTCATTAAGATAAGAGTTTATTGTTGTTGATGATACAATATCATTAATACCAAATTGTTTAAATAAACTTTTTACATTACGTAAAATTTGACCATTATCATTAGATTCAAAAGAATAAACAACAAGATTCTTTTGAACATTCCTGTTAACAATCTTTGTTCTCTTAGCATCTGAATCAACTACATAAACACCATCTTGCTCTATTCTAAAACCATATGTACTAGATTGATCTGAAACATTTGATATTACTAATTTAGGATTATTAATTGCCTCTAACCTTAGATTATCTATTTCGGCTTTTGTAAATAGTTCAGTTTGAGGAACTCCATCTCTCACTAAACTTACATAAAAAGCATCATTAAGAGCAAGTTCAACTCCTCTATTAATACTTCTAATTCCTTCTACTTCGTGATAAATAGAACCCTTTAAAGCTTGTTTTATATTATAAACAAACTGAGAAACAGTAGTGCTTCTTGACTTAGATCTATATACCTGACCTTCTTTATCATTATATACAGAGTGTATGTATTCTTTTTTTACATTAGAGGTTACAACAGACTGGAATTCTGATAATATCAAACTAGCTTCTTTGCCTTTTTGTATAATAACTTTATCAGAAAACTGACCATTTGAAAGTTCTATTGGGTTATCAATAGACAATCCATTAAACATCTCTTTATGAATAGCATCTTGATTTTTAACCCAATCTAAATAAGAATACCCTCCAAGAGGATTTTCATATGAAAACTCTGTACTAGAAAACCGTTCTGCAAACTTATCATGAAAGAATGAATAATATAAGGAAGCGAGTTTATTAAAAGAATTAGAATTAGACTTCTCGCCTGGTTTTAAATTTGTACTATTTCTTAATGCATTTTCAATTTCTTTTTTAAATACATTAAAATTATTAGAAAGTGGACTTATAAGACTTCCAACCCTTCCTTTGATATCAGCAAACAAACTTATTGTATCATCTGGAGTAAAACCTGTTTTAGTAGGAGTTGTTTTTAATTCACCATTACTATCTCTATAGTATTCTGAATAGACAATAGAATTTAAAACCATTTTCATCTGATCAGAATACCCTTTAGCAGGAGATGTTCTTTCTTGATTAAGCTTAGTGGTAATAGAAGAGTTTTTACTTAAGTCTTCATGGTCAAACTGGGTTTCACTCTGAACAGCTTTAGCTTCTGCATCTGTATAAAGAATTGTTTTAGGGAAAATCTGTTTTATAGCAGTATCAAATATAGGACGGAACCCTTCAGATTCTTTTACTATCTGAGCAACAAAGTATGCGTTTCTTACATCTTCTTTACCCGAATCAAGGACATCATTATAAGTGAGTTCATCAATGGTTTTAATTACAGTATTTCCTTCTGATGTTATCTCAAATTCAGCATTTTTTAAATCATTGTAATGAGATTTATAGAATTCAAAAGCTGAATTAATAGCATCAGAAACAGATAATGTTCCTGATGCGGTAGATGGATTAAGGTTTCTTGATAAATTAGATCTATTAATTACTTGTCTTGATATATTATCAATAATAACCTTTGCATTTTTATTTGAACCTAAAATAGTATTAAGAGCAGGAAGACCATTTTTAGCTTTTTCATCTCTTGTTAATTCTTTCTTAGTAACTACATTTTCTGGTTTACCTTGTGTTACAGGCTCAGAAGAACTACCTCCATCAGTGATTAATAAGTCAGCACCTTTAGGGGCGTTTGGATTAGGAGAATCAATAGTAGTGTCTATAGAAAAATCAAGTTTTCCTGAATCTTCTAAAAAAGGATTAGTTTCAGCACCTGATTTAGTATTAATAGAAGAACGAACATTGCCCTCATGAGTAACAATTTGTGGCCAATTGATATTTTCAAGATTAACAGTAAGATTTTCTTTACTATTAAATGTTAAGATTTCACTATTTTTTGGATTAATAGCAGGAAATGAATGCATTTTAATATCTAAAGTATCATGGTTCTTTTCAAGAGCATCTATTATTTTTGCAATTCTTGCTTTTGTTTTATTAAAATCAATTTCATCATTTGTTTTAAAAGCTTGAACTTTATAATTTTGATAAGATACCCCCTTATCCTCTTTAGAAGTAACAGTATAAAAAGCTTCTTTTTTATTCTTTGGATTATTATTAGTCAACTTATCAAAGAACTGTCTATTAGTTGATATGAATCTATTCATATCATCATAAAACGCATTAGATAGAAACGAACCTTTGTCTTTTGAATTTATAAAATAGTTTTTAAATAATGATATTGCATTATCTTTAGTAACCACAGATGACTTAACCTTAATCATTCCACGGGTCTGACCATTTGGATCAAGGGTATAGTAAATATAGTACCCTGGTTCAAATACTTCTTCATTACCTTTTTTGTATTTAACAATAGTAGTATTTGTAATCTTATCTGGATTATGTATAAGATGTGGATCCGAGAAATAAACAGTTTTACCTTGCATTTCAACAGGGTACATACCATTTACTTTAACAGTAGGGGTAGGGGTAACTACAGGACGTGCAGAAGCTTGTTTTGCATCTGATTGTGTTATAAAATCCTTAAGTTTTACAAAAGCTTCTTGTAAAAAATCTGCTTTTAATGACCCTCTTTGTAATATTATTCCTTCGTGTTTTTTTAAACTATTTGCTAAGTGGCTAAAATCTTTTGAACTTCTTACTTTTTTAATCCAAAGTTCTATAGGTATTTGTTTTGCACCTTCTTTAATTAAAGTTTGGTCTCTTAATCCTCCAGGTAACATAGCACTTACAGATGCCTTAAATTCTGCACTATCTACTATATCAGCTTTAGTATCTGTAGTAGGAGTAGATGGTTGAGTTTTAGGTTTAAATAATTCAGAAAGAGGTATATCTGTAGAACCAAAAACAGTGTTACCATTAGTAAATTTATCAATAATAATGTTACTTAATTCAGTAACCTTATTATTTTTTTTAGTAGAATTAAGAGATGCTAACTTATAAGCATTTGCACGATCAACAAAACGATCACGATTAATTTGATGTTCTCTTACATCTTTGTATTGACCAACTAAATCATCATAATATTTAGCAGGATCTAACTCTGTTGATGCTAGTTCAATAGCTAAACTTAATTTATCTACATTTTCTTCAAATCCATCAACATTAGTTTCTAATCCAAATATAAAATATTTATCATCAACGAGCTCAGGAGTTTGGGTTCCAAAAATACTCATGTAATTTTCAGAAAGACCCTCTACATCGACAACATTATAAATACCTTTTTTAAATACTTTCTTATTTCCACCAGTACCAGATTCAAATTGATTAATAAATACCTTTTTTAAATATCCATTTAATGGATTTTTAGGATTAAGAAGTTGAGTTTTTAATAAATGATCTTTTGCTTTATTATATACTTGTTGTTGTGCTTCAGGAAATAAATCAACATATAAAGAAGATACACGAGCAGTTGAATTTTTATCTTTACTTTCTGGATGAAACTCTTTTACTACTGTATCTTCTCCTTTATAAGAACTTTGAGTAGAGGTATCTATACTTTCTATTTCAATAGGTTCTTGAGATTCATTGTAATTATTTTCAAAATCTGCACGTGATATAAGTGTTTCATTAACACCATCAGTAAGTTTTACAGCACGAACTCCAGTAACAGTACCTTCCAACTCTTCCTTTAAATATACTTGATTACCATCTTTATCTGTATAAGATTTAGTAATATTCTCAGTTGTTTCTGGAACTTTAGCATCATATGTACTTTCTAATTTTTCTGTAGGAGTGATAAGTTTAGTTGACGCTGGGTTTCCTGCACTATCTTTTTCAGCAGTTTGACCGGCTTTAGTAGCACCACTATCAGGTGGGCCACTACTACCAGGATCAGCAGGTGGTCTTTCAACAGAAGGAATTGTAGATTTTATAGATGAACTTGTTGCATTCTTTAAAATCTGATTTATTAATTCAGGTTGTTTAGCTGCGTATTCTTTATATGATGCCTCAACAGCAGTTTTATATTCTGCGTTGTCAGAAAACAAAGAA
>Ga0181350_1000207_pt1 | contig 17799 bp, 19 predicted proteins | sample Su13VDMM110DCMD_FD_130105 | JGI IMG/M metagenome (GOLD analysis project Ga0181350, IMG submission 130105) | Freshwater viral communities from Lake Michigan, USA - Su13.VD.MM110.DCM.D | ecosystem: Environmental > Aquatic > Freshwater > Lake | place: USA: Michigan | collected 2013-07-16
CTGAAAATATGATAAAATTATAAAGGTTATGAATACTCAGATAGAAGAATTTGATATGAATGAAAATTTAGAAATACTTCAAATTATTGAGGAGTGGAAATTAGATTTCCATCTTGGTAATGCGGTTAAACACATATTAAGTTCAGGAAAAAAAGAAACCAAAGATGAAGAACTACAAGATTTAAAAAGGGCTTCGTGGTATCTTACCCGAAAGATACAAGTTTTAAATGATGAAACTTGTAATTGGGAAAATGTTAAAGATTTAAGAAACACAACGTTTATCATTCCTGTTTGTGTTGAATCTAAGGATAGATATAATAATGCCAAAAGTGTACTTGGATTTTTAAATAAAAACTTTAAAACAAATGTTATTATACATGAATTAACTAAGGATGAAAGTAAATTAGATTTTATTAGTTCATTAAAAAATTTAAAAATAAATCATATTGTTGAAGTAAGTTCTTTAGAATATTATCATAGAACAAGACAATTAAATGAAATGTTAAATATTGTAAATACTCCTGTGGTTGTTAATTATGATATTGACGTTATTTTACCTATTGATTCTTATATTGAATCTCAAAAATTAATTCTTGAGGGGACTTCGGATTTTGTTTATCCTTACGGTGATGGTGAATTTCAAAGGGAAATTTCTTTAGATTTCAATAGAAATGATTTTAATGTAAATTTTGACTTACAATCAATTGACAATAAATTATTAAAAACTATAAGGTCAAAATATGGTCATTGTGTTTTTGCCAACACAAAAAAATACATAAAATGCGGTGGGGAAAATGAAAACTTTATTGGATATGGACCTGAAGACCAAGAAAGAGAAAATAGATTTATAAAATTAAAATATAAAGTATCAAGAGTAGATGATTTGGTGTATCATTTTGAACATTTAAGAACACCATTTAGTAATGGTGATAACGAATATTATGACCCAAATCATAAATTGTGCGATAAATTATTAGCAATGGACTATGAATCAATCTTGGGTTATTATAATAATGTTGAATACAGACAAAAATATGATAAATTTAATTAAAACATATTAAAATTATGAAAGGACTAACTAATACCGAAATATTACACCATGAAAAAGGTAGATTTGGAAATCAACTTTTTAGGATTGGTGCGGTAGTTGGAGAATCAATGAAACATAATGTTGAATACTACATCCCAAAAGAATGGGAACATTGCGATTTGTTTCCCAATTTAAAAAATAAAGTATCAGTAAATGATATTAAAAATAATGTATCATCAACACACCAAGAACCATCATTTGTATATCATAACATACCTAATAATTCAGGTCTTTTAGAAATAAATGGATTTTTTCAATCATGGAAATATCTTGAGGGGTTTGAAAATGAGGTAATTGATGAATTATCATTTTCTAAAGAAAGAATTGACAAGGCGTTATCTAAAATGTCTAAAGACACAATAAAATTATGTGTTCATGTTAGATGGGGGGATGTATATGATAGAGAAACTGGTGGTGGGCATAAAGGGTTTGAAAAATGGCATCCAACAATGTCACTAAACTATTATGAAAACGCGATAAGTTTTGTTTTAAATGAAACCAAAATTGATGAAATATTAGTATTTACAGATAATACTGACACAAAAGATTTTATTTTCGGTAAGTTTGAAAAATTTGGTGTTAAGGTTGTTTATTTTGATTACGATAGTGACTATATCACAGATTTTGTATCGCAAAGTTTATGTCAACATTTTGTTATTGCAAATAGCACATTTTCTTGGTGGTCATCATTTTTAAGTAAAAATAAAAATAAAATAGTTTGTTGTCCTAAAGAAGAGGATTGGTTTGGTTCTGCATACACTCAACATGACAGGAGTTCGTTATTACCAATATCTTGGAAAAGAATTAACCAATAATATATATGGAAACATTATTAACACCACAAGAAATGTGGGAAAGAGATAAGGGAGATGAAATTAAAATTATTGATTATCCATTAGATTCAACATCTCAAGTAATTGAGCTTGGTGGATTCACCGGAGTATGGTCTAAAAAAATTATCGATAAATTTAATCCAAATTTAATTATTGTAGAACCAATTCCACAATTTGTTAATGAATTAAAACGTAATTTTGGTAATAACCCAAAAGTTAATATTGAAGGAGTTGCAATTTCAACATCAAACAAAACAATAAATTTATATGTTAAAGGGTGCGCAACTTCAGAAACTAATGTAGTCTCAAAAAGAGTAGTTAGTGTTGAGTCTTACGACATAAATTATTTTATATCAAAATATAATTTATCTAAAATAGATTTAATTCAAATTAATATTGAATGTGAAGAATACCCATTAATTATGAATTGGATTGAAACAGGGTTTTTAAAAAATGTAAAATATTTACAAGTCCAATTTCACACATTTTGTGAAAACTATGAAAAAAAATATGAATTAATATTTCAAGGTCTTAAAGATATTGGGTTTGAAATAAATTATAAATACGATTTTGTTTGGGAATCTTGGGTAAACAAAAATATATGAGTTTAGATAGTAATATAATTGAAGTTATTGAAAATTGGAATTTATCGTATACTGTTGGTAATTCATTATTTCATATTTTAAATTCAAAAAATGAAAATTTTAACAATATTAAAGAATTAAAAAAAGCGTCTTGGTTTTTAAACAAAAAAATTAATTCTTTGGAAAATTTACCGTCAAATAAAATTAAATTAAGTAATATTGATTTTAAATGTATTAGTTTAACATCAAGAAGCGATAGAAGAAATTGGATTAATTCTCATTTACCAAAGTTTAATATTGAATATGAATTTTTTGATGCAATCATTAATGATAATGAGTATAATATTAATTTCCCAAAAGCTTATAATAAAGGTCAAAAAGGTTGTTTACTTTCACACTACAAATTACTTAAAACACATAATAGTGATAAAATTTTAGGTATATTTGAAGATGACGTTGAATTATGTGAAGATTTTTCAGAAAGATTTAAATACATTGAAGATAATTTTGATTTAGATTGGGATATATTTTTTTTATCCTCTTATTACCACTTAAATGACCATAAGGATAGATGGAACATTTCAGGTGATTTTGAATTGACTGACACAAAATACATCCACAGAGTTTATGGTGCTTTTACAACACATTCTTATTTAGTTAACCCAAAATCAATTGATAAGATTTTAAAATTAATTGATGAAAACATTGTAGACACTTACGCTATTGACCATGTATATTGCGCCAAAATTGAAAGTAAGTTAAATTGTTACTCTTTCACACCAGGTATGGTAAATCAAAGAATTAGTTATAGTGATGTGGATGGTGGTAGTAAAGATCCTAATATATTTAAATCAATTATTGGAGATCACTATTATGTTAATAATCTTAAAGATTTTGACTACGACAAATATTTTGAAAAATATATTTTAGAAAGAGATTCTAAAAAAATTAAATCTAAAATTTTAGATAAAACAAAAATTAAAAAAGATAATTTTGACTACGATAAATATTTTGAAAAAATGAATAACAAGATATCAACAAGTATAAACAGATATGAATTTAAAAATAGTTATAATCTAAATTACGTAATATATAACTACGATTATTTTACAAATCTTTATCACCAAAAAACTAATGTTATAAATGAAGAATATCAAGAATATAGTAAATTACAAGAGTTAATAAGTGTTCTAGATAAATCAAAAATTATTGTTGATATTGGCGCGAATTGTGGTTTATTTAGTATTCCATCTTCACTAAACGGATATGAAGTGTACGGGTTTGAACCTATACGAATGAATGTAAAATTGTTAGAACTAGGAAAAGAAGAAAACAAATGTTATAATTTTAATATTGTAAATATGGGAGTTTCTAATAAAACAAAAAAAGAAACAATCTACATACCATATTGTTCGGATAATACATCTTTTAGTAAAGATGTTGCAATAAGTAATATGTCATTTAGTAAAAATTATATTGAAGAAATAGTAAATTGTACCACGTTTGATGATTGGATTAAAAAAAATAAAAATCTTAATATTGGTTTTATTAAAATTGACGTTCAAGGATTTGAAAAAGAAGTATTGGAGGGTATGACAGGATTTCTTAAAAATTGTAATGATGTTTACATTTATCTTGAATGGGATAAAAAACTAACAGAACGTAATGGGAATTCTTTGGATGACATGGAAACTATACTTATTAAAAATAATTTTGAAGTGAGAGAAACTTTAGAAAACGATAAACTTTTTTATAAAAAATAATATGATAACAGAAACAGGATATTGGACATCGGATGACACACAAGCAATACACGTGCATGAACCAGGATTAGCGAATTGGATTTTAAATTACCTACAGAATGATAAGGATAAACAATTAATTGATTTTGGATGTGGAATGGGTGATTATCTTAAAAAATTAGATATTAATGGTTTCACCAATTTATATGGATTTGAAGGTGAGATTAGAAAGGGAAGTCCTAACTATGTTAATAGTTGGGATTTAACAAACCCAATAAAAAACTATAAAAATTATGACCATTTAAAAAATAATGCATACAATACAATTTGTTTAGAAGTTGGTGAACATATTCCAAAACAATACGAGTCAATTTTTTTAGATAACATTACGTCACTCACAACAAATAAAATAATATTGTCTTGGGCTATTATTGGTCAATTAGGTGATGGTCATGTTAATTGTATGAACAATGGTGAAGTAATCTTAAAAATGGATGAGTTAGGGTTTAAATATTTAGAAAACGATAGTATTGATGCTCGTAATTCAGTTTCACCATTAATTGCGTCTTGGTTTTTAAACACCATAATGATTTTTCAAAAAAAACAACTATGATTACAATACCAGTTAGTGTTGGAGAACTAATCGACAAACTCTCAATACTTCACATTAAACAAACAAAAATAACCGACCCTGAAAAATTAGAACACATTAATAAAGAATTTAAGTTATTATATAACTTTTCTTCTGTTTATTTAAACAATGAAGAAATAATAAAATTATACCATGAGTTAGTAGATACTAATTCAAAACTATGGGAAATTGAAGATATGTTAAGAGTGATTGAAACTCAAAAAAATTTCGATAGTAAATTTATAGAATTATCAAGATTAGTATACAAAACTAACGATAATAGGTTTATTATTAAAAATAAAATAAACCAATTAACAAACTCTGAAATAAGAGAACAAAAAGATTACGTAAAATACTAATTATGAAAAAAATATTAGTCCTTGGTGGTGGTGGATTTATTGGAGGTCACTTAGCAAAAAAACTAAAAGATGAGGGCAACTGGGTTAGAGTTGTTGATATTAAAAAACATGAATATTTTTTACATAACGAAATTTGTCATGAGTTCATCTTAGGTGATTTAACTGACCATAGCGTGGTTAAATTGGTTATTGAAGAAGGTATTGATGAGGTTTATCAATTAGCCGCAGATATGGGAGGGGCGTTGTATATCTTTACAGGTGAGAACGATGCAAATGTTATGTATAACTCAGCAACAATAAATCTCAATGTTGTTCACGAGTGTGTTAAGAAAAAAGTTAAAAAAGTGTTTTATTCATCATCTGCGTGTATGTATCCTGAACACAATCAGTTAGACCCATTAAACCCTAACTGTGAAGAATCTTCAGCATATCCTGCAAATCCTGATTCTGAGTATGGATGGGAAAAATTATTCTCAGAAAGATTATACTCAGCATTTAACAAAAACTATGGGTTAGATGTTAGAATTGCAAGATTCCATAACATCTTTGGACCAATGGGAACTTGGAAAGGCGGTAAAGAAAAATCACCTGCGGCAATGTGTAGAAAAGCAGCAGAAACACCTAATGGAGGTGAGATTGAAGTTTGGGGTGATGGTAAACAAACTCGGTCATTCCTGTATATTGATGATTGTGTGGAATCAGTATTAAGATTTATGAGACAAGATGATTTTATTGGTCCGGTTAATATAGGTTCCGAGGAAATGGTTGAAATTAATCAATTGGCGAAATTGGCAATAATTGCTTCGGGAAAAAACATCACAATACAAAATATTGGGGGAGATGAATTTAAAAATAAATACGGATTTAAATGCCCGGTAGGAGTTCAAGGTAGAAATTCGGATAATAAATTGTATAGAGAAAAAATGAATTGGGAACCACAAATGTTATTATCTGAAGGTATTATAAAAACATTTGATTGGATTAAAACTCAAGTCGATAATAATAAAAATTAAAATAAATTAAATAGGTAATCCAAGAGCAAAAAAAATTTATAAATAAAATAATATGAAAAAATTATTAGTTACCGGAGGTCAAGGATTAGTAGGGTCTTCAATAAACGCCGAATATAAAATTGGACGAGAGTTTGATTTAATTAATTTTGAAGAAACTCAAAAAATGTTTAAGAAATATAAACCAACTCAAGTAATTCATTGTGCAGGTAAAGTCGGTGGAGTTGGTGGAAATATGAATCATAAAGGAGAATACTTTTATAATAATATTATGATTAACACTAACGTTATAGAATCTGCAAGAAGAAATGGGGTTGAGAAATTGGTATCTTTCTTATCTACCTGTGTTTTTCCGGATAATGTTGAGTATCCATTAACTGAATCAAAAATTCATTTAGGAGAACCTCACAATTCTAATTACCCTTATGCATATGCTAAACGAATGGCGGATGTCCAAATCAGAGCGTATAGAGAACAATACGGATTAAATTATGTTTCAGTGATTCCAACAAACACATACGGGCCAAATGATAATTTTTCATTAACTCATGGACACGTAATACCAATGTTAATACATAAACTTTATTTATCACAACAAAACAACACAGACTTTACAGTATGGGGGTCAGGAAATCCATTGAGAGAATTTATTTATTCTAAAGACATTGCAAAACTTTCAGAATGGGCCATCGATAATTATAACGAGTTGGAACCAATTATTTTTAGTACTTCCGAAGAGATTAGTATTAAAGATTTAGTTGATTTATTGGTAAAAGAATTTAACTTTAAAGGAAAAGTCATTTTTGACTCATCAAAACCTGATGGTCAATTTAGAAAACCATCTGACAATAGTAAATTAAAATCTTATTTACCTGATTTTAAATTCACACCAATAGAAGATGGTATTAAAGAAACTGTAAATTGGTTTATAAAAAATTATGAAAATGTTCGAAAATAAAATAGCACTAATAACCGGGATTAACGGTCAAGATGGTTCTTACCTTGCGGAATTTTTACTACAAAAAGGATATGATGTCCACGGAATTTTAAAACGTAATTCTGTTGCGGAAAATCAAACCTCGAGATTAAATTCTATTTATACTAAAATTAAACTACACTACGCAGATTTAACCGATTTGTCATCATTAATTAGTGTTATTCAAAAAGTAAATCCGGACGAGATTTATAATTTGGCAGCACAATCTCATGTTAGAATATCATTTGACCAACCATTATACACCGCAAATGTTACGGGTATAGGAACTTTAAATGTTTTAGAGGCGGTTAAATTAATCAAACCATCAATTAAAATATATCAAGCATCATCATCAGAAATGTTTGGTAATAGTATTGATGAAGACGGATACCAAAGAGAAACAACACCAATGAACCCTGTTTCACCTTATGGATGTGCAAAAGTTTTTAGTTATAACATTTGTCGTAACTATAGAAACTCATATGGTATGTTCATATCTAATGGAATTTTATTTAATCACGAATCACCAAGAAGAGGAACAAACTTTGTAACTAATAAAGTATGTAAAGAAGCGGTTAAGATTAAATTAGGATTATCTAATGAACTTAAATTAGGTAATCTTGATGCATCTAGAGATTGGGGACACGCTAAAGATTATGTTAAAGTTATGTGGCAAATATTACAATTAGATAAACCTGATGATTTTGTATGTGCCACAGGTATTTCACATACAGTAAAAGACCTATGTGAGTACGTTTTTAAAAAATTAGATTTAGATTGGGAATTATATGTCAAACAAGATGAGAAATTTTTAAGACCTGAAGAATTACAAAACTTAAAGGGTGACCCATCAAAGTTAATAAACGCAATAAATTGGACTCAGGATTATACATTTAAAACTATGTTGGACGAAATGATTGAGTATTGGGTAAACTTTTATAAAAAAAATTAAATTATGATAAACATACCAGTAAGTGTTGGGGAATTAATAGATAAACTACCCATCCTATACATAAAAAAAACAAAAATATCTAATAACAAAAATTAAAATAAATTAAATGGGTAATCCAAGAGCAAAAAAACCATCATCCGTACCTCTTAATCAAGAAGGAAACACTAAAACAAGAAAAGAATTAATTTTTTCAATCCTAAAAAAGAAAACAAAAGAAAAATTCTTAACAGAAACCCAAAAAAAATATTACGATACTTTAGTCTCTAGTGAGATAACAGTATGTTCAGGTCCCGCTGGTGTTGGTAAAAGTTATATCACCATGAAAGCGGCAATCGATTTACTTTCTGACCCAAACACACCTTACGAAAAAATAATCATAGTAAGACCAGCGGTCGAAGCGGAAGAGAAATTAGGGAGCTTACCCGGAAATGTTGAGGAGAAATTAGACCCTTATATTTTCCCATCATACTATCTTTTAAATAAAATCATTGGTAAAGAGAATAGAGAAAAATTAAAAGAAATTGAGGTCATTGAAGTATTCGCATTAGCATTTATGAGAGGGATGAATATTGACAATTCAATTTTAATTTTTGAAGAAGGTCAAAATGCAACTCCAAGTCAAATGAAATTATTATTGACAAGGATAGGGTTTAATAGTAAATTTTTCATATCAGGGGATGTTGAACAATCTGACCGATATAAAAATAAGACTCATAGTGGATTATGGGACGCAATTGAAAAGTTTAGAAATGATGAATACGTCTCAACTTTTGAGTTTAAAGATAGAAATGATATTGTTAGAAATCCTTTAATTAGTAAAATTTTACAAAAATACGATAACGAAACAGAATGAGAATTGGAATTGAATTAAATGGAGTATTACGAGATACCTTAAAAAAAATACAACAAGAGTATGAGAAATGGTATTTAGAAAACCCATTCAAAGAAGATGAAGAAAAATCTGAATACGAAGTAATTTCTGATTTAACTACTTTAGACATCTCGAAACACCTTAAATTTAAAGATGAGGATGAATTGTATAATTTCTTATACAAAGAACATACCATGGAAATATTTGGACATGCAGGTTCTGTTGAAAATTCAAGTATTATGGACTTTAATGAATTTTATTTGGATGTCAGGGATAATCACGATATTCTAATTGTTTCTGATGAAATTGGTAAATCAAAGCCAGCATCATTATTTTTCATTTCAAAGTTTGGATGTCTAGTTGAAACAGTTAAATTTTATAGTGAATCAACAATTAATTCAATGTGGGATTCAATAGACGTTTTACTTACTGCGAATCCTAACTTATTATTAAACTATCCTAAAAATAAAATTGTAATTAAATACGAAACCCAATATAATAAAGATATTGAAGTAAAACATTCGATAACAAATTTAAAGGAATTAAAAACAAAAATTAACAAACTTATATGATTGAAGTATTAGGTGAAAATTACTTTATTGATTTAGATAAAGTAGAAGAATATTTGAATATGTTAGACGAATATTCTAAAGATGAACTTTCAGGAGACACTGAAACAAGAGTTAATATCATAAAATTTGAATTGGTTAAAATGTTGGTTGATACCGTTTTGACAGAATATAATGATATTGATGATAAAATATTGAATTCAAGTTCAAAGTCAGGTGGAAATACCAGTATACCATTCAGAATTGCATTCAATAGTTTACTAAATAAAAAACTTATAAATCGTTATTAATATATGGATACATCATTAAATGAAAAAGTAAAAAATTCTATCCAATTCCTAAGAGATAGAAAATCAAGAATTTATTTTCTTGTTCAAGACACAAAGGGAAATGCAAAAGCATCTGTTAGATTAATATATCAAACCGCGAAATCTTTATTAGATGCAGGATTTAATCCTATAATTCTTCATGAGAAAAAAGAATATGCCGGAGTAGTTGCATGGTTAGACGAAGAATATATGTCAATACCTCACAGATCAATTGAAGGTCAAAATTTAGAAATATCTCCTGAAGATTTTATTATTGTTCCTGAAATTTTCGGATACGTTATGGAACAAATTAAGAATTTACCTTGTGGAAAAATTGTTTTAACTCAAAATTATAATCATATTGTTGAGACGTTACAACCAGGTCAAAATTGGTCACAATACGGAGTTTTCAAATGTATTACAACAACGACTAGACAACAAGAATATATTGAGACTGTAATGAGACAATCAAGTTTTGATATTATTAAACCATTAATAACTAATAATTTTTATCCTAAAAATTTACCGGCAATGCCAATTATTGGTGTCCACACTAAAGACCAAAGTGATACGATTAACATAATTAAAACTTTTTATCTAAAATTTCCTCAATATCGATGGTTTACATTTAGAGATTTGAGAGGTCTTTCAGAAAAGGAATTCGCTAATTCTTTGAGAGAATGTTTTATGAGTGTTTGGATTGATGATGAAAGTGGTTTTGGAACATTTCCATTAGAATCCATGGCATCAGGAGTTCCTGTAATAGGTAAAGTTCCTAATATTAAACCTGAATGGATGAATGAGGATAATGGTGTTTGGTTAACAAACAAACCAATGATATGTGATTTTATTGCTGATTTTATTCAAAATTGGTTGGAGGATAACATTAAACCTGAACTTTACGAAAACATGAAGAAAACAGTTGAACCTTACACAAATAAACAAGAATTTGATTCTAGTATTGTTTCGTTATTTGAAACTTATTTAGACACAAGAGCAGAATCATTTGAAAAACAAATATCTAAAACTGAAGAATAATATGGAAAATAAATTATCGTTATCGATTATACTACCAATAAAATCATCTAAATCTAGAGATTTTACAGAATATTTTGAAAAGGCAATAACGTCAATAAAAAACCAAACGGTTAGTATTGAGGAATTAGTTATTGTTCACACATCAGAGGAATCTTTAATTACCTTTTTAAGTGATTATGATTTTGGAACGCTGAATGTTGTTAAGTTATTGTGGGATAAAGAACCTAGTTACGCAGAACAAGTTAACTATGGTATTAAGAATGCAAAAGGAGAATGGGTGTCGTTATTTGAATTTGATGATGAATATTCTTCGATATGGTTTAAAAATGTAAAAACTTATATTGAGGCATACCCTGAAACTCAAGTATTTTTACCTGTTGTTGTTGAAACTGATGAAAAAGGAACATTTGCAGGATTTACAAATGAAGCAACTTTTGCCGCGAATTTTAGTCAAGAAATGGGGACATTAACCAATGAAACTTTACAAGATTATCAAAATTTCCAAACCGCAGGTGCTGTCATTAAAAAACAAGTTGTTGAAGATTTCGGAGGATTCAAATCATCAATTAAATTAACTTTTGTTTATGAATTTTTATTAAGATTAACTTATAATTCAGTTTCAATTAAGGCAATCCCTAAACTTGGATATAAACATACAAATATGAGAGAAGGGTCAATATTTTGGAACTATAAATATGGTGAGAATAAAATGTTGGAGGATGAAGTTAAATTTTGGGTCCAAACCGCTAAGAAAGAATTCTTTTTTGTTGATGATAGAGACATAAAATACCAATCAGAAAATGGATAATGCAAGATACCTTATCAGCAATTACCGAAAATTCTTTATCAAAAAAAAGAGGTAGAAAAACAGTAAATGTAAATTATTTTGATGTTAAAGAAGAACAAGCGGTTAGAGATTTTTTATTGGCTAAAACTTCGGAAGAAAAAAATAAAATATACAACGAAGTTTTAAAAGGCCCTCTAGATAAAATGATATCTTCAATTATAAGAAGATATAAATTATATCGTAAAGATATGGATTTTAATGAAATCCATTGTGATACACATTCATTCTTAATGACAAAGGTGGATAAATTTAAACCATCAAAAGAGAAAAAAGCATATTCATATTTCGGAACTATATGTAAAAATTATTTAATGGGTCAAATTATAAAAGACCAAAAAGAAAATAATCGAAAAATTTCTTATGAAGATGTGTCAGCACTCATTGAAGAGAGGCCCGAAATGTCATATAGAATAGATGAAGAAAATATTAACACCGGTGCAATTATTGGTGAATATTTGAAAGAATTACGTGATTTTATTGAGGGTGAAAATTTAAATGATAATGAAAAAAAATTAGGTTATGCTTTAATTGACTTGTTCGATAACTATGAAACAATATTTCCAAGTGCGGATAACAATAAGTTCAATAAAAATATTATTTTACTTTCGTTAAGAGAAATGACAAATCTTAACACTAAAGAGATACGGAATTCAATGAAAAGATTTAAAAAATTGTATATTCTTATTCAAAGTAAAATGAAAACAGATTAAAAAGTATTTATAAGTATGCCAAGACCACAAAGAAAAGAAATTAATTTTACTAAAGATTCTATTTTAGCATTAATGCAAGAAATTTATAATGAACTTGTAGAACAAAGACAAACTGCAATAAGAATTCAGAATAAAATGTTATCAATGCTTAAAGACCCAAATGATATGACCAAAATTGGTCCTGTGATTGAAAAACAACAAAAAATTGTAAATGATTGCGTTGATAAAAAAATTAGTTTGTCAAAATTACAATCAAGTATTTGGGAAAAATCAAATAATAATAATGAGGAATCGTTTTCTTTAGCTGATTTAGATGATGACCTTATTCAAAATTTAATTGAAAAGGATATCACAAATGATGAAGAAACTTATAAAATGAAATAATTTTAATGGCTGACTTATCAAATAGTTTTAATAGTTCAAAAAGTCAAATAAGTTCGATAAAAACTTTTATAGAAATATCGTCTGCAACAAAACAATTAAAAAAATCTGCAGGAAATTCTTTGGCACAATCGAATGCGGAATTAAATTCTTCGTTAGAAAGTATAACAAAAGACCAAAAAAGATATTCAAGAAATCAACCGACATCATCTGACCAACTTATAGATTTAATAAGTCTCGTTAATGGTAGTGGTATTAGCACCACTAAATATTTAAAAAGAAAACTTTTAGATGTTGTCGTAAAAATAGAACCTGAAGTTAAACAAATTATAACCGAAAGTTCAATAAAAGCTTTGGGTTGTTCGCAAGAACAAACATTCACAGGATTTGATAAACTTAAATTAGAAATTGATGAGTTACCAACACTAGACCCAAAAGAAGGAATATATGTTCCAATAAAATCTTTAGATTTGGCGTCATTATTAAAAACTCAAGTGGATAGTAAATTAGGTAAAATATCTTTCGAGAAAAAAGACCCTTCCGTTCAATCGGGCACATTTAAACCTTATTCAGGTCCTCAACCATTTCCAATGAATAAGGAACTGAGATTGAGATTAAATTCAACCGGGCAATCTTTTTACACACAATATGGTAAATTTTACCAAGGCACTTCAGGGTTACCTTTATTTGATTTTATGTATTCCCCAACTAATCAATATAATGTTACTGAAGATTGTTATAGAGTCGCCTTAATTGACAAACCAACACCTAATAAAGTTGGTGATTTTTTAAATGATTATTATTCAACGATAAAATTAATTGATAGTGTTGATGTTACAGAACTTCTAGTAAACATCGTAACCGGAGCAATTAGTATTCAAGGAAATCAAAGTGCGGGACAAATTGGTGAAAATTCAAAATTTCAAGCCATTGTTAATAGAATATTAGGACTTTGTTTTGATGGTCGAAGAGAAATTGATGTTAGTGGGGTATCTAAAGTTGCTGAGTTGGATGGTGTTGATGATTCATTTTTTGAGTTAACTGAAGTTGATTTACGTAATATTGATGTTAGGATATCAAATATCCAAAATGGTGTCATGGAATTTGAAGATTGTAATAATGTTAAATTACCTGTTGATTACCAAACATTGGTTGACGAATTAATCAAATTTAGAGATGTGTTAGACGACCAAACAACTGAAGAACAAGTTAATACAATTAGTAATATTTTAGATACAATATATCAAAATCCTGATTGGAATGAATTATTACCAACAAATTTTAATTTAGAGTTGGCGGTTAACAAAGACTTACTTAAACAAATACCGTTAGCCGTTGCGTCCGCGGTTTTAAGTCCTAAAGTATTGTTCCCAATCTTTATATTACTTCAAGTTGTTGAGAGTAAAGCGGCCAATAATTATGATCGAGCCGTTACTGAAGCTAATCCTATACTACAATCGGGTAATACCGCAACAGGTGATGTTAATAATATAATTAATAATTCGAATGATTTTTTAAAAGTATTCAAGAGTTTTAATGTTGAGGTTGTTTCAAAAATAGGTGCAGTATTTTTAAGAGTTTTATATGAAGAACTTAAAAAAGACATATTAAATCTTTTAAGTTCGGTAATTTCAGATATTGTTGTAAGACAAAAATTAAAAAAATATAAAATAATTTTAAGATTAATTAATATTTTATTAATTTTATCACAATTAATAGACGATTATCGAAAGTGTAAGTCACTAGTTAATGATATCTTACTATTATTAAAAACAATTTTTGGAAGACCTGACGGTCAAATTCCATTACCATTACTCTTTCTAACACAATTTTTACCGGGATATTCACCTGATAGAGCAACAATAAACACAGTTGAATTATTACAATCCGTAGGTATCCCAACCGGACCATTGCCTGATGGTTCACCTAATCTAATGGGGATATATAATTTAATGTCTAATATAGGGGCAGATAATGAAGAATCGGATAATGGTAAAACTGAAGGAACGGTAATAACACCATTAGGTATTTATCCTGTATATAGTAAAAAAAGATAATATGAATAACGAAGAATTTGAAAAAGTTTTAACTGATTTATCAGATTTAAAAAATTTACCAAACAATAAATTGGTTGAAATAATGGATAAATTAACGACCGATTTTGATACAACTAAAACAAATATTATTAATATGACAATTTACTTAGATAAAGTCGAAGAGTTATATGATAAAACATTATCTGAATATGAATCAAGAAAATAATGGAAAATAACACAATACTTTTTACCGCGGTCGTTATTGATAATGAGGACCCATTAATGTTAGGTAGGGTTAGAGCGAGATTTTTAAATCCGCCTTCAGATATGGGGAGTTATGAAGACATCACTAGGTCAATCAATAACCCAATATGGAATGAGGAAAAAGATAAGTGGACACCAAGAGACCCTTTTGTATTTTTACCTTTGATACCTTATTTTTTATACCAAGTTCCAAAAGTTGACGAATATGTTCAATTAATTTATTTGAACAAAGATTTTAAGTTTCAAAATCAATATTATATACAAAGTAACTTTTCAACACCAACCGCCACAAAATTCGAATATTTCCAAGGAGGTAATAAATTTACAGGTATTGGAACACAATTCGCTGCACCAAAACCATTAAAAAATCAAGATGGGTCTTATACTGACTCCGCAATACATAAGGGAGTATTCCCGGAACCCGGTGACAACGCGTTACTTGGTCGTGGTAGTTCGGATGTTATCGTTAAAGAAAATGAAGTTTTAGTTAGATCGGGTAAATTTAAAGGGTCTTCGTTGGAACCAAATATTATACCTGCAGCCGACTCAAGAAGAGGGTTTTTGCAATTATCTAGATTCAACTTATCTAAAGTTAAGAGACCCGACAAAACTATAACGGAAATTAATGAGCAAGTGGTATCCGTTAATTACTTAATCGAATGGGTAATAACTAACCCTGAAAATACTCAAAATAAATTTACAGGTACTGTTTATCTTTATAGATTAAAAAATGATTTATCTACTAACTCAAAAAATTTAACTGTTGATAGTGCAGTCAAAGAAAATTTAAAATCATTAGTCGCTTCTGAAACTTTTAGTTTATTATCTAAATTAGAAGTTGCAACATTTATTAATAAATTTATTCAAACATGTAATTCGGCTAATAAAACAAAAACTGGAAAAATTTTATTTACAGATACAAATAATAAATTTCCAATTTTTTATAGACCAAACAATTTAACATATAATATTTTAAAACCATCCGAGCCTCCAACACCAACTTACAATCAAAATTATTTTTCTACTGGTAGCGAAGAATGTATAGCGGGAAGTTGTTATGTTAGTATACGAGTTATCAATATTGCAACAGGTAGTGTTGTTGTAAGCGGATACGTAGCTGGCCAGGAAAATTTATTAAACAAAGCTTATCAAAGTGTTGTTAGTCAAGTGACTACAGATTTAATATCGCAAAATATTGAGAATGTTTTACTACCTACTATTGACCAATTAGATGATACACCTATAGTCGCTCCAACAACAACAACATCAACAGAATCAACATCAGCATTTAAAAATGTTACCGACATCTATAATCAGGTTAAACTACTACCGGCACTTAAACAAGGTGGATATGGGTTGATTTATGCCCAAGGAAAAGTTGGAACACCAATTAGTTTCAAATCAACTAATGTTCCACAATCTTCATACCTTTCCGACGCAACAACTTATGGCGCATTGGGTAGTGATTATTTGTTCTTATTGTCACATAATTCAAAAATACCCGGTAAAGGAGTCATCAATTTTGATGATACATTATATGGAATTAGTTTAGACCAATTTGTTGACGAAATATTACCTAAAACTTCAAGTTTGGTTCGAGGTGAAGAACTTTTAGAGTTAATTAACTTGATTGTGAGATTTCTTTTAACACATACACACGCGTATCCTGGATTAGCACCGGTTCAAGTAACTCAAGATGGTTCTAACGTTCAAGACATACTTACAGAACTACAAAACGCGGCAACAAAAATTCTTAATAACAATATTCGACTTAATTGATATTTATTAATAAAAATTAATGTCAATTTTAAGGTCATACATAAATAAGAATAATACAATCACATCTAATTCGTATGTTAACACGGGGAGAAACCCTATTGTTGAATTGAATTTTGGGGCATCTAACTTTATTGTGCCAAATTACGGATTCACTCGATTTTTATTTGATTTAGATTTAGATTTATTACGAGAAAATATTGCGTCAGGAGTTATTTCCACAGGATGTACAACAGGGATGACTCACTCTCTATTCATGACGAATACCTCATCATTTGATAATGAGTTATTAAATGCTTACATGTCAAATGAAAGAAGAAGAGCTACTTCATTCGATTTAATTTTATTCAGAATTCCAAAAACTTCCGGTTCGACAGGAAATCCACAATCTTGGGATGAAGGTGTTGGATTTGATTATACGGATTCAAATATAAATCAAAATACTCCATCTGGAGGGTCAACTCCAATCACTTACGTCGATAGTAGAGCATATTCGACTCGACCATCCAATTGGTATCAAACAACAACAATTAGTAATTGGTCTCAAGAAGGGGTATATAATAACAAAAATGAAGGGTTAGTTAATTATTCAGGATTAACCATAATTGCAAGACAACATTTCGAATTAGGGAATGAAAATCTTGAGATGGATATGACCAATGAAATAAACGGAATATTGAATGGAACTATCACCGGAGTTACAGGATTCGGAATAGCGTATCTCCCCCAAATAGAAAATATTACGGGTCTTACCGATAGTTATAGTGTTGCATTCTTTTCAAGACACACTCAAACATTTTATCAACCATTCTTACAGACAAC